>ERZ808246.1118-NODE-1118-length-20147-cov-3.138612_pt1 | contig 20147 bp, 16 predicted proteins | sample MGYA00521083_ERZ808246 | MGnify/ENA primary metagenome ERZ808246 (study PRJEB31516, sample SAMN03275577) | gut metagenome | biome: mammalia-associated habitat; material: feces | host: Papio cynocephalus | place: Kenya | collected 2012-07-07 ... | reverse complement strand
ATGCAAGGGGTCGATGGTTCAAATCCATTCATCCTCACCAGAAAAAGTCCTGTTCTTCGGAGCGGGACTTTTTATTTTAATTCGTCTTTTAAACTAAATTTGCCTAATCAAATTGTTTATGATATAATACTTTCACGGAGGTGACCGAATGATTCCGAAAAAAATCAACTACTGCTGGTTCGGCGGTGGAGAAAAGCCGAAATCCGTTAAAAAATGCATAGCAAGCTGGAAAAAATTCTGCCCGGATTACGAGATTATCGAATGGAACGAAAGTAACTACGACGTCAATTCAACGGGCTATACCAAGATGTGCGCCGAAGAAAAAAAATACGCCTTTCTCAGCGATTTTGCTCGACTTGAAATAATTGAAAAAAACGGCGGAGTTTATTTCGACACCGACGTTGAACTGATAAAAAATATCGACTTTCTTCTTGAAAACGAGGCTTTTTTCGGGCTGGAGAACCCCGATTATGTCAACACGGGCGAAGGCTTTGGCTCTGTCGCTCACGGAGAAGCCATTAAAGCAATGGTTAAAGAATATGAACCATACCTCGACGGTAAAAGCGGAACGGTTACCTGTCCTCGGCTTAATACGGACGCTATGCTCCGTCACGGTTTGAAGCTTGACGGAAAAATGCAGACCGTAGCCGGTGCGTTGATTCTGCCGAGCGATTACATGAATCCTTACGGCAGCAATACCGGTATCATGAACAAAACAGAAAACACTATTTCGATTCACTGGTATTCCGGAAGCTGGATGACACAAACTCAGCGCTTGAAATCAAAAATCACAAAACCGATCCACAGGATATTCGGTATAAATTTTCTTAAGAAATAAAGCAGCAGGACGAAAAACAATTCGTCCTGCTCTCTTTTGCTTTTTATTTAAGCATTTCAAGTATTTTTGCGCATGCTGTACATGCCGGGCAATCGCAATATTTTGCACCTGATGCCTTCAGCTCCTTGGCATGAGTCAAAAAGCCTTCAGCCCTGTCTCCGAAAAACTCCTTGCACTTCGGAGAGCTTGCAAATGCGATAAGATCATCAATCGGTTCAATATCTTCCTCAAGCTCGGCGATAAGCTTTTTCGTCTCATCTACCTCGTTGTCCGTGCCTACTGCGGCAAGCCAGCTTTCGGCCGCTGCCTTAGCCTCGGGGCAACATGACGGTGCGGTGATAAGAGCTTTAACCTCTGCTATAATCTTTTCTTTCATAACAATTCCTCCTGTTTTAAAATATTTACGATTATATTTTAATCCATTTTATTTCCACTGTCAATAATTCCTTGACGCATAAAATATGTTTTGATATACTAAAAGAAACTTGTTAATCAAAGCGGAGGTTTCATTATGACAGAACTGGAGAAAAAAAACAAAGGCTTGCTCTTTGACGGAATGGACAAAGACATTCTGAAAGTTCAGGCAACCTGTGTTCAATATATGAAGGAATATAACACCCTCGGTCTTGGTGATGACGAAAGAATAAACGAGCTTTTGAGGCTCTCCTTTGCCGAGGTCGGTGAAGGCACATTCATTCAACCGCCATACTATGCAAACTGGGGCGGTGCACATGTTCATCTCGGCAGCGGAATTTATGCAAATTTCAATCTCACCCTTGTTGACGACGGACATATTTATATCGGCGATAAAACGATGATTGGCCCAAATGTCACAATAGCTACAGCCGGCCATCCGATACTCCCCTCTCTTCGTGAAAAAGCAATGCAATACAACATTGATGTTCATATCGGCAAAAATGTTTGGATAGGTGCGGGTGCAGTTATTTTGCCGGGAATAACAATCGGTGACAATTCCGTTATCGGTGCAGGTTCAATAGTAACGAAAGATATTCCGTCAAATGTTGTTGCTGTCGGCAATCCGTGCCGAGTATTGCGTGAAATCGGCAAGCATGACGAAGAATTCTATTACAAAGACAGAAGAATATAAAAAGAGCGTGGCCAATCGGTCACGCTTTCTTTATTAATTATTCACCTCAGGCAATGAGGTCGCTCATGTCCATTGACTTGAAGCCCTCAAGCAACACGCCGATAATTCTTTTGACCGAGGTGTCCTCGACAGTTACGGTCATCTGTGTTGACTTGCCCTCTGTGTTGATCGCAGTAATCACTGCCGTACCGCCGGAAACGCCCTCGATAACGCCATCATTGCTTACAACGGCAACATTGTCATCGGATGAAGTCCAGCTTGTGATTTTCTTTCCGCCGTTAACGGTCGGAGTGTAGGTCTCCATATATGAAAGAGCAACATTCTTTTCTGCAAATTCATAGGGAATAACCTTTGGTTCTGCCTTCTTTGCAACAGTTTTTTTCGCTTTTTTCTTTACAGCGGCAGCGCTCGAGGTCGATCTGTAAAGCGATACACCGTAAGTAACATCGGTAATATATTGATAGGTGATGTAATGCACGGTGCAGAGATACGGCTCAACATAGTTGCTGTCAAAAACGTAGAAGCCGTTTTCATCGCACGAAATGAAAATTGACGAATGCTGCGAATATGCGGTTGCCCACTGAATATAGTCGCCCGAAGCGGCTTTATGCATGATGTTATAAAAATCTTGATATCCCGCCGAACTGAGTCTTGCGATCTCAGTTGCCTTTCGAGGTGTCGGAACGTAATAGCTGTAAGCACCCGAATTGTAAGCACCTACACCGCCGTTGCCGTAAAGCTCATTGAACATCATATCGGCAAAGCCCTTGCATGTAGTTGCCGTTCTGAACGAACCCGTCCAATAAACGCCATCCCACTCATTGATAAGCTGCTGAAGCTTAGCATTCGTACAATTATATCCCTTTGCACTCGCCGTGTTGAACGAAGCGATTGTAAGGATAGTAACTATTGCCAAAAGAACCGGCATTATTTTTTTAATTATTGTCTTCATAAAATAACTCCTGTCGGTAGTTTTTGCACAACGGACAGGAGTATAACATAAAAAGTTACAAATGTCAAATTTTGAACAGTCAAAAATGTGATCCCAAGTCCATATTTATGGCTTGTTGCAATCAATACCAGCTGATATGTTGTATATAATGCTGTAAAATAATATTTTAGTTCGCCTTTTTATTTGACATATTTAACAAATTTGAAAAAGTTACAAAAAGTTACAATTTGTAATCATTTCATCTTAAACAATCTTTATATAATCCGCTTTTCTCGGTGCGGCTTCTCTCGGCTCGGCAGCGGAATATCCAAGAGCAATCGAACCTACGCCCCGAAGTGTTTCCGGCAAACCCCATTCACGAAGCAAAGCTTTACCCTCTTCGCTATCAAAGATTTCACGTTCACGGTGAACCCAAACAGATCCAAGACCCTCGGCCTCGGCAGCGAGCATGAGATTTTCAAGCACGCAGCTTCCGTCCTCAACAAATGTATTGGCGTTTCCGTCTGCAAGCACAAGAACGATCACAGGTGCACCGTAATACGGATCACTGTCCGTACCCATGATTGCGGCATTGAGTGCGGAAATTTTATCTCTTGTTCTCTTATCCTTTATTGCTATAATCTGCGGCGACTGCTTTCCACGGCCTGTCGGTGCATATGTGCCGGCCTCAAGAATTCTTGTAAGCTTATCGGCGGGAACATCATCACTCTTATAGCCTCTAACACTTCTGCGAGTTTTAACAATCTCATAAAAATCTTTCATAATGATACCTCCGTTCTTTTTTTCTGTATACAATTATAACACAAATGTCAAGAAGGTATTGATTTCCGTTACATAAAAATGGTATAATATTTTCGGTATCAGCGGATACACAAATTTTTTAAATTCGGAGGAAAAATATGATAGTCAATTTCATGCAAAAACTTATTGCACTCATTCTTTCGGCTCTCATCTCTGCCGGAATCATTGCTCCCGTTCCGATCCCGTCGGACGGAGTTAAGGCAAATGCAAACTTTGTTTTCGCAAGAGAAGAGGCCGGTTCTGCCGAGGGTACGGCAATGGTTACGGCAAACTTTGATGCAACCTACGAGCTTTACTGGGGCGATGCACAGGGCAACAAGCTTACCACAAGCTCCCCGAGCGGCAAAACTGTTCCTTACAGCTGGTTCGCTCAGGTTGACGTAAAGAAGGGTAAAGGCGAGCACGAGACAAATTCTTTCCTTGCAATTCCCGACGGTGCAGAAACAATACTTCTCTATTATCAGGACAAGCTCCTTGATACGGACAAAATCCCTGAGGAAAACATTCCCGATTACGGCGATATGACCTACAGCTTCGGCTCACTCAGTGATGTCCACTTTGGAAGATACTTTGACGACGAAGGCAACGACTGGTCAGACACTTCCTACCCCCAGGCACTTAACTTCCTCGACGATATGGGCGTTTCAATCGTAGGCGTTTCCGGTGACCTTTCATATGAGGGCGAGACCTCCTCGTATGAATCTTTCCACAAGTACAATGATCAGCACGACTTCAACATCTTCGCCTGTAAGGGTAACCATGACTGCAGAGATAAATTCAACTACGATTCATGGAAAGCAAACGTTAATGTCGGCGTATTTTCCGACAACAAGCCGGCCGGCGTTCTTGATGTAGCCGATAACGGATATGATTTCGTTTATTCGGGCGAAGAAACTAACGGCGACGTATTCATTTTCTTCAGCCAGGTTAAAGACGCTTATGTTCCGTTTATTCAGATCGTAACCGACGAACAGCAGGATTGGCTTGAGGCAATGCTTGAGAAATACAAGGATAAGAGAGTTTACCTTTATTTCCACACCTTCCTCAATGCTCCTAAAGGCAACCCGTTCCTCGGCGAGGGTAACATATACAACGATTGGGGCCTCTTCTACACCATTCCTTACTTCAAGGGAAACAAGGACGAGAGACGTTTCAGAAAGCTTCTTGAGAAATATCATAACGTTGTATTCTTCAACGGTCATTCTCATTGGGCATATCACATGGAGTGCTACAACCCTGACCTTAACATTTCTGACTATGACGGCACAACTGCAACAATGGTTCATGTTTCCAGTTCAGCTGCCCCCAGAACCACAAGCTTCACTCACCCGACGAAAAAGTCAAATCCCGGCACAATGTCAGAGGGTATTTACGTTCAGGCCTATAAAGATTTCATCATCACAAACGGCTGTGACTTCGTTAACGGTCAGTTCCTTGCTTACGCAATCTATAAGATTAATAACAGATAAACCTAAATCAAAATAGCAACACCTCGGAGATGTTTCATTCAAATCTCCGAGGTGTTTTTATATAAAGTACGACTGCCGGAATACGACAGTCTTGAGAATATTCATTTTATCCGACCATTACCGTCACAACACCGGTAACTTCACCTTTCAGTTCGCCATTTTGATATGCCTGCGCAGAGTATGAACAATTATATTCGCCCGCCTTAACTACAGTCGAAAGCTTGTCTTTCTCAAGGCACTGACCGGGTTTGATCATCGGCGAAGTGTATATCATCTCACCGTCATCCTTATAAATAACAAATCTGATATCATACTGACAGCTCTCGGGATTCTCAAGCATCACGCTGCCGAGCGAATAGCTGTTTTTAAACATAATGCGTTTGTTTATCAAATAGCGTATCTCGCCCTCCGGAACACTTGTTATATGCGCATCAACGTCAACTCCGGTCAGAACTCCGTCGCTGACCTTTCCGCTGCCTGTAAGGGCAAGCCTTATGCGAGGCGCACTGCCGGTCAAAGCAACAATGCACAACACAACCGCTATCACGGCAATAACAACAATCAATATTGATTTTTTTGATTTATTTTTCGCCATTGTATTCCACACCGACCGCAATTTTTATTTTAGCATATTTAGTACCGATTTTTTTGTTTGTCTTTTGGTCATAGGCATTAACAGCAACCTTGACATCGTGTATTCCGTAGCTCATCTCATCAAACAGCTTAACATGGTTTATCTCCCTACCCGGCTCAAGGCCAAGCGAGCGATAAAGAACCGTGTCATCCTTATCATACACTGTTGCAATAAGCACGCAGTCATTTGTTTTGGGATTACCGAAGCAAAGGTCATCTGTTGAAAAATCGTCTTTGACATTAACAACCGAATTAAAATAGAAGCTGAATTTTTTGCTTCCTCTTGCGTTAAGAGCTTCAGTAAAAACCTGCTGTTGCTGTGCATTAAAAACACTGTCTTCGGCAACTGTTTCGCTCTCCACTCTTCCGTTAAATTCCGTCGCCCTTATCTCTGAGGGAACATTTACACAAACAGATCGGGATATGAACACGCTCGCTGTAACAATCATAGCAATCGGTAAAACGATGCAAGTAAAAATACGGAAATAATTCAGCGAAGCAAGAAACTTTTTGCTCGTATAATATCGGAACTTTTTTACAAATCGATCCTTTCGGCGTTTACGCAAAACCTTTTTCTTTTCTCTTTTGGTCGCCTTCTCGGCCACTTTAGTTTTTTTAGCCGAAGCTTTTTGACGCTGCTTACGAATCTCTTCGCTGCGCTTTTCACGCTGCTTCTGCTTTTTTTCTTTTTCCTCGAGCACCCGTCGGGCGTTTTTCTCTGCCTCAGCTTTTTTTCTCTGCGATTCTTTTTTCTTGCTATAATTGTTTTTGCCTGCGACATTTTTCCCTGCCACAGGCACATTTTTCTTATTTGGCATAGATATCAACTTCCATTATTCCCACGGTAATTTTTCAATATTCCAAAGCTGCGGATAACGGTTTGTCTGAACTGCATCGATTTCAATCAACGCTTTGACCGTTGCTCCTTCCTCAATGCCGGAAAGATCAAACTTGCTTTCATCAAAGCTGTTTATAAGGAAGAGTGTGTCCATTCTTGCCTTACCTGAGCGGTCACTGCCCATATAATAAACACAATAATCGGTGCTGCGATTATCATACCAATCGTCGGTAAAAACATAAGGAACATTTGTCGTGAACTGAGTAACGGAACCGTCGGCAAGCTGCCATTCAAACACCGTCTTAACTCTAAGGCAGCAGGTTGCTCCGCTGCGATTAATAATAACCTTGAGTTTTCCGATATAATTTTCATCGTCCTTGTTAAGGCTCAAAGTATAAAGTCCATTCTCATCCTTAAATTTTTCGGCGTCAACATTGTTTTTGCCGTTTGCAAAATAGACATTCGCTGAAGCCTTGATTCCTGAAAGAATAAAGCTCTGAGATTTGGAGGTTTGGGTAACGAACCACGCCAAAGAACTGCCGACTACGGCAATTATTGCGATAACCGCAACAATGATAACTATTGCCTTTTTGCTTATCTTTTTTGACATATCCGTCACCTCGATTTCTTTAACCAATTATACCGTCCGTATTCTGTGTAGCGGTCATATAAATTCTTGTCGCAATGGTAAGCGATTCGCCTTTCATAAGCTCCGCACTTACGTCATCATACTCTACCCAGCTTGCAATTTTAACAACCTTCGACTCGCCGGGAGCAAGAAGAACATACTTCGAACTGTTATATTTATCAAGCTCTGCTTTTGTAAGATTCTTTAAATTAGCTTTAATTGTTTCTTTTATGCTTCCATTAATGAGCATGTCATCGGTATATACAAACCAGCGATAGCCCTTTGCGCCATTTGTGACATCGATGTTGATATAAACCCTTGCCGGGACAGTTCCAGAATTGGCCACATTGATATCATCAAAATTAACTGCCTCATCGAAAAGCTTTTCGTTCTCATCGGCAAGCTTTGTTGTTGCCTCAAAAAGAACGCTGTGGTTTATTACAAACTTGGTGTTAACGGAAAGATTTCCGAAAACAAAGCTGTCACCGCTGTCTATAACACCGCTGTCGTAGAACCATGCGGAGGTCTTTGACATTCCCGAAAAATATCCGACGCAAAGCACAAGAACAATCGCCATAACAGGTGTCATTATTCTTTTTATTTTATTCATCGCTGTCACCTCCGTTTTTCTTTTTTTTGGTGCGGGTTAAAATCATATTAAGTGCAATCAATGCAACCGCAACGATTGCTAAAATTATCAAGCCTTTTGCCTGAGAAACACTTCCAAAAGCTATGGTAATATAACCGAGAAGCGGCACGCTGTACCACATCTTTCCGACAATTCTGTCCGCCGGTGTTGCCATTGGATCCTTCTCCGGGTTGTTGTCGCCCTTCGTTTCAATCGTTCTGTTATCCTTATCAATGCCGACAATTCGATGGGTAAAATATTCATCAAGCTCTTCGGATCCAACGGTTACAATATCTCCAACCTTCAATTCTTCAAAGCTGATTTTTTTTGAAAAAACTATATCGCCTCTTGAAAGCGTTTTTTCCATACTTTCGCTTGTTACAGCATATCCCTTTGCGCCTGAGACAATGTTAAAAAGCACAAACACAACAGCAATCAATGTAACAATCGAAAGAATATTAAACAATATATTGCCGATTTTCGGCCTAACTATGCCGTTTCTCATGCAGCAGTTCCGGATAGCTGATATGAATCAATGCTGCTCCATGAAACATTATCTGCCTGCTTAGCCTCAAAGCTTACCTTTATATTTACAGGCTGACCTGAATATGCCTTTGATATATTATTCTTATAAGCTATGCTTGAAATAGCATCTACATATGAAACATCGGAGCTTACAGCCGGAACACTCTTAAGGTCATAAACCTCGGCCGAGCTGTAATTATTGCCCATATAATAGAAGTAACATACTCCGCTTGCATTCGTATTCTTTGACCACTTGTCAGCGGCAAAAGTGACATCAATATCGTCATCATTACCGGAATAAAGCTTCTGCTCTGCTTTACCCGACGCATAGCTCGTATATTCTATTGAAAGCCTGATTTGAACATCGGTTGTAGAACCGTTGTTAATTCTGAGCATCGCACCCTGTCCGTCAAGATTTACAAGGTTATCCCCGGGCATAATTATTCTTTTTTCACCGCTGTCGAGGTCTGTAAGCTTTGCCGTCTGTGCTGTGCTTACAACGGAAACTGAAATGCTCTGCTTTTTCTCCAGCGTTGTGACAAACCATGCATACGATGTTCCGCAATTCATGAGGCCTATAACAACCGCCAACGATGCAACAAAAGCAATTATTCTTTTAGTCATTTGCTTTCTTCCTTTCCGCCATAAACAGCTCAATTTCAATCGCCGCCCAGGCGACATATATTATTGCGATTACAACCTTAACGGCAGTGTATCGCAGAAATTTCACAAAATATCCCAAATATGGAATAGTCACTTCAACCTTGCCTTGAGCATATTCGGCCGAAATCTTACCGAGATCGTTTTCCTCGTTAGCGTCACCTTTAGTGACAAAGCTCTGCGTTTGCTCATCAACCTCGACAATCCTGTGTGTAAAACTTTTTTGCTGATAGTTATCCGTAAAAGTAACTATATCCCCGACCCTATAATCCTCAAAATTGTCATAGGGCTTTATATATATCAAACTATAAGGCTTGATTGTAGGAGACATGCTGCCGGTTTCGACAACTTTCATATCCATCTTTAATATTTTCGGAGTATAAACGACTCCGACAGCCACGACCGAAATGCAAATCACGATTGCGGTCAGAAGCATATTAATCTTTTGTTTGCGAAGATTTTTCATCTTCTTCATCCTTCTGATCCGAGAATTTGTATTCGGCAATCAATTTAGCCAAATTAACCGCTTCGCCTAATGTAATTAAGATTAGCGGCAACACGATAAAAATAAATATAATCTTGGGATTTCTCAACACGCCCAAAACCGAACCGCCGACCGTCCCAAAGTTAACAACAACTTTACCGATCAAGTCCATCTCAAAAACAGCCGCTGTATCGGCAGAGTCATTAGCATCGCCCTTTGTGTAAAATATTTTTTCACCGCTGTCACTGTCTTTAATTTCAATAATTCTGTGTGTGTTGATTCTTCCGCTTATTTTTGTATCATTGGAATAGAACGATATAATATCGCCGACCTTCAATGACGAGGGGTTGGTCTTGTGAACAATTACAATTCCACCAACCGGGATTTCCGGCTCCATGCTTCCCGTCTGCACCTGAAAAACGCTGAACCCAAGTACACTTGGTGCTTTTCCCGCAGATGCACTGAGCACCGAAATGAAAACTGTAAACCCTAAGATAAATATCACGGCAGAAAGCACTGCCATGACTTTCGAAAAAACCTTACTTGCTTTTTTCATATATTATGATACCGGCTGAACGCTTATTTGCAACGTTCCGAGTGATGACGAAATGCCTTCTATTGATGACGGACTGTCAGCCGAAAGGCCGATCTCATAATAAATAAGATATACGTCATTCTTTTCTGTTTGACTATCGGCGAGAGATCTTCCGTCAAATATCTTTCCGTTTGAGAGATCTGCAAGGCTCATATAATCCGAACTAAAAAGCAGAGTGCCATCATTAAATGTCATTACTCCGTTTTTCATCGTTTTTATCGCCTTATAAACATTATACTTTACCTGAACTGACTTTTTTAAATCTGAATTCATATTCGTAGGCAAATCGTTTATCGACATGCTCAGCTTAAGCTTTTCGTCTGTTGCCGTCGTTAAAATCATCTTGTATTTTTTAAATGAACCCGATGACCAATTTTTTAGCTCTATATTTCCTGTAAGTCGTGAGTAATTTCCGTTGTTATCCGCCTCATAATAAGCAACGCTTGCATAGGTCGGGCTGACAACTTCACCCTTAATTGACGGGACAAAGTTTTCGCTCGAGTTGCTAAACCAAGCAAAAGAAACCGCTATAAGAGTCAGGGCCGATGCCACAGCTAATATTAAGTTTTTGATAAATGCAAACTCTTTTTTCATTGTAACATCAACCCTCTACTTATTAACCAATAACACTCCAGATAGCTCTGATACCCCATTCGGGTTTTGACTCGTTAATTTCGATAACCATATCAACATTATCTGAATTATCTGTAGCAATAAATTTACCTTCATTCATCTCATCGGTAACATTGAGCATCTTTCCGTCGGATCCAACCGCTTTGACACTGTAACCATAACCGTTCGGCAAGCTGAGATCAACATAAATTCCGCCGTCTGTAACGCTAATGCCGTTTATGGTTCTGTTCTCCGATCCGATTGTTGTGAAGAAGCTAAATGAATTTGAACTGTCATTAAGCTTTGTCTTGAGCATTACTCCGACAAGCTTATCTGTCAACTTGCCAGTTTTATCGTTGATTGAATAGCTTACAGATGTAAGCTCATCACTCATTGGGTAAGCATATCTTGCAATCAGATTATCCGTTGAAGCATAATCTTTATTCTTCATAAGGGTAATTACAAGACCCTTTGATTTATCAACACTCAAGGCGTTTGAATTAACCTCGGCAAGAATCTTAATATCTGTGTAGCTCATCGCCGTTCCGATATTCGAACCCGACATATACTTCACAGCAAGTGCAGCAAACTCAACGGCCGTTGCAAACTTTGCCGAACTTTCACTTGATTTTAGTGAAGCCGGAACTGCATAACCGGAGTCTGTTGTTACAAAACCGATAATTGCTGCCTCAGCCAAAGCCTTTGTGGTCGATCCCTTCATGGAATCCGATTCGCCCTCTGCCGCAGCAAGACTGCTCTTTGCAGTGCAACTGTCAAAGAAAACATTCTCTGCCGAAGATGATATGCCAAATCTGCCGACTACATTGCCCGCCTTTTTGGCAGTCGAATCAACCATATTTGCAAAGACAGAATTGCTTAAAGCTGTATAATCAGCCTCACCGACAAGTCCGCCGGAATATCTGCCGGAAGATACATATCCGGTTGAAACCGATCCGCTGATTTTTGCGTTGTTAGTTACTCCGACAAGTCCGCCGGCCGCAAGAAGTGACGAGCCGCTTACTCTGCCGGAAGTAATGCAATCCTTAATTTCCGTACCGTTTACCGCACGACCGGCAATTATACCGGCATCCTGAACCTTGCCCTTTGCATTGACATCGGCAATCACAACGCAATTTTCAATCGTTGCTCCATTAAGCTCTCCTGCTACGGCACCGATTGAGATTGCAGAGTTGGAATCAATGTCAAAGCCAACAAAGCCAAGATTCTTAATCGTTCCACTTACACTTGCAAAAAGTGACTCTCCGCTGAAATCATATACAACATGGTTTGCACCGTCAAGTATTCCTGCAAAATTCTCGGCTGATTTAACCGTGCTGAGATCAATATCATTTGTAACAATGTAATAAACATCGTCACGCTCACCGTTCTGCATCATAATTGCAAACTCATCTGCCGTTCCTACTCTGTAAGGATCGGATTTTGTTCCTGAACCGGCAAGAAGTGATGAATATGCGACCGGTATTGCTGTCTCAAGTCCATTTGAATATACAAATACAAGCTTTGCACCTTCAACAGAACCGACAGCGCTGACAGCTGATGTTGCTTGATCATAAGCCAAAGCACCATTGGGATCAGACTTAACAGCTGCAAGCACAAACTTGTGTCCGCTCAGCTCAAATGACTTGTAAGTACCGTCACCGGCTACCAATTTAATATCCTCTTCGCCAAGAACGGTGTTTTCACCGTTAAGTGTTATGAAAGATTTTTCTGTTCCGCCAAGAGTACAGCTCATTGAACTGAGATCAACTGCTGTAAAATCCGATTTCTGATACGAATTAAGCTCCTGTGTACCAAAAATGCTTTCATTCTGATATGATGAATAATATACCTCGGATAAAATCTTAGCCTTTGCTTTTTCACTTTCTGAGAAAGTATCCTTATCTGCTTTAGCTATAGCTGCAGCTGAAATTTCAGCCTCAGCCTTTGCCGCAACAATGGTATTCTCAATCAAGGTTTTTTCCGTTTTATCTATAAATGCAGGGTTTCTTCCAATCTCCGCAATTATACCTGCGCCAAGCTTTTCACCCTTTACAGAACCGCCTACGAAGCAATCCTTTACAAAGGTTCCAAGCGGATCGCTGAGTGTACCGATCATTCCGCCTGCCGTTTCGGCTGAAACGATTCCATTGAATACAACACCCTCAAGCTGTGCATTCTCTGCACTGCCGACAACACCACCTGCAATCGTTCCGGACTTAACCGTTATATCACTCATCTGAACACTGCTGAGCGTGCCGCTGAAAATACCGGCAATGCCGCCGGCAATCTCAACTGTTGCCGAGGTTGCTGTAAGTGTTGTGGACGCTTTTGAATTATTTATTGTAATGTTTTCCGCTGTAAGATTTTCAGCCTTGCCGACAATAATACCTGCGACACTGCCAAATTCACTTGAAACTGCGGAAGAAGAATTAACTGTTACATTCTTGATAACCGTGTCTTTTGCATTACCGATAACCACACCGGCATAGTTAAGACCGATCACATCTGCGTTGTTGATAATAATATCGGAAATTACAGCTCCATCCGTTGCACCGAAGAGTCCTCCGAGAACGTTTCCTGAAAGCTTCAATCCGTTGATTGAATGAACTTTTCCGTTATAAAAACCTGTGAAATTGCCTTTGAAGCCTGATTCTGCCCTGCCGATTGTAACTACGCCGTTGCCGACATTATAGAATCCGCCGCCGAATTCAAAATCTTTTGTATTAAAGCTAATATCCGAAGCGAGAGCAAAATATTTGCCAAAGCTATCATAATATGCTACTGTCTCAAGGTCGTACGCATTTGAAATAAGATACGGAGACTTGATGGTTCCGTCGCCTTTAAGCGGTGTGCGAACATCAGACTTTATTGCAAAATGAACAGGAATTCTGACTTCGCTGTCTGATGTTGACACATAGTATGCAACAATAGATATATCTGCCATGTGATTTACATCAAGAACAAGCGTATTCTCTGTCGATGAAACGACACGAATTCTCTCATCTGCTTCAGAAGCCCAGCCTGAATTACTGTCAAAAGCATAGCCCTTCGCCCTTGGAAGATTAGAGAGTGTAATTTCGGTTTCACCAACCGTAGAAATTGTATCGACAGAGGGCTTAATTGCCGATCCGTTCGGTTTATCCATATCAACGATATTCGTACTCTTTATTTCTGTTGATATGCCGAACGCCGGAACATTACCGAAGTATGTCGAAACGATAATTCCACTCATCATCGAATCAATATTATCGGTATTTATAGACTTGCTGTTCTCTACAGAGCCAATCACCACACCGGCATCTTTGTTTGTACCCTCAGTCTTAACTTGAGCGGCACATACGGAATCAGAAATTACAGGTGTCATACCGTTAAAGCTACCGATTCCCTTTACAACACCGATCATACCACCAACAGCGGCGTCACCGATAATTGAGCCGAGTACTTTGATGTTTTTGAGCTGAACATTATTAAGTGCAACAGCACTGAGCTTTGCAACAGCACCGGCCGCTGCCACAGCATCAGCCGAAGAGAGAAGTTCAATCTTTGCAAAGGTTTTAATATTCTCCGCAACAAGCGCACTTTCGTCTCCTGTTACATCTCCAACAATACCGGAAGCCACAGCAGTTGATGTAATTGATGTCTCTGCATCAATGTAGCAATCGTTTATTACAACTGCTCCGCCGGCATTGTGAACTGCCAAAATTCCGGCTGCAACTGTATTAGCGTTTTTCGCCTGAACTTTCACAGCGTATATCTTTACACCCTTGATTGAAAGCTTTGCATCGGAAATTGCCTTTCCGACAACAGCAGAAGCAACACCTGCTTTCACTGTTATGTTTCTAAGCTCAACATCGCTAATTGATGAACCAAAGCTTGAAGCAATTCCGCCGGCAACAAATGCAGAGCTGTCTGCGATTGTTGCTACCTCGGAAGAAACGACCTTAGCATTGGCAATGGAAACTTCACCTTTGCCTGCCGCAATACCCGAAACTTCTGATACACCTTTTATCTTCATTCCGTCAGCCGTTACGGATTTAACAGCAAGTTTACCATCGGCAATACCGATAACACCTGCAACATATTCCGCTCCGTTGACAGCTGTATTTACAATATTTACATTTGTTATTTGTCCGTCACATGAAGCATATCCTGCAACTGCACCGGCATAGTTTGCCTTTGAATTCACAGTACAATTATCTATATTGACATTCGAAGCATCAATCGAACCGGAGTTGATTGAACCAGCAACAATGCCGGAATAAAGTCCGTCCGAAATAACCTTACTGTCTTTAATCGTAATATCGGAAAGCTTGGTATTACCCGTTATCTGTCCGGCAAGAACTGCCGAATAGAGACCCTTCGCATTAATCTGAGCTGAAGCGATTGTCAAATTGCTTATCTCGGCATTATCAAGTGAGGCAAAGAGACCGGATTTCGATGTTCCGTTAATCTTTATGTTGGAAATTGCGTGTCCGTTTCCGTTAAACTTACCGCTAAACGGAACAAGTGTTCCGCCAATCGGTGAAAAAGCGGAAAGCTCAGACATATCGATATCGGAATTAACAACAAAGCTCGCCTTGTTAAGTTCCGAAATGTTTTCACTGACATAAGCAAGGTCATATGCACCGGAAACAATATAATTTCCTGCACTGTCCTTCTCAAGTCCGTTTGAAATCTTAACGGTTGTGAAAAGTCCGGTCGACTTATTTGTCACCGTAACTGCACAGCCCTTAACCGTCACAACGCCTGCTGCACGGTTAGCACTAAGAATAAGCTTTCCATCTTCAGCTTTTACTGCTGCCGAAAGAAGTGAAGCCTCCGTTGTAACAGAATAATCGGAAGCAGATGAACTGTTCATTGCTTTGATTGACGGAATGGTTATGCCGAATTTTCCGCCGTTGCCGGTAAAGAATGCAACCTCGCCGTCATCAAAAGACCACTCATTGAACTGAGTCTTGTCTGCTTTAGCAAAATCGACAGGAGTCTGCGTTCCCTTGCTCATATAAATATTTGAAATTTTAGTGTCCTTTGCAGCAATATTTGCAATAAAGGAATATTTTCCTGCATCATTTTTACCCGAAACATAACAGTTTTCAATAATTACATCAGAGCCGTTTACCGAACCAATAACGATTGCCGCATTAGATGCTTTCTTGGAAGCACTGATGTTCGATGCAGCACCGCTGTTTGTAATCTTAGTTCCGTTACCGATTACAGATCCGACAAGTGCTCCGAAAGATGTAACATCGCCTGTAATTTTCACATCTGCCTTAACACGGCAATTGTCAAGAGTACTGCTGCCGACTACCGTATTAAACATTACACCCGAATTTATTCCGGCTGCATTGAAAACTGCACCGTTAGAAAGTGTTACTGCAACATTGCTTAATTTTACATTCAGAGCATTGCCGAGCACTGCCGATGAGATATCGGTCTTTGAAATAAACTCAACATTCTTAACAGAACCGCATACCTCCGAGAAAACAGGTGCGGAAATAATTACACTATGACCGTTTCCGTCAAAGCTTCCATTAAATGAAAATGCGGAAACATTCACAGAAATATCCTTACTAAGCTTAGCATAAATGCCATGTGCATATTTGAGCATATGGAATTCAGCCGAGTTTCCTACTACAAGAGGTTCCGATGCTGTTCCGCTGCCACTTGTTCCGGTGGAAACAACAAGAATCGGCAAATCAAAGCTTTGCGAAATTTTAAGAGTTCCCGTACCGATTGTCGACGGTAAAGAAATTTCCGCTTTGTAATTGAACCATGCTACTTTGTTTGCTGTAACGCCCTTTATACTTGAGCCTGAAACTGTGATTCCGCTTCCAACAGACTTAAAGCTGTCGCCGATTGAAAAGCTTGCTTTTCCCCATGAAGCAGAAAGCGATGACTTAGAAATGCTTACAGTTTCGCCGACCTTGACTGTCTTGAATCTGAGAGTATCTATATCATGGATATCAGTTCCATAATTAGTCACAGAAGATGTTCTGCCGCTTACGGCACTTGACCAGTAGCACTCACTGAGCATGTCAGCGGTTGCTCCTGTTCCTACAAGTCCGTTGCCCGAGGCACTGCACTTAAGCGCAACAAGCACATAATTGTTTACAAATTTCGCAGTCTTCTCAGCACGACCTGCGAGTCCACCGACAAAATCAGTTGCCTTACCGCCGGTGACATTACCGGAAGCAAAGCTATTGGAAATACTGCCTGAGTTTGTTCCGGCAATTCCGCCGTATACGGTTTTTCCGGAAAGTGACGAATCAATAAATTCTCCGACATTGATTACAGAAACTCCCGTAATCTTGCCGCTATTCAAACCTGCAACTGAACCAACGGTTCCGTTTGCGGCAATTGTGTGCGACGCAGCTGAAGCTCCGCTTACATTTGACTGAGTTCCTGTTACTTTAGTATCGGAAATTGTACCGTCATTTACAGCTGCAACCAAGCCTGCATTTGCAACATTTTTAAGCGAGAGAACAGAATTCTTAATCTCACAATTCAAAATTGTACCGTCATTCTCGGCGGCAAGAATTGCACAGTTCTTCGCATCGGTAGCAGCATTGATCACGCAGTTTTCAACAACAAGATTCTTAATTACTGATTTTCCGTTTAAATAACCGAAAATCGCAAAATTCTCACCCTTACCGAAAGTAACGTTAAGTCCTTTTAATTTGTGTCCGTTACCGTCAAGAGTGAAAAATACATTTTTCGATGCGGCACTGAGATTTCTGCTTACAGAAACAAGCGCACCTGAATATACTGAATTTGATGTAAAATCTTCTGCTTTTACACCTGAAAGATCAATATCATTCGTAAGCACAAAGTTCTTATTTGCACTTGTTGTGAGATTGATTTTATCCTGCATTGCAATGAAATCGGCAGCGTCAGAAACCCTGTAAGGATCGGCAACCGTGCCGTTTCCTTTGTTTTCCGTGACAAGTTCACCGCCCTCGGTTGTAACCGTGGTTGATGAAATTGCACCGCCCTCCTGCGATACTGTTGTGGAGGCGTTGACCGTGGAGGCAGAGACTGCAGTTGTAGAACCGGACGCGCTAACCTCGTTGACAGCCAACGATGATGCTATTCCGGTTGAGGACAGTAACACAGCCACACTGAGCAACGTTACCGCAACCCTTTCTAATCTCCTTTTAATCATAGTAAAACCTCCACTGTTTTCGACCATGCTTACTCCACGATTGTCACATGGCGAATCAACATGTATTGTTGTTAGGCTCAGCCGTTTTTAACTGCTTTATTCGCCTTAAGCTTTTCTTCCTTTGCTTTTGCTCGTTCTCTTGCAAGACGCTCCTGTTCTTTTGCCTTTGCTCTTGCTTTTTCACGTGCAATTCGCTCTTTTTCTTTGGCTTTTTCCTTGGCGGCACGCTCCTGCTCTTTAATTCTTTCACGAGCAAGGCGTTCTTTTTCTTTTGCCTTCTCTTTGGCAATGCGCTGTTTCTCCGCCTCGGCAGCTCTCATTTTAGCAATACGCTCTTTCTCTTTAGCTCTCGCTTTTTCTTTAGCTGCTCTTTCCTTTTCTTTCGCCTTTTCTTTAGCTATGCGATCTTTTTCGGCCTGTGCTGCTTTCGCTGCGGCTTCTTTCTGCTTAGCTTTTTCTTTGGCGAGACGTTCTTTTTCCTTTGCCTTTTCCTTAGCTATGCGATCCTTTTCGGCCTGTGCTGCTTTCGCTGCAGCCTCTTTCTGCTTAGCCTTTTCTTTAGCTACGCGCTCTTTTTCAGCTTGTGCAGCTTTTGCGGCAGCTGCTTTCTGCTTTGCCTTTTCCTTGGCAAGACGTTCTTTCTCTGCCTGAGCTGCTCTGGCCTTTGCAATAGCCTCTTTTTCTCTTTGTTTTGCTGCTGCAGCTTTCTCTTTAGCTTTCTGAGCGGCCAATTCCTTAGCCTTACGCTCTTTCTCCTTGGCTTTAGCCTTAGCAGCCTTTTCCTTCTCTATCTTTGCAAGTTTTGCGGCTTTTTCTCTTGCTATGCGCATTTCTTCACGCTGCTTTTCTTTCGCAATACGAGCTTCTTCCTGCGCCTTGAGCTTTGCTGCTCTCTCTCTTTCTTTTTTTGCCTTTTCCTTTGCGAGAGCCTTCTCCTTTGCAATGCGAGCTTTCTCTCGTTCTTTCTCTCTCTTGATCCTCTGTCTCTCTTTTTCCTTTTCTCTTTTGATTCTCTCTTTTTCCCTTGCTATGCGGCGACGCTCCATTTCCTTTTCATGGGCAATTTTCGCCTTAATTTTATCTTCAATGGCTTTCTTACGTGCGTTCTCTGCATCAAGAGCACGCTGAATAGCTTCCTGAATTTTCTTTTCGCCTTCAATCTTCTTACGGCTGACACGCTTAACCTCATCGACAAAGACACGTTGAATCTCAACTTCCTCCATGTCGTAATCCATAACAAGTTCTTCGGCCAATCTCTTAAGAAGTTTCGGCTTGAGCTTACGCTTTTTCTGCTTGCCTACGGCGTCCTCTGAAAGAGTGTTAGCCTTGAGCATCATATAGTTCATTGCGGTCATGCGATTAAGCTCGTTCATATATTCCGCACTGACCATGTCATTTGATTCTTTAACTGTTATCTCATATCCCAGCTCATTGTATGACTGAATAAATTGCCACAATTTAAGACAGGCTCTGAAATTCGGGTTTTTCTGAATTGCATTCGTTCTCATGATAGGAGGTCTGACCGGAACGCAGTTCCTAAGCTCCTTCATGAAAGAGGAATTTGCATATTCGTTTATAATTCTCTTAACTCTTTCAATTCGCTGGAACGCTGTTGCATTTTCGCCTTCGGGGCCTGCCTCACCTTCAACATCGCTGCCTGCCGACTGTGCCGAAACCTCAAGCTTATATTGGATTTTCTCACGGCCTCTTGTGAAGTCACTTTCCATCTTAAGGGAAGCCATGTTGTCATCATCGGAAATATTGAAAAGAACATTATATCTCACATCAATAAATCTGACAAGGTTCTGCATAAGCGTGAAAACAAATCTGTTTTCATAAACCTCATAGCTTTCCTCACGGAAAACGTTAAGAATCTGGTTCGGAGTAACGTCGTCACCCTCAACCTTTGCAATCATATTGGTGTGCTGCGCAAGATGACGAATTGATTCGTTTGTAATCTTTCTTGCACGTTCAATAGGAACAATTTCTTCTTCCTGAACGATGAACTTTCTCGGAACACGAATGATATTATCAAGGGGAATGATACACGCTTCGATTTCCTCAACCCACTTGAGGTCAATCTTCTTATCAAAATATCTGTTGAACAAGGAATAGCTGTTCGTACCGCTGTTAATAGCAGTATCCATTTCATCATAAAACTCGTTATCGGTTGTTGCCGATGCAAGATAATCCTTGTATTCAAGATATAATTCA
>ERZ808246.1116-NODE-1116-length-20158-cov-5.150774_pt1 | contig 20158 bp, 14 predicted proteins | sample MGYA00521083_ERZ808246 | MGnify/ENA primary metagenome ERZ808246 (study PRJEB31516, sample SAMN03275577) | gut metagenome | biome: mammalia-associated habitat; material: feces | host: Papio cynocephalus | place: Kenya | collected 2012-07-07 ... | reverse complement strand
AACGCGGAAATTTCAAGGAAAATGCTTCGCATTTTGGCGGGCGGCAGATTGCCGCAAGAGCCGTTAGCTACTAGCTGTTAGCCGTTAGCGCGCGGCTTCGCCGCGATTATATTCCGCGTAAACGCGGAAATTTCAAGGAAAATGCTTCGCATTTTGGCGGGCGGCAGATTGCCGCCCCTACGGGAACGATAGGAAAATTGGCGCGGAAAACGGTAGGTTTTTGCGTATAAAAACCTGCATTGCGTATTTATTTACGGGCAAATTATAGTGCCGAAATAAATCTGTAAACAATCAAATATTGTAAATGACAAAACCCTGTGAACGGAAAAAATCATTCCATTCACAGGGTTTGGTTTATAACAATATAAAAATGACAATATGCGAGTTGCCGCCAATCAGGCTAACAGCTAAAAGCTAACGGCTAATAGCTCCCCCCGTAGGGGCGGCAACCTGCCGCCCGCTAAAACGGCAACGCCGTTTTCCTTTATTCTTCCGCGCTCTGCGCGGTTATAATCGCGGCTTTGCCGCGTAGCTAACGGCTAACAGCTAACAGCCAACGGCTCTTGCGGCTTCGCCGCGTAGCTAAAGGCTAACAGCTAACAGCCAACGGCTCTTGCGGCTTTGCCGCGTAGCTAAAGGCTAAAGGCTAATAGCTAACAGCTCCCGTCTGTCAGCAAAACTTGATTGTAAGAATCTTTTTGCCTGTTATCTCAAACTCGCAGAAGCCGTTTTCGTCGATTTCAAGCGGTGCGATTTCTTTTTCTTCAAGTGATACAAGCAACGCCTTGCTCCACTTTTTGCCCGAATATTCGGGAAGCTCAAATTCGGCTCTTTGCCTTTCAAGCGGGCTTTGCGTCTTTTCTGTCGGGGCTATGCCGCCGTTAAGGCGCACAGCCGCTTTAACCGTTTTGTCGGACGGGTTGAAAAGTCTTATTACATAGCCCTCTTTATCCTCGCTTTTCTTTATCGCGCTGACGTTAAGACGGTCGGTGTTAAGCTCAACAAACGAATGTGCAAGAGCGTTTTTGCCGTGCGAAGTCGGCGCAAGCTGGACAGCCGAGAAAATAAGGTTAAATTTTTCGGACTCGCCCCATACATTCGCTTCTTCCCAATCGCCGCCATGGGGCATAAACGCATAGCGGAACGTGCTTTTGCCGAGACTTTGAGAGCCTTTGTCAAGCCCGCTGTAGTCCTGCATATCGCTTGTAACACAAATTCTGAGCGGGAACGCGCGAAGAAGCGAAAGATACACGGTGCGCTCCTCGTCGTCAGCCGCCTCATACGCTTTAAGACCCGTGTTAAGAAGCGCAACACCGTCGCCGCCGTCCGAAATATCAACAAACGAGTTCATAGGCGCTTCGCTCATCGGTATTTCGTCATAAAGCGTATAGTCGGGCTTTTTAATCGCTCTTTTTATAACGTCAAACTGACCCTGTGCAAAAACATAATCGGCTTTTACGTTCGTGGGGAACGCAACCTGGAAATAGTGGTCCTCGCTTCTGTTATCGACAGTGGTTTCAATTTCAACAAAGCGCGCGCCTTTTCTTAATGTGATTATATTTTCGATAACAAACGGGTTAAGATGCTTCGAGCGCGTTTTTTCGTCGAGAGAACGCCCCTCGGGAAGCGCCCAATTTATAACGACCTTAAACGACGTTTCAAGCTCGCCCTCGTGAAGAAGCGTAACCTTTGCGTTTTCGTTAAGAGTTGTAAATGTCTCGTCGTTTTCGGGGACTATGTGCTCCCACGGGTTGCCGATTTCGCCCGTATCCTTGAAATATCCGAGCGACGGATACGTTTTGCCCGTTTCTTTGCTGTAAACGTCAAACGTGCCGTTGCTGTTAATTGTAAGGCGGATATATTCGTTTTCGGCTGTCTGCTCGCGCTTTTTCATTGTTACGGGGTTCTTTGCGCGCACGTTTTTAAGCGGCATTACTTTTAACGTCTTATAGCCGAGCGCGGGAACGTCTTTAACATCAAGCATAATTGTGTATTGCTCGGTATGCAAAACGTTTGCAACGTCGTTGGGGTTCTGAATTATCTGAGCGTTGTTTTTGTTCGTCGAAAGCACCTGATATGTAAGCTCACTGCCGTCGGTATCAAGCACTTTAAAGCTGTCGGCTTTCCATTCGGCAGGTATTTCTACGCTGAGTTTTGTGCACTCGCTTCTTTTAAACGGCGCGGGGTTAAACACAACAATAGCCGCGTCATCGCGCGAGAACGAAGAAAGGTCAATATCGCCCGCAACATCCTGAAAAGCGCGTTCAAAAACGCATACCGAAAGCTCTTTTGACTGACGGAAGCGGTAAATAACGTCTTCATACACAACGTCGCGCCCGCAGGAGCCGATGCTGTCGTGGCCGTGGTTCTGAAGAAGATAGTTATATGAAAGATCAATAAAATTCTGCGGATACGGCGCGCCGCAAAACGATGCAAAAACAGCCATGGGCTCGGCGTAGTTTTGAAGCCGGCGCTCGGCGTCGAAATTAGCCTGTTTTATATATGTCCTTGCGGAAATTATCCATCCCATCATGGGGCTTACACTGCCCTTTGTATAGGGGTCGCGCATTTCGCCCTTTAATACGGGTGAGTTTTCGTCAAATTCATCGATAACGCCCTGCTCAAACTCGCGAAGGGTCGAATGGAAAACGTTTGCTCCCGGGAGCGCCTCGTCAAGGTCTTTAATCATTTGAACCTCGCGCGCGTCGGGGCATGACGAGTCGTGACCTACAGACCAAAAGCGGTGCGGCGTTGTCCAGTCGTTGTCCTGCTCTTTTACTGCCTGCTCGGCACGCTCGCGGATATTCTCTTTATGATACTCATAAAACGGGTGCGCATACTGATAGTCGAGCATTCCGTTATCGGTATCTATAAACTTGAACGTACCGTTGTTGTCGTTCCAAAGCATATTGCGGTTATTTTCGTTTGACTGATTGTAGTAAACGGGGCGCTGAACAATATACCAAAGGTTGTAGCGCGGACGTTTTCCGAGGCGCGAAGCATATATTCTGGTGCCGTCGGGGCTTTCCCAGAAAAATTCGGAATGAGGCGTTGTATATTCGTTTACGCCGCGATAGAACGAAGCGAAGTGTATGTCAAACCCCGCGTATATCTGCGGCAGCTGAGAAATCTGCCCCCAGCCGAAGGGCGAATAGCCCGTTTTGCTTATGCCGCCCATCTCTTTGCCGATTTTGTGACCCAAAAGCAGGTTTCTTATAAGGCTTTCGCCGCCGACGCAAAATTCGTCGGGCAGGCAAAACCACGGACCCACGCCGATTCTGCCTTCGCTTATATATTTTTTAAGCTTTTCTTTTTTCTCGGGATAAACCTCCAAATAATCCTGTATAGGCATTGTTTGCGAATCGAGGTGAAAATGGCGGTAATCGGGGTTTTTGTCAAGAATATCAAGCAGCATATCGAGCATATAGCCGAGCATATACTGCGTTCTCCTTGCAGAAAAGCGCCATTCTCTGTCCCAGTGCGTATTTGAAATAAAGTGAAGCTGAAGCTTTTTGTCGTTATTATCCATCTTTGTCTCCTTAACCATTTATTACTTTCATAATCTCTTCAAAATTATTGCAGAAATGCGAACAAACGGGCTTTGTGCCGCTTGACTCTATGTTGCCGCCCGCAATGCCTATGGTTGTGTAGCCCGCAAGGCGTACCGAGCAAACGCCCGCGCCGCTGTCCTCAATGCCGACTATGCGGTTTCTGTTTGAAAACGCCTCGCCCAAGCCTACAACAGCCGTTTCGCTGTAAAGCCACGGGTGCGGCTTCGGCGAAAGCTCGCCCAACGTGCCGACCTTGCCCTTGCCGAGCGGAAAGCCCGCCGAAATTATTGCGTCATAAAAATCCTTGGGGTCGCCCATTCCGAGCGTTTTAAAAGCCGAAAGAATTTCGGGCCAGGCTTTTTCATAAAGTCCCGAGGTAACAAGACCTATTTTAACGCCCATGCTTTTAAGCTCAAGCAAAAAGTCCTTTATGCCTTCGGCAGGCGTAAATGCGCCGTCTTTTCCCCTGCCGTTCATAATTTCGTCCATCTCGCGGTGGGTGTGCATAAAATAGTACTCGCGCGCCTTTTCAAGCGAAGCGCCGGGGCAATATTTATCTATGCAATAAGAAAGATGCTCTGAAACGCTGTGCCCCGAAACAAACGGCAAATCCTCTTCTTCAAGCTCAAATTTCGGGTTGTTAAGAAGGCTTCCGGTGGTCATTTCTATAATCCAAATCCAAAAATCCTCGCTTTTGACGGTAGTGCCGTCAAGGTCCATAAGCACGGCGCTTAAAGGATACTCGGTCTTTACGGGGTAAACGGGGTAATAAACGGGAAAAGCCACCGCAGATTTTACCGCCGCAAGCGTGTGCGTTCCGAACGAAACAAATTCGACCTTTCCGTCGCCCGTTGAAGCAATAAGCTCAACGCCGTCTTTCCCCTTAAAAAAACGCTTGTCCTCGGTGCTGTCAAGAAGCAAAAAGCCGCTGTCGGCTTCGATTTTGCCGAGGTCGGGTATAAATATTTCTTTATTTTGAAGCATATAAACAATCCTTTCGTTTATTCCGGAATATTTTAACATATCGCATTTGATAAGTAAATCGGTTTTTATAACTTTTATATATTAATATATATAAAGATTGTTGAAAAAAAACCGAGGTAATGATATACTGTATGTGACTTTCACTATTAAAAGAAAGGAAGATTTTTTTGGCAGAAATTAAAAACCTTGACGCCGTTGCATCGCTTGAAGCAATGGACGCTCATGTTGACGATTGGCGCGACGCCACAAAGGGCAAACAGAGAGGTATTTTCTCTTTTGACGACCTTGTAACAGTCAAGCTTAAAACGCTTAAAAAGCGCATTTACACCGACATTGAGTCTATTCCGCCGTGGAAGATGAAAGAATGCATCTACAAGGGAATAGACGATTACGAGTTCTTCTATGACGATTGGAAAGAGCTTAACGTCGGCGACAAATGGGGCAATAACGGCTGGAGCGCATTTTTCAAAAACTCCTTTGATATGCCCGCGCGCTTCAAAGGCAAAAAAGTAACTCTTAACGTATATTTCGGCGGCGACTCGCTTCTTTCTTTGAACGGCGAGCCTTATCAGGGTCTTGACCCGTTCAGAAACTCGGTGCTTCTCACAAACTGCGCAAAGGGCGACGAGCATTACGACGTTGATATTGAGTCATATTATGTCTGGCACTCAAACGAATCGACCGTAAAAACGCTTTCCTGCTCGTTTTTGGGTGTTGTTGACCCCGTAATAGAAGAGGTTTATTGGGACTTTAAAGCCGTTTTCAACGCGCTGTTTATGCCCGTTCTTGATAAAGGCCTCGGCGATATTATAAGAGCCGCCTTAAAAGAAGCGTTCCTTCACGTCAATTTTGACCTTGAAGGCGACGAATTTAAAGAGGAGCTTTTAAAAGCGCAGAAAATACTTAAAGAAAAAATTTATAACAACAAAAACTATGCTTCCGAGGGCAAGCTTGCGCTTGTCGGCAACTCGCACCTTGACATAGTGTTTATGTGGGCATACAAAGAGTACGTCCGCAAGCTCGGCAGAACGCACGCAACAATGCTTCGCCTTATGGAACAGTACCCCGACTTTATATTCTCTCAAAGCACCGTTCCGACATATATCGAAATGGAAAAGCGCTACCCCACTCTTTTTGAGCAGGTTCAAAGGCGCATTAAAGAAGGCAGATGGGAATATATCGGCGCTATGTGGGTCGAGCCCGACTGCAACCTTATTTCGGGCGAATCTTTCTCAAGACAGCTTCTTCACGGCATTCGCTTTGCCGAGAAAAAATTCGGCATCACGCCCAAAACCTGCTGGGTACCCGACGTTTTCGGAAACGGCTATGCAATGCCGCAGATTCTTAAAAAAGCGGGCGTTGAATATTTTGTAACGCACAAAATGGGCATCTGGAACGACACAAACCCGTGGCAGTACAACACCTTCTGGTGGGAAGGTCCCGACGGCTCGCGCGTGTTCTCGATTGTTCCGCCCACGCACTTTATCGGCACTGTTGAAGCCGACTCGTTAAAGGTTAACTGGCAAAAATACACCGACAAAGCCACCATAGGCGAGTCTATGTATTGCTACGGCTGGGGCGACGGCGGCGGCGGTGTTGACACCGAAATGCTTGAATATGCAAAGCGCTACAGCAAGTTCCCGGGGCTTCCCGGGGCTGCTCCCAGCAAAATTGAAGACTCGCTTGCCCGTATGAAGGCAAAAGCCACCGACAAGAACATTCCCGTGTGGAAGGACGAGCTTTATCTTGAAGAGCACCGCGGCGTTCACACCACAAAGGCGCTTCTTAAAAAATATAACCGCTACTGTGAAAACCTTTACCGCAAAGCCGAAATGTTCTCGTCGATAGCGACAAAATACGGCTTTGAATATCCGCTTGAAAAGCTTAACGAGGGCTGGCAGATGATTCTTACAAACCAGTTCCACGATTCGCTTCCCGGCTCGCACATAACCGAGGTTTTCGGCGACCTTTGCGAAATCTATAAAAAGATAATTGCCATAGGCGAAGAGGTTTTAAGCGACGCACTCAACGCAATTGCAGGCAATTCGGGCGTTAAAACAGACCTCGGCAAGCCGTTTGCGCTTTTCAACGCGCTTTCAAAGCCTGCGTCAAACAAGGTTGAGCTTCCGTTTAAAGAGGTTGCGGTTTTCGATTCAGAGGGCAACGCCGTTCCCACTCAAAGCTACACAAAGCTTGACGGCACAAAGGTTCTCACCTTTGTTGCAAAAGACGTTCCCGCGGCGGGCTTTAAGGTATATTACACCAAAGACGCCGCCGTCAAAGAAGCCGAAATTGCCGACGAAAGCGTGCTTGATTCAAATCGCTTCTCGCTTAAATTCAACGACAGAGCCGAGCTTGTTTCGCTTTATGACAAGAAAAACTCGCGCGAAGTACTTTCGGGCACGGGCAACGTTTTCAGAATTTATGAGGACCTTCCCGGCAAATATGACGCATGGGATATTGTTGCAACATATGTTGACCGTGAGTTTGAAACAAAGCCCGGCAAGATAGAAAGCATCAAAAAGGGCGACGTTTTCACAGTTGTTTCCGTTTCAAAGGATATAAACAAATCGACCCTCAAACAAAACATCATTATTTATAACGAGCTTGACCGCATTGACTTTGACACGTTCATAAGCTGGCACGAGCAGGAAAAGCTTCTTAAAGTCGGCTTTGACGTTGACATTAAAGCGCAAAAGTTTACGCGTGACATTGCCTATGCCACAATCGAAAGCTCAAACTACCGCCACAACCCCTATGATAAGGCAAAGTTTGAGGTTTCGGCACACAACTTTATAGATATGAGCGAGGACGGCTACGGTCTTTCTATTCTTAACGACTGCAAATACGGCTTTGAGGTTGACGGGCAGAGAATGATAATAACCCTTCTTAAAGCCCCCATGAACCCCGACCCTCAGTCGGACCGCGGCGACCACTATTTCACATATTCGCTTTATCCGCATGCGGGCAACTGGAAAGACGCCGAAACGCTTGTTCGCGGTCTTGAGCTTAATAACCGCTTTGACGTTAAAGAGCTGCCCGAAGGAAACGGCACTTTTGAAAAGTCGTTTATGTCCGTAAGCGGCAAAAACGTTACGCTTGAAGCCGTTAAAAAGTGCGAGGACGGCGACGCGTTTATCGTCCGCTTTGTTGAAAAATCGGGCAGACGCACTAAGGTTGACTTTACATTCTTTGCTGATATAAAAGAAGCTTTCGAGTGCGACCTTCTTGAAAGAAACGACGTTCCCGTAAAAAGCTTCGGCGGCAACAGCCTGAATTTTGAAATCAAGCCGTTCGAGATTAAATGCTTCAAGCTTAAAATATAAAATGGATTTTGTTATAGACCGGGACTATCACATTCACACACTGCGCTCGTTTTGCTCGCGCGACCCGCTTCAAACAACCGAAAATATTCTGAAAGCCGCCGAAAGCGACGGCTTTTGGGATATTTGCATAACCGACCATTTTTGGGATGAAAAAGTCCCGGGAATAGAGGGTCTTTCGCTTGAGCAAAACTATAAAAACATATCAAAAAACCTGCCGCTGCCTGAATCTGACAAAGTAAAAATCCATTTCGGATGCGAAACGGACCTTGATTTGCGCGGCGTTTTGGGTGTTGACAAGTCGTCGTTTGACAAGTTTGATTTTGTTCTCGTTTCAACAACGCACCTTCATCTTGACGGCTTCACCGTAAGCCCCCTTGTGAACACAAAAGAAGAACGCGCAAAACTTTATGTTGAGCGAATGGAAAAAGTCCTTTCGATGGACTTACCGTTTCAAAAAATATGTTTTTCGCACCTGACCGTGTGCCACATTCTGCGCGGAAAAAACGAGGATTTTACACACCTTGACGTAATAGACCTTATAGACGATAAAACTTTTGAGCGGCTTTTTTCAGAAACGGCGAAAAAGGGCGCGGCGGTCGAATTGAATTTTGACATTCGCGGGCTTTCAAAAAAAGACGCAGAAAGAACGCTTCGCCCGTACAGAATAGCAAAATCATGCGGCTGTAAATTCTGCTTCGGAAGCGACGCGCACCACCCGAGCGTTTTTAAAGACAGGCGCGCGCGATTTACCGCAATCAAAGACGCGCTTTCGCTTGAAGAAAGCGACAAATACAAAATCGCCGGCGGCTGATTTAAAGCAATTTGAAATTTTACATTCAACAATAAAAACGGCTGTAACCGCAGACAAAAAGCTTTGCGGTTACAGCCCGTTTTTTCTTTATTCAATTTCTTAAGCTGTTCAAGGGTGCGGGGATTCTGCCGCCGCGCATAATAAAATCCTTACTGCTTTCTTTATGAAGCGGCATTACGGGCGCCGTTCCGAGAAGCCCACCCAATTCTATTACGTCGCCGACCTTTTTCCCGACGGCGGGAATAATTCTTACGGCGGTGGTTTTGTTATTTATCATTCCGATTGCGGCTTCGTCGGCAATGATTGCGGCAACCGTCTCTGCCGGGGTGTCGCCCGGCACGGCTATCATATCAAGCCCCACAGAGCAAACGCACGTCATAGCTTCAAGCTTGTCGAGCGTAAGAACGCCGCTTTTTGCCGCGGCTATCATTCCCTCGTCCTCCGATACGGGAATAAACGCGCCCGAAAGCCCGCCCACGCTTGACGAAGCCATTATTCCGCCCTTTTTAACAGCGTCGTTAAGAAGAGCAAGCGCCGCCGTAGTGCCGTGCGTTCCGCACGTTTCAAGACCCATTTCTTCAAGTATTCTTGCAACCGAGTCGCCCGCTTCGGGCGTTGGCGCAAGGCTCAAATCGACTATTCCGAACGGCACATTAAGCCTTTTTGAAGCTTCAACCGCTATCAACTGCCCCATTCTTGTAATTTTAAAAGCCGTCTTTTTTACGGTTTCGGCAACAACGTCAAACGGCTCGTTTTTAATGCCCTCAAGCGCATGATAAACAACGCCCGGACCCGAAACGCCGACGTTTACGGCGCACTCTGCCTCGCCCACTCCGTGAAAAGCGCCCGCCATAAACGGATTGTCTTCAACGGCGTTGCAAAATACAACAAGCTTTGCACAGCCGAGGCTGTCTTTGTCTTTCGTAAGCTCCGCCGTCTTTTTGACCGTTTCGCCCATAAGCCTTACGGCGTCCATATTTATTCCCGCTTTTGTCGAGCCGATGTTTACTGAGGAGCACACAAAATCCGTCTCGCAAAGCGCCTCGGGAATCGAAGCTATAAGCCGCCTGTCGCCCAAAGTAAAGCCCTTTTGAACAAGCGCCGAAAAGCCGCCGATAAAGTTCACGCCGCATGATTTTGCGGCATTGTCAAGCGCCTTTGCAAATATTACATAATCCTCGGTCTCGCTCGCTTCGGCAACAATTGAAATCGGCGTTACCGATATGCGCTTGTTAATTATCGGTATGCCCATTTCGTGTTCAAGCTCTTCGCCGACTTTAACAAGATTTTCGGCGTAATGCGTAATTTTGTCATAAATTCGCTCCGCCGCCTTTTTAGGGTCGCTGTGCGCGCACGAGCGAAGCGATATACCCATGGTTATTGTGCGTATATCAAGGTGGCGGTTGTCAATCATATCAAGCGTTTCCGCTATTTCGCGGTGATTAATCATAATAACACCTCAAATTCTGTGCATTGCGTCAAAAATATCCTCACGCTGGATTCTTATATTCACGTTAAGCCTTTCGCCCTCACATTTAAGCTCATCGACAAGCTTTGAAAATTCTTTTTCTGAGCCGCTTGTATCAACAAGCATAGTCATTGTGAACATATTTTGCATAATCGTCTGGTTTATGTCAAGGACATTTATATTAAGCTCTGCAAGCTTTGTGCAGATACCCGCTATAATACCGACCTTGTCGCGGCCCAAAACCGTTATTACTGCTTTCATTATACTCATCCTTTTCGTTTTGGTGTTTTTTGGAGTATACCACATAATTAATTCTTTAATCAACAAAAAACCGCATTATTAAAAGAAATTTTACTCTTTTAACAATGCGGTCTTTTATTATCGGTTTTGTGTTTTTATTACGGCTTTACTGAAGCTTCTGAATCCAGCCCCAGATAAGGTCAAATATGGGAAGCGCTGTAACAAATCTTACTATTGTATCCGGCACGGCGCTTGCCAAGGGCCAAAGGTCAACAAAATTTTTCGTTTCTGCCGCGGGTGCGCCGCTGTATTCAAGCATAAACGCCTGTGTATAAACAATGCCGCCCTCGCCGAAAATTTCGGCTCTGACATATGAGCCTATTTCGCTGCTGTGCTCTTTAAGGTTAATTTTGCTTCCGGTCGCTATCGTTTTGCCGTCCGAAATCCAGCGAACGCAAAGTCCGTTGCTGTTTACCGTTATTGTATCGGCGTCGTCGTTTACATCTATCGACGAAACAACGGGCGCGTCAACGTCTTTAGCGGCTTCATATTTCGCCTTCGGATTTTCGCTTTGCATATCAAGAAGCTTTTCGCCCAATGCAACAGCGTCCTTTTTGCCCGTCGCTTTAAGAGCCGCCGCAATATCGGTTATTTCTTCGGGGTTGCCGACATATTTGCTGCAAGCGAAAAATTCGCCGTTTGCAAGGCAGTTTTTAAGGCTCGAAACGGTTTCGTCGGGCATAACAGCGGCAACATATCCCGTGTAAACCGCGCCCGTGCTGTGAGCGTCGCTTGAACCGATTGCAAAAACGTTTCTGCCTGTGGGAACAACGTTCATAAGAAGAATATCCCAAAGCTTTCTGTCATAGCGCGTTCTTGAATCGCCCTTGCTGTTGATGTCAATACCTATGCAGGACGGATATTTTGTAAGAAGCGATGTGAATTTGTCTATTACATATTTGTAGTGAACGTTTGAATAATCGTAAGCGTCTGCGGTTTCGCTTTCGTCGCGCGCGTTTGTGTACTCGCCGGGGTGGTTTATAACCGAAAGACCGCCCAGCTCGTCAACTGCGCTTATTGGCGTTTCATAGTCGCTCGTTCCGCCGAAAAGCCCGTTGCCGTAATCGACAAACCAGCTGTTGACGTGCGCGTTGTTAAGAGATGTGGGATTGTTTTCGATAGCATAAGGCACACGCATCATTTCGTGACCCTTTGTGCCGTCGGAATTAATCTGATAATAATATTCCGTATCGGAAGCTTTTCTCAATTCATAGCGAAGCCCGTTTTCTGCAAAGCCGCCGTCGGCATTAAGAGCCTCTACGGGGCCGGGGCGCCTTAAAGAGCAAAGCACCTTAAGCGCGGGAACAACGTCAACCTCCGTCCAGCTGTAGCTTGTTGTGCCGTGGTCGCTCACAGCAACAATGTCAAAGCCGTAGCTGTACTGTTTTTCAAGCATTTCTTTTAAGGTGTTGTTGCCGTCTGAAGCCGATGTGTGGCTGTGAAGGTCGGTTTTATACTGCTTCCAGCTCCAATCAACATCATCATAGGGGTTGATTATTGTATAATCAACTCCGCCTGCCGCAAACACTGCGGTTGAAAGCATGCCGAAAAGCAATGCCGCCGCGCATATTACGGAAAGCAGTCTTTTAAATTTGCTCATAATCTTACCTCCGAAAAAATATATTTTTAATTGTTTTTATTAACAAATTCATCTTTGATGCTCAAGCCCTCAAGAGCCTCTTCTCTTGAAATTTTGCCGATGTTGCAGTCGGTCATAAGCTGAACGTCATTGTCTTTCATTTTATAGAAATACCAAATAACGCCGGCTAAAGCAAGGCCGATTGCAGGGAGCATTGTATAAATAAACCACAGACCGTTAAGCGTGTATTCGCTTTGAATAACGGGGTTTTCGCTTAATTCCTTAAAGCTTTCGGCGTTAACCGTCTGCCACTTGAAAAAGCTTAAAAGCGTAAGCGGAAGTGCAGAAGAAACAGCCGCCGTGAGCTTTACCATAAATGTCTGAATAGCAAACGTAATGCCTTTTGCGTCAATTCCCGTTTTGAATTTGCCGTATTCGGCGCAGTCGGGCGTGAACATAAAGAGCATAACGCCCATAACGCCCGCGGGAACGTTTTTGAGAATTGTGAGAATTACAAACAAAATAACGTTGTGATAGCCGACAAGCCACGTTAAAACGCCGAGAACCACCGACAGCACCGTGCAGAGCATATAAATCTTCATTTTGTCAAATCGGCTTATGAATTTCGGCACAAGGAACGAGAAAATTGCCATAGGTATAACCGAAAGCGCGCCGACGAAAAGACTGAAATTTTCGTTGTCGAAAAGATAATACGAAACAAAAAGGTTAAGATTGCCCGAAACATTGAAAGCGCTGTAAAAGAAATAGCCGACGTAGTAAATAAGAAGATATTTGTTCGAGAACAAATATTTGAACATACTTTTTACGGTGAAATTCTCGTCATCTTCGCCCTTGTAGCGCTCTTTGCCCTTAAAGCATATGGGCGCCATCGTCAAAAACGCAACCGCCGAGCACACTATTGCAACAATACCGTAGGAAAGACCGAACTGCTGATTAACAAATATCGTGCCGAGAATCATAGCAATGCCCGAGCCGATGCCCGACCAGATGCTTTTGTATGACTGAAGCGACGTTCTTTCGTCAAGCCTGTTTGTCATTGCGGTAACGTAGCCGAAAATCGGCACGTCGCAAAGCGTGTATGCCGTGTCCCAAAGAATATAGGCTATTGCAAACCACGCAAGCTGTAACGCCTCGTTGCTGCCGTTGCTTTTCGGAATAAAGAAAAGCAAAATCGTTGTCAGCGGAATACCGAGAAGCGACACGCGAAGCCACGGAATGAACTTTAAACCGCTTTTGAAATGAACTCTGTCAAAAATGCAGCCGAAAATTGCATCGTTAACCGCGTCCCACACCTTTACGGCAAGCATAACAACCGCCGATTTTGCCGGGTCAACGCCCTGGAAAAGCAAAAATGTAACAAGGTATGTCGTAACAAGCGAATAAATTATGTTCTGCCCGCAAAAGTACAGATAATAATTCATTCTTTCACCCTTGGCGGTTACCCACTCGGGATTTCTGTTTTTCCCCATTCAAAATACCTCCGTTATGCACAAAGCTGTGCACCGAGAATTATAATACATTATTATACTCTCGGGCGGACCTTTTTTCAATCAGTCAATATTAATAAAAAACACTCCTTTTATATGTGCAACAATTCTTTGATTTTGCATTTTAAAAAGAAAGAACTTTTAAGTCCTTCCGTTGCAATGCACATAATAGACACTTCTGATTTGTGCAAAAAGCCGATAATTGTAAATATCGGAAGAATATGGTTACAAAATGTAATTAATGTGCTATACTCTATATGTTGTAACATCAGCTTTTTAAAAAAACAATATTTTGGGGTGTAAGTGTGAAAACGCTTCTTATATATTATTCCGAAGACGAATCCGTCTCGGCGCTTTGCAGAAAAAGCGCTTCAAAAGATATTTCTGTTTGCGAGCTGCGCGAGCTTTCGGGTCTTTCTTTTATAAAACGCTTTTTCAATTCGCTTAAAGGCGTTCGCGCTCCCGTTTCTTCGTGCTCATACGATTTAAACGGCTTTGAGTCGGTCATTCTTGCGTCCGACGGGCGCTTCGGCGGGCTTTCGCCCGAAATGAAAAGCTTTATTAAAGACATAAAGCTTCAAAACAAAAAAGTGTATTGCGTAATTTTCGGCGACGGCAAAACGGCAAAACGCGCCGAGGACGATTTCCGCACGGGCGTTTCGCTTTCGGGCGCGACCGTTCAAAAGGTCGTTACGGTTTCGTCGCGCGCTTTTAAGCGCGATGAAGAGGACGTCCTTTACTATATGCGCCACAAAGTAAAAATCAGTTAAATAAAGAGGTAAACAGATGAAACCTGTCCGCACATTTTTACAGCAAACAGCAATTAAAGCTCTTATCGCCGCAGAAAAGCCGATTTATGATATAACGTCGGGTGTGTTTGCAAAAAACCGCTTTCTTTCTTCCGTCGATATTCCGTTTGTCGGCACCGACGTTAAAATTTTAAAAGAAACCGATGACTCTGTTTTTCTTGCAAAATACAATGCCGACGGCACAATAAACGGCGGCGACTTTAAAATTCTTTGCACAACGGATTTGCACCTTGACGAAAATCCCGACATAAACGACCTTACGCTTTCAATGCTTGTAAACCACATAGCAAAAGAAAAGCCCGACCTTGTAATTTTTACGGGCGACGTAATTCTTTCAAAATATCAGCAGATAGACGCCGTTCAGTTCGGCGAAATGATGGAAAGAATGGGCATATATTGGGCGTATATTTTCGGCAACCACGAAGCGCGCGAGGAGCGCGGCTATTTTAAATATCTCATTTTAAAAAGCCTTACCGATTTTAAGCACTGCGTTTCAAAATTCGGCAAAAAGGAGCTTTACGGCTACGGTAACTTTGTTATCAACATTATGAAAAGCGAAACCGAAATAAGAGAGAGCCTTTTCTGCCTTGATTCGGGCAGAAGCCTTCGCGAGCCGCACATAACAAACAACAACATTCCGCGCAATCTTTCGGGATACGATTACATAAAGCCCTCGCAGATGCGCTTTTATCGCGACACACTGCACGAATTACAAAGAGAATACGGCGGCGATGTAAAATCAATGCTCTTTTTCCACATTCCCCTGCCCGAATATGAAAACATTTCGCATTTAAACGGCGACGGCACATATTCTTTTAACGACGGCGCCGAGGTTTTATACGGCGAACAGCACGAATCCGTCGGGTGCTCGCCCTATAACAGCGGATTTTTTAAAGTTATTAAAGAAAACGGCGGCGAAGCTGTTTTCTGCGGGCACGACCACGACAACGATTTTGCCGCTGTTTATGACGGGGTTTATCTTGTCTATAACCAATGCGGCGGATTTGTAACGTATAACAGCAACGACCCCAATTTAAAGCTCGATAAAAAGGATTGGCGGCGCGGCGCAAACCTTATCACTTTAAAAAGCGACGGCACATTCTCTTTGGAACAGCGCTTCAATAAAGATTTTTTATAATACACAACCAACAAAAAACGCACGGGCTGTAAGAACGCAGGTTTTTACAGCCTTTTTATTGACAAAAATATTGTGATAATTATAATATATTACATATTTTTTCAAAAAGGCGATTTTATGGAGAAAAACCTGACCGAAGGAAGCGTATTTAAAAATATCGTTTCTTTTTCGCTTCCTTATTTATTTTCATATTTTTTGCAAACCCTTTACGGAATGGCTGACCTTTTTATAATCGGCATTTACGGCGGCGTTTCGGAAACCACCGCCGTTTCGATAGGCTCGCAGGTTATGCATATGCTGACGGTTATGATTGTCGGTCTTTCAATGGGCACAACGGTTAACCTTGCAAATGCCGTCGGCGCGGGCGACAAAAAGCGCGCAAGGCTTTGCATAGGAAACACCGTAACGCTTTTTGCCGCTGTTTCGGTTGTTCTGACAGCCGCTTTGCTTTTGCTCGTAAACCCCATAACGACGGCAATGTCAACCCCGAAAGAGGCTGTTGAAGGCACGGTTAAATATCTTACCGTGTGCTTTATCGGAATACCGTTTATTACGGCATACAACATAATAAGCTCTGTTTTTCGCGGAATGGGCGACTCAAAAAGCCCGATGTATTTTATCGCGGTTGCGTGCGGCTTCAACATTGCGCTCGACTTTCTTTTTATGGGCGTTTTTTCAATGGGCCCCGAGGGCGCGGCGCTCGGCACAACGCTTTCTCAGGCGATAAGCGTTGTTTTGTCGCTTATTTATATGCTCAAATCAAAGGACGGCATAAGGTTAAAAAGAGAGGACCTGAAACCGCAAAGCGACGTTTGCGGCAAAATTTTAAAGACGGGCGTGCCGATTGCTTTTCAGGACGGGCTTATTCAGATAGCCTTTATAGTAATTACGGTAATAGCCAACAACCGCGGGCTGACAGATGCGGCGGCTGTCGGCATTGTAGAAAAAATTATCGGATTTTTATTTCTCGTTCCCTCGACAATGCTCTCAACCGTTTCGGCGCTCGGCGCGCAGAACATCGGCGCAAACAAGCCGAAAAGAGCTGTCGGCACACTGCGGTATGCCGTGCTGATAGCAACGGTTTTCGGCGTTATTGTAACGGTAATTATGCAGTTTGAAGCCGAAAGTGCGGTAGCCCTTTTCACAAAAGACGCCGCTGTGGCGGCGGCGGGCGGCGAATATCTGCGCGGATATGTGCTTGACTGCGTTTTTGCGGGCATACATTTCAGCTTCAGCGGATATTTCTGCGCCGCGGGCAAATCCGAAATCTCGTTTTTACACAACATTTCAGCAATTGTTTTAATGCGCGTGCCGGGCGTATATCTTATGTCAAAGGCGTTCCCCGACACACTTCTTCCCATGGGGCTTGCAACCTCCGCCGGCTCTCTTGTTTCGGTAATAATCTGCATCACGGCATTTTTTATAATCGAAAAAAAGAGAAAAGCGCTCAATGAAACGGTAAAATAATAAATAATCAAAAATCACAAAACGGGCTGTAAAACACTGTTTACAACCCGTTTTGCTTTGCTTCAAAAAGTCTATTTTTAAAAGATTTATTCTATCATAAGAATTACCGTAGATTTAAAGGTGTTTGTTTTTTCGTCAAACGAAAAAGCCGCCTTGCCGCCGTATTTTGACGCAATCCTGTTAATTATTTTAAGCCCGAACCCGTGATTGTCTTTGTCGGGCTTTGTTGTGACAAGTCCGTTTTCATCGTATTTCGGCTTAATATTGCAGGAATTTTCAACTATAAACCGCACAAGCACATCGTTTTTTCGGTCTATCATCAAAGAAACCGACTTTTTTTCCGACTGCGCCGCCGCTTCAAAAGCATTTTTCAAAAGATTATCCAAAAGGCTCGTAAGGTCGCTTTCGTCAATTTTTTCAAACGGCACGCTTCTTATATCGGCAAAAAAATCTGTTCCGTTCTTTGAAAACAACTCGCAATACCTGTTCACAATCACATCGACAAGTCTGTTTTTGCTGAACTCGCGGTGATATTGCAAATTGCTTGCGCCTATAACGGAATCGACGTATTTTTCGACTTCTTCCGCTCCCTCGCTTTTTGCAAGAGCCTTTACCGTGTTAAGATGATTTTTTATATCGTGCAGTAAAATATCCGTATTCTCTTTGCGCCTTTCAAGCTCGGCGTAATGCTCGGACTGGAGCTCAAGTCTGTTTGCCGTTACAAGATATTCGCTGTTTTCCACAAGTATTTTCACAACTCTTTCATAAACGGCAAAAAGAAGAATGTTGCACGAAAGAAGCAAAAGCGACGTTACCACAAGAAGCGTTGTAAGTCCGCTTTGCGAAGCCGAGCGAAAAACGGTGATTATAAACATAATCATCATAACAAGCGACAGCGCCGGGAATATAAGAAGCATCGCCGAAAGCCTGTTTATCTTTTCGCCCCTGTTCCCGATTTTTTGCAGCTTTAAAAGAATTATCACCAAAGCAAAAAACAGAATTTCGGCGGCTATTTCGCGAATAAGCGAAACGGGAATATCAAGCGAGAGCTGCCGAAACGGCCTTAAAAGCACAAGCGACACAATGCCCGACACAATAAGCTCGGAGGAAATTTTAAGCACGCAAAGAAGCGAAGCTTCAAACAAAAGCCCGTAAAGCGAAATGTCATAGCAAACAAAAAGTATGAGTATGTTTGAAACAAGAAACGCGACAGCCGAAAAAACGTTTATTCCGAAAAGCGAAACGTTTAAAAAGCCCGCCGCAAACTGCACTGCGAACGCCGAAAAAAACAGTGCAAAAAGCTGCCGTAAGGGGCGTTTTGTTTTATATTTTCCGTCATAATAAAAAAATGAAATAAACTGTGCGAACACGCATATTAAAAGCTCTGCCGCAATACTCATAACGCACCCCCCGCATACTCTAAAAACGCCTGTTTAAACGCCTTGTAGCGGCGCTGCGAAATATAAGGTATTCCGATAACGCTGCCGTCGCCGCGTTTAAAGCGTATTTCTTCTTTTGAAAAGCCGACGACGTTTTCAAGATTAACCGTTATTCCGAGGTGCGACACAACAAATGCTTCGGGATTTTTTATATGGCTTAAAACCTCCGCAGGCTTTTCGGAAGTCTTGATTTTATCGGTTTTGGTGAAAACTATTGAGCCGTGCTTCATATTTTCTATGTACAAAATGTCGCTTGTGAAAATGCGCACAATATTGCCGCCGCTTTTAACAGCAAAGCTGTCGCTTAAAGCGCCGTATTCGGCAAACGCGTCGTCAAGACAGCGCCACAGTCTCTTTTCGTCAAGCGGTTTTGAAAGATACCTGAAAACCCTGATGCGCATAGCGTCGTCAAGATACTTTTGAAAAGATGTTATGACGGTAATAAGAATTTTGCCGTTGCGTTTATAAAGCGATTTTGAAAGCTCTATTCCGTCAACCCCGGGCATTTCAACGTCTACAAACGCCAAATCGTACTTTTTATCTTCGGCAATCACTTTTTCGGGGGTACTGTGCACATATAAAGCAAGCTTCGCTTTGCGTTCGCCGCTCCACTTTTCTATATACCGCCCCAGCTCTTCTGCAAATTCTTTGCTGTCGTCGCAGACAAGCACGTTTATCATGGTTTCCCTCTTTTCCCTAAAAGCCGGGGCTGTAAAAAAAGTCCAGACCGCAAAAAGCAAAGAAATGACAACTTAATGCTTTTTGCTATGAATTAATCTCACCCTCGGAGTACCTTTGTACGCCGTCGGGCAAGTGCTAAACGCCGAAAACGGCGTTTAGCATTCGATTAATTCATTCTGAACATTTTTTCCAAGCCCCTTTTCCGTGTAAAATCGCTGGAGGCTGTAAAAAGTCTTTTTACAGCCCCATATAATCAAAAGACTGTTTCTTCGCTGAAATCAAAATTGGAAAGTCCGATTGAAAGATACATTTCACGGTTTGTGTTTTTGTATATTTCACAAATATATTCGCGATTTACGCCGATATAATCGGAATTTTCCGTCTTGTAGGCGCTGTAGCTTTCTTTGCCGCACAAAACGCTTTGCGAAGTGCGGAAGGCGGGCGAATTTTCATAAAGTCTCGGGTCATATTCAAGGAAAAACGCTACTCTTTCGCCATTTGAAGACTCGGTCTTTTTGACGTTTTTCACTTCAACGAAATAATCCGAAAACAAAACATATTTTCCGTTTTCGCCTTCTTTAAGCTTAATAAACTTCTCTTCGGTATTAAAATCGCCGCGCGCCGTAAATCTGACTGAAGAAATTTCGTCAAAAGAAGCTCCGTTCAATTCATAAAAAGCCGTATTTGAGCCTCTAAAGAAAAGCGAAGATGTGCAAACATTGCTGTGAGGAGTTGTCTTTTCATTGAGGCTTTCGCCTTTTTCGTTAAAAAATTCCGCACTATACGGCCCCGAAACGGATTTAAGACCCTCCCCATTTAAGAAAAGCGACAGATAAAAGCCCTCTTTGCCGTGAAACTCGCCTTTTGTTTTTAAAAGCCTTACGCCGTTTTTGCACTCGTAAACATCGCCAAGCTCCTTTATATCCGAAACGCCGCCGTGCGGCTTTAAAGTAAAGGTCAGCTCTGTTTTGTCTGTAACGGCTTTAAACGTTTTGTCGTCGCCGTTAGGCATAAGAGAACCGAACCGATTCGGTTTTAAAATGCCCTCTTTTCGCCGTTACTGCGTCAAAAAGCCTTGCAATGCGACAGCATTGCTT
>ERZ808246.1115-NODE-1115-length-20163-cov-8.287547_pt1 | contig 20163 bp, 16 predicted proteins | sample MGYA00521083_ERZ808246 | MGnify/ENA primary metagenome ERZ808246 (study PRJEB31516, sample SAMN03275577) | gut metagenome | biome: mammalia-associated habitat; material: feces | host: Papio cynocephalus | place: Kenya | collected 2012-07-07 ... | reverse complement strand
GTTCGATGATGTAGGCCTGCTGCTGCGGCACGATGAACAACGTGGACAGGAACAGCGCGGCGACGACGACGACAATGACAAGAAGTGTGAGCAAAAAGCCCATGTCCTCTCCCTTTCTTTGCAAAAAGCGTGCGCCGCAACCATTGCGGCACACGCTTTCAGCGTATCAGAGCGGAGCATGGACCTGATGCCAACGTTCGGGAGCTGGGCAGTGGGTGTTCAGGAGCCGGACGGATCCCGAACCGAGGTTCGACGCCAGACGGAACAGACACTAAGTCAATCACCGATTCCATGCACCGGCGATGGAATCGACGGTCTCGGTGAATGCCGGGGTACCCCATGGTTGCGCATATGTTCCATCCGGTCCGGCAATCAGCCCGATGGCGCGCTTCTCCTCTTCGGAGACCAGCCCCTCGGTCCGGTATATACGCTTGGCGAACGCCCACAAATGCGGATAATCGACAATGGCCGCATCCGGCGCTGGGAATGCGGACCTGTACCCGATATCAAAGGTAAGCAGCACGCCGAACAGATGCAGATCGGCATCGGTAAGCGCATCACCAAGGAGATACGGACTGCGCGACAGCACGTCATCCAACCAACCCAGACGTGCATAGAACACGCGACGCAGCACGGCATGAGACTGTGCACCGTGAAGAAAATCACGTTTGCTCAGTTCCTGGGGAGACCTTGCATTCTGGGCGGCGGCATACACGATGGAGAACAATCCGTCGATCAGATCCCTGTCGATGATATCGTCCAATGCGTCGATACGCTCACGCAGCTGATCGGGATACAGCACGGCATCGGCCCCAGACCATTGCTCAAGCGACCGGCTCAAACCACGCCAATCGTCATTAAGAAGACGCCCTTCGCCATCCAGCAGCCGCACGTCGGGAAGAATCCCGGAGACGCCGTGCCATGTCGATTCGCCCGGATTCTCAGCATGGGGCTCAATCCCATGGAACCGTGCGATGCGGTATGCCAGCAATGACGACCATGCCCGCGGGTCCAATGGCGAATACTGCAGTTTCAGATTTCCATCGGGACCGGGGGTATATGCGTCGTTCCCCGTAACGGTAGGAGCCGAAGAAACGAAGAATCCCAACGAATCCACTGCACCATTCGGCAGAATGCGCGCCTTGTCGCTCCCATCCAATTGCAATGATCCCCTATGCTCACCCATGATTTCACCCTGTTCTATCGGTCGTGGTCTATATAGTCTGCGCAACGGCAGAAAACCATATGACGTTCCATGCCCTTATCCGATGGAAGCGACCATGCGTTTCCATGTAAAGCTTGATTTGTTTCAATACTCGGTTCTTGTAAAGCTCAGCAGACGCTGCCCGCTGTCCACGATGATGGTTTCCCAATCGGGACGACGATGGAATCCGCACGCGTAATACAGCTGGTGCGCATGCGTCATCTGCGGGCTGGAATGCAGTTCGACCGTCTTGTATCCGTATGCACGCGATACCGCGAGCGCATGCCGGACCAGCGCCTTGCCCAGGCTATGTCCGCGTCCTGCGGTTCCCACTCCAAGCACGTTGAACGTGTAGTTCTTCTCATGATGGAATTCCGGCTTAGGCGTCAGCACGGCCGCCACAATGACCCCGTCCGGATTCACGATCACCCAGACATCCGAGGTCTTCGCACGCTCGGCAATACGATGCAGTCCACGCTCGTATTCCTCGGTGACCCAGCAACCGTCGGTGAACGCTTCGGCGAGAACGTTCCCCACCGTGTCGTATTCGTCCGGCTCGGCCAGCCTCAGTTCGAAACCGTCATGTAGCTTCTCATGCAGTAGCTCTTTGGGAAGAGAACTCATGATAGGAACACCTTTCCGTTGATGACGGGGCGGGTGCGCCGCACCGCAATAGTGGACGCACCCGCTTTCGAGAACGATCAGGCCTTGTAGTAGTTGGCGTAGGCGCCGAACTGCCACAGCTCATAAGAACCGCCGACACCGGGGCCGGAATACAACGGAGAACCGCTCAGGTTCTCACGGCCCGCCGGCTCCAGCCACTTCTCGTAGACGGACTTGCGGTAGTCCTTGACCTTCTGCGGGGTCGGACCGGCTTCGGAGAACGGGTCACGGGAATAGTTGCCGTTCTCGTCCGGCACATAACCCAGATCGAACAGTTCCGGCTCGTCGATGAAGCCCGGAGTCTGGAACAGGTCGCGTGCATAGGCCCACAGGTTCGGATAATCCCACACGTGCACGATTTCGTCCTCGTCGGCATGCAGGCTTTCCAGGAATCCGCGGCGATAACCGAATTCATAGGATTCCAGGGTCTGGAACAGACGAACGTCGCTATCGGTGAAGTTCGGACCGAACAGGTAACGACGGGATGCAAGACGGAAGTCGTAATCGGCCAGACGCGCCTTGAAGATGGTGTAGGCAGCGCGGGCGGCGCCGATGGAATTGGCGAAGTTCACCTTGTACGTGCCGTTGTTGATGTCATCGAATAGCTGCTGGTTCAGCAGGTCGATTTCCTGACGCAGCTCCTGCGGGTACAGGTCGGGGGCGCCCTGCTTGTGGAACGGAGCCCATGCGGTTTCCAGATCGTTGCTCAGGATGTGGTAATTATTGGTCACGACCTTGCCGGTTTCCAGATCGATGACGGTCGGAGAGGTACCACGGCCTTGGAAGTTCGGGTCGGTGGCGCGATAGAAGTCGTTAAGACGGTCATAGCCAAACAGCTCAGCAACACTGCCTGGGGTCTTGGTCAGCTTCCAGCCGTTTTCATCACGGCCGTAAATCACTTCGGGAACGAATGCCTTCTCCAGCCCAAGGAGTCGGATCACGATGCGCTGACGACGATTCCAGCCGCATCCGAGAGCACCGAGGATATGATAGCGGCCCGCTTCCACGGGAGCCTGACCGGGCTTGTTGCCGAATCGGACGGTGAACGCATTGCGCTGGCGACGGAATGCACCGTCAGGAGTCTGTTCAACGGTGGTCTCTTCAACCGGGCGTTCACGGCCCTGCGGATCCTTGGGCCAGCGATGCGCACGAACACCACACGCATTGGATGCCGGAGCGGAAAGCTTGACTGCATTTTCCTTAAGTTCAAGTGTCATGATGAATACCCCTTATGCGATTGAGATACAAAACCTATTCCCGCTGACGCCAACCTCGTCTTGGGCTAATTCATGATTATGCTCACCGTCGATTGCGACACAGCGGCTTCTTTATACGGTTTTGCGTGCCCCAAACATAAGGATTTCTTATTATCGGAAAAAGTAATGGCCAGTCCTTACGGGTCCGCACTCCTGCAAATGCCAGTGGCCCGCCCCCGTATCGGGGGACGGGCCACTGAAGCCAAAGGTAACTTACCAGTTTTGCAGGTTCGCCCGTTGCAGCCGCTCGAAACGGCGGGCCAGAACACTGTCCGTAGGATCATGGTCGCCGGTCTTCTCGTCCCGGCCATGGTATTCGGGCACAAAGTCCGGATGGAAGTTCCTGCCACGGATGACGATGAGACGCTTACGCTCCAACGACTTCAGATCATCCAGCGGATTACCGTCCACGACCAGCAGATCGGCATCATACTGCGGAGCAAGCACACCGGTGATGCCGGCCAATCCGATTGCAGCCGCCGCTCGCGACGTAGCCGCGATGAGAATCTCCGGCCGTGGAATCCCCGCCTCCTCGAGCTGGTACAGACCGAAAAGGTACGCCTCCGGCGGAATCACCGCGCCGATATCATGCCCCGTCACGATTTTCGCACCCTGCTCGTAAAGATCACGGGCACGCGGAGCAATGGTCTCGCCCGGCACAGGCGGATACGACGGCGGTGCGGCAACATCCACATAGATGCCTTTCCTTGCTATTTCCTTGGCAAGTTCCGGCTCGAATCTGGTTGTGCCGTCATCACTGATGAATGTGCCGTGGGCGATGTAATCGACACCGGCTTCCACCGCACGCCGAATACCTTGAGTGCCATGCGCATGCACCGCCACACGATGACCGAGCCGATGCGCTTCCGACACGAGGACCGACAGTTCCTCCACCGTGAACTGGGCCTTCCATTGGTCGGTGCCAGGAGTGAAGAAGCCACCGGTGGCACCTGCCTTGATCACATCGACACCGGCCTTGTGATGTTCACGCACCGCATGACGAATATCGTCGATGGAATCCACTTCACTGCCGCTGCGCCAATCGTGGCCACCTGTGGTGGTGATCATCGGCCCGGCGGCAACGATGCGCGGACCTTCCGCCAGCCCCTGATCGATCGCTTCACGAAGCACGACATCAGTGTAGAACGCCGAGCCAAGCGACTGCGCCGAAGTCACGCCGACGGAGGCCAGCCTGCGCGCCCAGAACAGCGAGTGCAACGCATTCCAGCCCTGCTCATGCAGTTCAGGAGCGGAGACGTTCGGTGCCGAACCAGGCCGGGCACCAAAATGCGCATGCGTTTCGACCAGTCCCGGAAGCACGGTGGAGTCGGGATACGCTTCACGGCTCCACGAAGCATACCGTTCGGGAAGATCGCTCAACGCACCTACCCATTCAATGGTTTTCCCGTCGATGGCAAGCGCCGCGTTGTGGAGAACCTCATCCGGTCTGCCGGTGATCACCGTCCCGGCGGAGATCACTCGTTTGCGCGACTGATCCTGACCGGGAACGGCGATGTAGTTGCTGCCTCCGGCCATTGTCACTGTTCCTTCCAGACGGTGCCGGAGCTGAAGAGGTGGCCCGCGACCTTGCTGGTCACGAATCCGTGGACGGACTTGGAAGCGGCCCAATTGTCACGTGGAATATACAACGGCAGCACGTACGCCTGATCGTTGATCACATAATCCTGCAGCTTGTCATAAGCTGTCTGACGATCCTTCTTGGTCTTGGCGCTCTGTCCCTGCTGGATAAGATCCACAACCTTCTGATCGTTCTTGAGGAACACGCGGTTTGGGTCGGCCTTCCACAGATATACGGAATCGACGGAAGTCGAAATATCAAGACCGCTCATGGAGTTGTCGAAAGCGTCGTTGGTGTTCTTCTTCCAAGTCTCGGTCACGGTTCCCAGATCGCGTGCCTTGAACGTGAATTCGATGCCGACGTTCTTCTTGAGCTCTGAAGAGATGGCCTGATTCAGCACGTCACGGGAATCACGAACATACGGGGCGTCCGAATACAGTGAGATGGACAGACGCTCGCCCTTGGCATTCACTCGGTAGCCCTTGGCGTCACGCTTCTTCCAACCGGACTCATCAAGCAGCTTGTTCGCCTTGGCCTTATCGAAGGTAATACCCTTGAACGCCTTGTTATAGAACACGCTGGCAGGCGAGAACGACTGATCGGCATAAGTACCGGTGCCGTAATAGACGCTCTTGACGATCGCCTTGTAATCAGCGCCCAACTGGAAGGCCTTGCGTACGTTCACATCGTTGAACGGAGCCTTGGTCGTATTGAAGTACAGGGAATACGCGGTACCGGAATTCAGTACCTGATAATAATCGAACTTGCTGTTGGACTTGATCTGATTGATGTCTTGGGAAGGAACGCCGTTGATGATATCCACCTGCCCCGAGGTCAAAGCGCCGGTTCGCGTGGAGGCCTCCGGCAGGAAGCGGAACACCAGTTCCTTAGCATAGGGCAGGGATTCCTTGCTCTTGAGTTGCTTGCTCAACGTCTGCGGAGCCCACTTGTAGTCGTTGCGAGCTTCCAACGTCAATTGGCTGCCCTGCTTGTATTCCTTGATGGTGTACGGGCCGGTCAACGCAACGGATTTACCGCCGGCGGCCAGTTCCTTGGACTCCTTCAATGATTTCGGAGAGATGGGCGCAGTGCTGAGGTCGGAAAGCGCGGCAAGGAATCCGGGGTAGACCTGCTTCAGCGTGAATTCCACCGTGTAGTCGCCGGTCTTTTTCCAGGAGTCGAGGTATTCCTGCCAGGTGGCCGGATGCGAGTTGTTCTTGGACGCGTAATAGTCGAAATTCGCAATCACCGCGTCGGCATCGAGCTTCTCGCCATCGGAGAACGTGACATCCTGGCGCAGGGTCAGATCGATCGTCTTCTGATCGTCGCTCTGCTTATATCCAGTGGCAAGCCATGGCTGGTAGCTTCCATCGTCGGCCAGATAAAGGTACGAGTCGGTCAGGTTGCGCAGAATCGGCGTAGAGGAATCCTGTCCGTTCGCCTGAGGATTCAGGGTCTCGGGCTCCTTTTCAATGCCCCACGTAATGGTTTGTCCCTTGACCGGGGTTCCGGAATTGGCGGAGGATGAGGTCGAGGCGGTGCTGCTGCCGCCGCAGGCGGACAGCGAAAGACCAGCTGCAAGCACTGCAGCTACGGCTATGGTCCGGAATGTACGTTTTGCCATAGTTAGATTCCTTACTGGATTCGAATCGGAACGATCAACGAATGATCGGTTTTGTATGGTTGTGGCTGCGAGCCCATACGGGTTGGTCATACGAGCTTCAGGAATAAAAAGGTTCAGCGGTCGGGTGCGCCATCGATATAGCATCGCCCTCATTCATGAGTGTCAACGCCGCTCAGCGCGGCATTCGTTCCTCCGCTGGGATTGTCGGCAGCGCCGCGATCAGGCGCTTGGTATACGGATGAGACGGCTTGTTGAACACCTGGTCGGGATCGCCACTTTCCACGATGTGCCCGTCCTTCATCACAATGACCTGATCGGCGATGTGATGCACAACGCCCAAATCATGCGAGATGAACACGATGCCGACCTGCGTCTTGGCCTGAATATCGGCCAGCAGGTCAAGAATCTGCGCCTGAATCGACACATCCAATGCGGACACTGCCTCGTCGGCGACCAGCACGGCCGGATTCACCGCCAGAGCTCGCGCAATGGCCACACGCTGACGCTGACCGCCAGACAGACGCTTCGGCGAATAATCCGCATATTCCCTTGGCAGCTGAACCAAGTCCAGGGATTCATCGACCTTGCGGCGGATCTCGTCCTTCGTGTACTTCTTCTGCACCTTCAGCGGTTCGGCAATGATCTTGGATACGCTGTAGCGCGGGTCAAACGAAGAAATCGGGTCCTGAGAGACCACTTGGATTTTCTGTCTGCGCGAACGACGCTGGCGTTCGGGAATCGGAGACCATGCTTCGCCTTCCAAAGTCACAGTGCCATAATTCGGCTCAACCAGCCCTGCGAGGATTTTGGCCAGCGTGCTCTTGCCCGATCCGGACTCCCCTACAATGCCAAGCGTCTCTCCACGGTACAGATCCACACCGGCATCCTGCACTGCGGTCACGGTACCGCCATGATGGCTGTGGTACGTCTTGCCGATATGTTCGGCATGAATCAGGTTCCGGTCGTAGTCGATGGTCTTCTGCGGCAGAGGCTCATGCTTGATGCTGGACAGCCTACGCCCGCGGGAACGTGCAGATGGGACCGCGGCCAGCAGAAGCTTCGTGTACTCCTGCTGAGGATGATGCAGAATCTGCTCCGAGCTTCCCTCCTCCACAAGTTCGCCGTTCTTCATCACCAGAATACGATCGCAGACACTGGCCACCACGGCAAGATCGTGGGATACCAGAATCAGCGCGTTTCCTTCTTCCTTGCGGCTTTTCAGAAGATTCAGCACCTGTGCCTGCACGGTCACATCCAGTGCGGTGGTCGGCTCGTCGGCGATGATCAACGACGGGTCGTCGGCAACGGCACCTGCAATGAGCGCACGCTGGCGAAGACCGCCGGAAAGCTCATGCGGATACTGGTTCTGACGGATCTGCGGCTGCGGGATGCCGACTTCGTCAAGCAGTTCGACGACCTTTTCCGCACTTTCCTTCTTGTCCACCTTGCCATGGGCGTTCAGCGCCTCATCGACCTGGTAGCCGATGGTTTTCAACGGGTCAAGCGATGTCAGGGCATCCTGCAGCACAAAGCCGATACGGCTGCCTCGGATCTTCCGCCAATCCTTGTCCTTGTAACTGAGTGTGGATTCGCCGAACAGGTCGAACTCCTCGGCCTGCACATGCTCATCATCGGCATAAAGACCCAGGAGCGTGCGAACCGTCACGGATTTGCCGGAACCGGACTCCCCCACAAGCCCCACGGCCTCGCCGCGGCGAATGGTGAAGGAGACGTCCTTCACAACGTGGTGGAAGGACTTCCCCTCGCCGAAATCGACGTTCAGGCCACGCACCTGCGCGATGACATCGTTCTGCGCCATGTCAGTCCCTTCCCTCGAACGACTTCTGCCAAGCCTGACCGATGACTGTGAACGAAATCACCGTCAGCACCAGCACCACGCCCGGGATGATGCCGGACCACCATGCAACGCCCAGATAATTGCGGGAATCGGCGATAATCGTGCCCCATTCAGGAGTCGGCGGCTGCGGGCCGACACCGAGGAAGCTCAAGCCGGAGACGCCGATGATCGCTTCGCCCACGCTCATGGTGACCATGTAGGGAACCACACCCAACGAGTTCGGCAGCACATGGCGCACCAGAATCGTGAAGCGGCTCAGGCCAAAGGTCTTGCTCTGCTGCACATAATCCGAGAGGATGATTTTCTTCGTCTCGGCACGGATCAGACGCGTAAGTCCCGGAATGCTGCCGATTCCCAATGCGAGAATCAGGTTCTGGATACCGGAGCCGGTCAATCCCACGATCACCAGCGCGAGCAGGATCGAAGGGAAGGACGAAAGCACGTCGATCACACGCATCACGACATTGTCCATGAACGAAGAGCGCGAAGCACCTGCCAGCGTGCCCAGGATAACGGCAAATACCAGCGCGAAGATCGTCACGGCAAGACCGATGCCGACCGAATAGCGCGCACCGTATACAATGCGGGAGAACAGGTCACGACCCAAGTAATCGGTTCCGGCCAGATGCGCCGCGGACGGAGCCTGATTGACGGACAGCAGATCATTTTCGACCGGATCGAATTTGGTGAACAGCTGCGGGACCGCGACCATCAGCAGAACAACCACCAGATACGCGGACGCAAGCACCACGCTCGGTCGCCAACGCTTCACCGTAGCCACAAGCGCCTGCACCTTACCGGTAAATACTCCGGCAACCGCGGCATGACCTTTTACGGCTTCTGAGTCCTGCACGATACGTCGATTCTCCAAAGAATTGTATGAAACTGGCTCTGCAATAGTGACTTGGCTCATGGCTACTCCTCAGTATGAGCGATCTTGAGTCGCGGATCGACAAGGTAATACAGCACATCCACCACGGTGGAGGCAATGACAAACACCAGCGACGATACGAACGCCACGGCGAGGATAACGGGAAGATCCTTGGTATTGATGGCGTTCACGGCGATCTGTCCCAGTCCCGGACGTCCGAACACCTGTTCGGTGATCACAGCGCCACCGAGCAATCCGCCTGCCATCATGCCGCCCACGGTCAGGGCGGAGATGCTGGCATGACGCAGCGAATGGTGAAGCCTGATGGCCGCCGGCGAAAGGCCACGGGACAGCGAAGTCAGCGTGTAAGGCTGTTCCTCGCTCTTGGCGATGCCCTGGCGCAGAATCTGCGACAGGTTACCACCCATGGGAATGCCGATGGCGAGCGCCGGCAACACCAATGACTTGAAGCTCGAATCTCCGGCCACGGGGAACCAACCCAAGCGGAAGGAGAACACGAACAGCAGCAGAATGCCGAACCAGAACGGCGGAGTGGACAGCAGCGTCAGTTCGGTGCCCTTGTACAGGGAGCGGACAACGGCGTTGGTCTTACCGCTGATGACCAGCGAACCGATCAGAGCCACGACAACGGCGATGATGGCAGCGACGATGGTGAGCTGCAACGTTGCGGAGAACTGCTCAGCGAAAATCGCGTTCACGCTTTTCTTCTGCGCATAGGACGTGCCGAAGTCGCCGTGCAGCAGTTTGCCGAGATATCCGAAATACTGCACCACTACAGGCTTATCGAGTCCCCATTCGGCGATGACGCGCATCCTCAGCTCGGCATTGTTCTTTTCAGAATCGGTGAGCAGCGAATCGACGATATCGCCCGGGGTGAGATGAATGGTGACGAACACCAAGGTCACAGCGCTCCACACCACGAACACTGCCTGGACGAGACGAGACACGACGAATGTCACGAATCCTTTGAGATTACGCGCCTTTTCGCTGCGGCTCTCCTCGCGGATCACCTCATATGAGGATTTCCCTGCGCCGGAAGAGGACAACGCCGGACGAACTTGCGGCACCGTCTGCGAAGCACTCATGTCGTCTGCCCCTATCTTGTATGCCGATATCGGCTGCTCTTCGGCAGGTACCGGCATGATCACGTTGTGTTTGATTGTGTAGTCTCGAACATTCGCAAGCGCGCCCTTTCCGCGCTCACATCCTCTACTCAACCCCTTTTGCGATGCCGCCACGCGCTGCCCCCTATCGCCGCTGTTTATAGAGCGCGCAAACACTTATCGGCATCATTTATGACCTGCTATCAGCGCAGTTGCCACCCACAAAAACAGGGTTCATCACAAAAGCGTTGGGGCTTCGCGATTCTCCCGGAAAACCGGAACAATCACGAAGCCCCACCGCAATATCGCAGGTTCCGGTTCCTCGCCTAACCGATATAGGCCCCCGCAATGGCCTGATCAAGATCGGCGATCAGGTCGTCGACGTTCTCCAGGCCAATCGACAGGCGGATCAGATTGTCGCTTACGCCGGCGGCGTCATAATACCGCTGCGGCACCTCGCGATGGGTCACATGCGTGGGGTCCACGATCAGCGAGCGCGAGTCGCCGATGTTCGGCACGTAGGAGAACACCCTGGTCCCGTTGAGGATGCGCTGCACGTTGGAGCTGTCGCCGTCCACGGTGAACGACAGGATCGTGCCGACGCCTTCCGGCAGGTACTTCCGTGCGAAATCATGGGTGCCTTGCCCTTCCAGCGAGGCGTAGTTCACATGGGTCACATGCGCGAGCGTCTGCAGATGCTTGGCGATGGCGAGCGCGGAGGCGACTTCCTGCCTTTCGCGCACTGCCAGGGTTTCCAGGCCGATGAGCTGCAGATAGGCGTTGAACGGGCTCTGCACCGCGCCGAACGTGCGCAGGTACTTGGTGCGCACACGTTTGATGAAAGCCTCGTTGCCGAAACGGCTGGCGAAGCTGTTCCACTTGCCTGCCTTCTGATCGCTGATGACCAGGTCGTTGCGTGTGAACTGCGGGAATTTGCCGTTGGTCCAGTCGAAGCGGCCTGCGTCGACCACCACGCCGCCGATGGCGTTGCCATGGCCGGTGATTCCCTTGGTTGTGGAGTGCACGACGATGTCCGCGCCGAAATCGATCGGGCGCAGCAGATACGGCGTAGGTACGGTGTTGTCGACGATCAGTGGAATGTCGTGCCTGTGCGCCAGTGCAGCCAGTCCTTCGATATCGGCGACCGTGGTGCTGGGGTTGGCCACGGTTTCGGTGTAGATGGCCTTGGTCTGCGGTCCGATTGCGGCCTCTACGGCATCCAGGTCATTGATATCCGTGACGAAATCCCCGTGGATGCCGAATTGCGGAAGAAAATCACCCAGCGCGTCGACCGACGCACCGTATAGATTCACCGGGGCGACGATACGGCCACCACCTTCGGCCACACACATCAGTGCATAGGTCACCGCCGCCATGCCGGATGACACCGCCACGGCGCCGACGCCGTTTTCCAGAGCCGCAAGACGATTCTCCAACGCATCGACCGTAGGATTGGCCACCCTGGAATATTCGAATCCAGATATCGCGCCTCCAGCGAGCGCGTCCCCACGCTGCGCGTTCTCCAGATCGAACGCCGCCGAAGCGTAGATGGGCACGCTTACCGCGTCCACGTTGGCCTGCCGGTCGTAGCCGGAATGGATGGCCTTGGTTTCGAAACGTAGTGGTGCGTGGCTGTTACAGTGATCTTGCGTCGTGGTGCTCATGGCTGTGTGGAATCGTCCTTGTTCTTTTATATATCCAAATCTTCAATCGTGCGCCGAAACGTATTCAGGCCGACAGCTTCGCCAGTTCCTGAAGATCGTCGTGCTCCTCGAGGTACTCGGTGTAGGCGAGGTCAAACGCCTGGCCAAGATCCTCGATGAGATCCTGCTTGTCCTCGATGCCGACGGCCAGACGGATGAGTTCGTCGCTGATGCCGACCTTCAAACGTTCCTCGCGCGGCAGCTCGAAATGCGTCATACGACACGGCAGCTCGGCAAGGCTTTCCACGGCACCGAGCGAAACGGCCAGGTGGAAGATGTGCAGGTTGTTCAGAATCGTGGCGGGATTCACACCAGGCACGACCTCGAAGCTCAGCACACCACCGAATCCCTTGAGCCCGTTTTCGCGCAGGATCTCTTCGCGGTCGCCGTTGATGCCCGGATAGTTCACCGTCTTGACGAGCGGGTGGGCCTGCAGATAGTCGGCGATGGCGAGCGCGTTCTCCTGCTGGCGGTCGAGACGCAGCGCCAGTGTCTGGATGCCGCGGCGCACCGCGTCGCACTCGGTGGGTGCGAGCACGCCTCCCAAACGGTTCTGCGAATAGTAGATGCGCTCCCCGAGCACGTCGTCCGACACGACGACCAGACCGGCGTTGACTTCGGAATGACCCGCCAGATACTTGGTGGCGGAATGGATGACGATATCGGCACCCAGATCGAGCGGCTGCTGCAGATACGGGGTGACGAAGGTGTTGTCGACGATGGACAGCGCGCCATGGCGGTGCGCGACCTCGGAGATGCGGGAGACGTTGTTGACCTGCAGCAGCGGGTTGGTGAGCACTTCGAAGTACACGGCCTTGGCCGCCGCCTTGTCCTTGCCGTCTCCGGCGACCGCGGCGTCGAGCGCCTCGTAATCGGCCGTGTCCACGGCTTCGACGTCCACGCCCCAACGGGTGAAGAACTCGTTGAACAGCGAGTAGGTGCCGCCGTAGATGTTCTTGCCGACCACGATGCGGTCGCCGGGCTGGAAGATGGACAGCACCGCGTGGATGGCGGCGAGACCGGAGCCGAACGCGAAGCCTCGCGTGCCGTGCTCGAGCTGCGCGATCTGCCTCTCCAGGAACTCGCGGGTCGGGTTGCCGCTGCGCGCGTAATCCCAGCGGGGCATGGCCTCGACCGATTCGAAAGCATAGGTGGACGAGTTGTAGATCGGCGGGTTCACGGCCCCGGTGTTGTTGTCGTTGATCGGCAGGCCGTGGACGAGCTGAGTGTTGAAACGTGTCATGTGCGCACCCCCTTGGGTTGTGTAGTGTCTTCGCCGCGCGCCGTTCGCGCGATCACGGTTCCCCACTTAACCCTTCCCGTCGAAATGACACGCGCCATACCTTATCGATGCTGGTTATACAACGCGCGAATCGTCATAACACTTGTTTATAAAGCGTTATCAGACGTTGGAAAACCAGGGAAACGGCATCTTCAAGGCAGTTCGCGAACACACCCCGCCACGGCACTACCTACCGCACCTCCTCCACCCGGCGTATGGCCCGGACGACATCATCGGCGGTGATTCCCGGAACGGCCTGGTCGAAGGCCGACCCGGCACCCACCGCATGTTCCGCAACGTCACGAATGCCTTTCGCATCCTGGGGATCCACATTGACGGATGCCAGGGAATGAGGCAATCCCACCCGTTCATAGAACGGAATCAGCTCGCTGGCTTCGTTTTCTTTCCCCTCGGCCACCAGCTGCACCATGATGCCGTAGGCGACTTTCAGCCCATGGACGACACCGGCTGTGGCAGGCAGCACGGTGAGCGCATCGTGTACGGAGTGCGCGCCCGACGCGCGGGCCTTCGTCCCGCCGAAACCGCCCACGGTGCCGGACAGGCCGATGATCGCATCGACGACACTGCGAAGATGGTTGTCGATCTTCCCCTCGTCCAAGGATCGCAGCGCATGTTCGCTTTCCTCGAGCAGTATCTCTCGAATCAGCTTCGCGGATCGCAACGACAGCTCGTCGAACGTGGACAGGTCGTCGCTTCGTTCGAACACCGGTCTGGACTCATACCATTTCGCCAGCGTATCGCCGATACCGCCGACAAGGTAGCGCCGCGGACCGGTCGCTATCAATGCCGCATCCACCAGGACGAGATTGCTATTGCGGTGATGCAGCAGAGCGCTCTCGTAACGATGATCCTCGTCGTAATTCACGGACAGCGGCGAGTATGCGGCGCATGTGGCGGCAAGCGTTGGGACCATGATCAGATCGATGCCCAGCAGTTCCGCGATGTTTTTCGCGGTATCCGACAATTTGCCGGCACCGATGGCCACGATCGCATCGGCCTGATCCGCCGATATCGCCCCGGCCAGTTCCTTCGCGTTCCGCTTGGTGGCACTGCCGTCATACCGGAATACCGGGTAATCCGGCACGTTCGTGGCATAGCCGGCGAAGGCATGCCAGGAGTGCGTTCCCGTCACGATCACGGGATGCCGGTAATCGGACAGGAACCTGCCGATGTCCGCGGCGATGCCCGGTTCGCTGATATAGCGGTCCGGACCGCTTCGTACGTCGTTCTCCCGAATCAACGAGCTCATGATGGTTCCTTCCCGGCAGCCGGCACCCCGTCTGCCTTTCGCCGTTTAGTACTGCGCACTGTCGTCCGGGGTCTTCTCCCCCGCCTCCACGGCGAACGCCAGATGGTTTCGCTTGGATGGGATGGGGCATGTGCAGTAGACGGAGAACGCGCATGGATAGTTGAACGCGTAGTTGAAATCGATTGCGTCAAGCGTGTCGAGCTTCAGCGGATCGAGGTGCAGCACGCGGCCGATGCCGTAGGTTTCCTTGCCTGTCGTCTCGTCGGTGAAGAACACGGTGACGTGACCGAATACGTTCGATACCACCAGGGAGTAGTGCGTTCCCGAATAGTCGAAGTCCACGAATCCGATCACCGGATAGGATTGCAGAACCGTTTTGACCACCGAATCGTGGATGTCGAGCTCATCGTCCTTGGCCCAGCGGAACGTCGCGGGAATCCGCCACTTGGGGTCGACCGGGTAATGGTCGATGCCGGTGAACGTCTGCCGTCGCGGCGCATTCGGATCCTTGACCCTGATCCAGAACAGGTGGTGGTTTTGGTCGGTAAGGCTGGTCTGCGCGTTGACCTCGATGCGTATGTCGCCGTATTCGAGATATCCGAGGGCCTCCTCACCGAACGCCGTAGGTGTGAATCGGATCGGCTGGTCGACCGCCTTCTCGGCGTTGATCACCGTCGAGCCGGGTTCGGGAGTGTACGTGAGGGAATCGTCTTCGGCTGCCCACGTGCCGGGGATGCCTTCAATGGTCTTGTTCTGGCCATCGTTGATCCAGGTGATGGATGTCGGAGCGAGGTACCCGTGGGGCGAGGTGAGTTCCTCGATGCGCTGGGCATGCCAGATGTGCCATTGCTGGATGTACGGATCGGTCTGAATCGTCATTGCCGTTCTCCTTGTTGGGTATCAGTATTTGAAGACGGGCACCACGGCGCCCTTGTAGTTCCTGTTGATGGCATCGGCCACGGCCTTGGTGTGGTAGGCGTCGACGATCTTCTTGTATGTCGAATCGTCCTTCTGGTCGTCGCGTGCCACGATGACGTTGATGTACGGCTTGAAGCTCTTGTTCTTCGTATCGATCGGCGCCTGGTATATGGCGTCGCTGGTCTTCATGCCCGCATCGATGATGAAGTTCGTGTTGGTGATGCCGCCCGCGTAATCCGGAAGAAGGTTGATGATCGCGGCCGCATCGTTGAGTTCGATGTCGACGCCGCTGGGGTTTTCGGCGATGTCGTCGACCGTGGGGTTCTCCTTCGTGCTGTCCTTCAGCTTGATCAGCCCGGCGGAGTCGAGCACCTTCAGCGCGCGGCCGGTATTGGTGACATTGTTCGGGATGGCGATTTTGTCACCGGGCTTGAAGTCCTTCACGCTCTTGTATTTCTTCGAATACAGGTTGAGGGGGCTGATGTACGTTTCGGCGATGGGCGTGAGCTTATAGCCCTTCTGCCTCTTTTCCTGGTTCAGGAAGGCGTAGTGCTGGAACGCCGTCAGATCGAGTTCGCCGTTGGCCTGCGCCTGGTTGGCGTAGATGCCGTCCTGGAATGGTTTCGTCTTGATGGTGATGCCGGCCTTTTCGGCGTCAAGCTGCTTTTGCACCGCTTCCCAGATGGCGTCGTCGGCGTTGCCTGCCACGCCCACGGTCACGACCTTGCCCTTGCTGCTGGTCACATTGCGGTATACCGCGTATCCGCCTACGCCGGCGACCACGACCACCACGGCTATCAGAGCCGCAATCAGATTCCTCTTTGCCTTTGCCTTGCCTGCAGTTGCCATGTGTTTTCTCTCCTATGTATTGCTTCGATGTTGATGTGTTGTTGATTGGATGGGGTTTTATGCATCAGTGCTCGGTCAGCAGAACAAGCTGTCTGCCGATGAATTCGATGAGGCCGATGAGAACGACCAGGACGATGATGGTCGCGTAGGTGGCATCCAGCATGTACCGCTGGTATCCGTAGCGGATGGCGAAATCGCCTAGTCCGCCGCCGCCCACGATGCCCACGATCGCGGTCAGACCGATCAGGCTGACGATCGCGATGATGCTCACGCGGATGATCGAGGGAATCGATTCCCTGAGATAGACCCGGTACACGATCTTCGAAGTGCTCATGCCCATGGACTCGGCGGCCTCGATAAGTCCCGTATCGACGCCGGCGAGCGCCGACTGGATCTGCCTGGTGAAGAACGGCGTGATGCCGACGACCAGCGGGAAGATCGCGCCTTTCGTGCCGATCGCGGTTCCGACCAGCGCTCTGGTGAACGGCACCAGGGCGGCGGCGAGAATGATGAACGGAATCGAGCGGAACAGGTTGATCAGTTTGTCCAGAATGTTGAAGACGATGGGCTGCTGGGCCAATCCGCCTCGCTGGGTCAATGTCAGGATCACGGCGAACAGCGTCGCCAGAACGAACGCGATCGCTCCGGCGACCCCGATCATGATGAGGGTTTGGACGAAGCTGTCGACGAACTCCGGGAATCGACTGGCGACGTTGGGAAACCATTGGGCGAGAATGTTCATTGTGCTAGTACCTCGATTCCGATATTGCGGCTCTTCAGGTATTCGATGGCCGCCTGCGACCTGTCGGCCGGGCCTTCCAGGATGACGACGAGACCGCCCAGAGGAGCGTTGTCGATGATGTCGATGTCGCCGAAAATGATGTTCACGTCAAGTCCGAAGGAGCGCGAGATGTGCGACACCAGCGCCTCCGAGACTTCTTTCGATATGTATTTCATACGAAGCAGCACCTGGCCGGGTTTCAGATCCACGAGCGGGGAATGATCCTCAAGCAGGTCGTTGATCTTGCCGAGGTTGGATGTCGTGGCCACGAATGCCTGCGTCAATGGCGCTTTCGGATTCGCGAAGATGTCGAAGACCTTTCCCTCCTCGACGATCGTGCCATGTTCGATGACCGCCACGCGATTGCAGATCTGTTTGATGACCGACATCTGATGCGTGATGATGATGATCGTCAATCCCAAGGTGTCGTGCAGGTGCTTCAGCAGTTTCAGGATCGATTTCGTGGTGTTCGGGTCCAAGGCGCTGGTGGCTTCGTCGCTGAGCAGGATGCTGGGATTGTTGGCCAGCGCTCGGGCGATGGCCACACGCTGCTTCTGCCCGCCGGAAAGCTCATTGGGGTAGCTTTGTGCCTTTTCGGACAGGTCGACGAGTCCGAGCAGCTCCTTCACGCGGGAGGCGCGGGCCTCACGGTCGAGTCCGGAATCGAGCAATGCCAATTCCACGTTCCCCGCAACCGTCCGCGACGGCATGAGGTTGAACGATTGGAAGATCATGCCGATGGAGCGACGCTCCTTGCGCAGTTCCTTTGTGCTCAGGTCGGCGATTTCATGACCGTCCACTTTCAGGTTGCCCTCGTTGTAGCGTTCCAAACCGTTGATGCATCGCACCAGCGTGGATTTGCCGGCGCCGCTCAATCCGATGATGCCGTAGATGTCCCCTTGGGCGATGTCGAGATCGATGTCATGCAGGGCCAGCTTGTCCCCGTCTTCGGTCCGGTATGTTTTCTTCAGATTCCGTATCGATACGATGGCTTCTTGTCGCTCTTCCCGTACAGCCATTTATCCTCACTTCCGATAGGTGCATTTGGTCTAGTAGGCGAGCCGCAGAACTTCGACGACATCGTCGCGGGTGAGCGGCGAGTAGTTGCCGACCGTCCTGGTGCCGCCGCCGGTGACTTGATCGGCGATGTGCTCGATGGATGCTTCCGGAATGTTCAGCTCATGCAGGCTCGTGGCAAGTCCGAACAGTTTGAAATACGATTCGAGATAATCCGCGAAGTATGCGGCAAGCCGCTCCTCGCTGTCGTCGTACGGATCGGCGCCGAGCACACGCACGGCAAGCTGGGCGTAACGCTGCGGCTGGCGGCGGGCCACGTAACGGATTATCGAGGGCAGGATGGCCGCGATCCCCTCGCCATGGATCACGTCGAATTCGCCGCCGAGCTCATGTTCCAGCCGATGGGTCGTCCAATCGTTTTCCGAGCCCGTCGCGAGGAAGCAATGGTTGAACATGGTCGCGGACAGCCAATGCAGTTCCGTCCGGTTCTTCAGGTCGTCCGGATTCTCGACGAACCGCCGTCCCGCCACTAAGGCGGCCTTCAGACCGCCTTCGAGCAGGCGGTCGGCCGATTCAAGGTGATCCTTCGCGGTGAAGTACGGCTCCAGGAACCCGACCGCCAGATCGGCGACGGCCGCGGCCTGGTAACGGTAGGGAGCGGTGCGTGAATATTCCGGGTTGACGATCGCGAACCGGGGAATGACGATCCGATTCTCCAAGGCACGCTTGTCATGGCCTTGCTGAAGCACCGCGCAATCGGACACCTCGGAGCCGCTGCCGGGAATCGTGGAGATGACGCCGACGGGAACGCTGTCGGTCGGCTCGGCGACACCGGTGAACAGATCCCACACATCGCCGTCGTATTTCAGGCCGACGCCGACTGCCTTCGCCGTGTCGAACGAGCTTGCGCCTCCGACCGCAAGAATGAAATCGGTCTTCGCCTCACGGGCCCGTTCGATGGTCGTGCGGACCAGATCGATCCTCGGGTTCGGCACGACGTCGCCGGTTTCGATCAGCGTCGCGCCAAGATCGCGCACCGCACGATCGACCACGTCATGAATGCCCAGGTCGAACACGTATTCCCCGCTGTATACCAGCAGCACGGAAGTGGCATGGTGTTCCTTGAGCAGATCCTCAAGTTGGGCTTCGGCTCCCACGCCGAATACCAGTTTGCTTTGCGTATAGTACGTAAAAGTCATTGATTGCTCCTTGTAAAAAGCGACAAAGAAAGAAAAGGCGAGAAGGGAAAACTCGAAAGCATTGCTTACGCAGACGCCCACAAGATATACGTCCGTGGATATACGTCCGTTCCTGTGCTATTCGATGAAAAATCTGAAATGCCGGGGCTATTGCATTACGCATAGCGCCGGCATCATCCGTCCTCGGATGATCAACACATAGAGGAAATACAGTCGGAGCCGGGCATCATGCCCATCGATTCGAAAGCATGAATGGACGAACCGCAAGTCGACGGTCCGAATACGAACAGAACGTTGAATCTGGTCATGGTGCACACCCCCTTGGGTTGTGATTTCTCGCCGCGTGCCCCTCACGCGATCGTTATCCCCTACTTAACCGCATCCCACACAACGCCACGCGCAGTGCCCTATCACCGTTGGTTATACAACGCGTGAATCGTCATAGCGGCTGTTTATGGAGTGTTATCAGATGACGAAAACCGCGGAAAATCAACGGAATTCCAGTCGCGCGAAACGGTGAGGGGCCAATGGTGGGCATCGCTATCGAAACGGCATGACCGCAATAAAAAGCCGTTCCCCGCAAGAGAGAGCATACGTCACTCCTTTGCGGAAAACGGCATACCTGGAAAGGCGCTTCCGAAGACGAAACCGCTTACAGCACTGCGGTCACACGCCGCACGGCCTCGCGCAGCTGGTCCTCGGATTTGAGCAGGCTGAACCGTACGTAGTCCACGCCGACCTTGCCGAAGCAGGTGCCCGGCAAAGCCGCTACGGCCGCCCGTTCCAGCAGCAGGTCCGCGAATCGCTCGCCGGTCGATCCTTCCGGCGCATGCACCCACGCGTAGATGCCGCCGTCCGAATCGAACACGTCCAGTCCGGCATCACGCAGTCCACCGGCCACGATCTTGCGACGGAGAGCGTACCGTTCGGCCAGTTCGCGCACGCAGCTCTGGTCGGATTCCAAT
>ERZ808246.1114-NODE-1114-length-20183-cov-4.197238_pt1 | contig 20183 bp, 24 predicted proteins | sample MGYA00521083_ERZ808246 | MGnify/ENA primary metagenome ERZ808246 (study PRJEB31516, sample SAMN03275577) | gut metagenome | biome: mammalia-associated habitat; material: feces | host: Papio cynocephalus | place: Kenya | collected 2012-07-07 ... | reverse complement strand
GACGTGATTAAGGAGAGCGCCCAGCTGGCCATCACCTATGCCCGGGTCCACGCCGCTGAGTACGGCATCGATCCCGAACGGCTCAAGAAGTGCGACCTGCACATCCATGCCCCGGAAGGTGCCGTGCCCAAGGACGGCCCCTCCGCTGGTGTCACCCTGACCACGGCCCTCATCTCCTGCCTGTCCGGCATCCCGGTGCGGGGCGATGTTGCCATGACTGGTGAGATCACCCTTCACGGCAATGTGCTGCCCATCGGCGGCCTGCGGGAAAAGAGTATGGCGGCATACCGTGAAGGCATGAAGACTGTGCTGATTCCCAAGGACAATGTTTCCGACCTTTATGAGGTGGATGACGAAGTAAAGAAGAACATTGAGTTCCTGCCTATGTCCAATCTGGCGCAGGTGCTCAATGCGGCTCTGCTCCGGCCCAAGGCTGCCGCCGCCGCAAATCACCGTTCCCATGCCAAAAAGGCAAAACCGGCCGAAAAGCCCGCAATGCCGCAGGAAAAGCCGCAGCCGGGTGCTGTCTGCTGAGAGAACAGGAGGGTCTATGAACTACAACAAAGCCGATTTTATTGCAAGCTATGGCATTTCCAGCCAGCTGCCCGAAAGTGACCGCCCGGAGCTCAGCTTTTCGGGCCGGTCCAATGTCGGCAAATCCAGCCTGATCAACAAGCTGTGCAACCGCAAGAACCTTGCCCGGGTGTCCAGTACGCCGGGCAAAACCGCTACCATCAATTTTTATTCGGTGGACAATTGTTATTTCGTGGATCTGCCGGGCTATGGCTATGCCAAGGTCAGCAACGCTGACCGGGAGCGGTGGGATGACCTGATCAACAGCTATTTTGAGGCACAGCGGCATCACACTCTGCTGGTGCAACTCATCGACTGCCGCCACGCCCCCAGTGCCGATGACTTACAGATGCTCAAGTATCTGCATTACCACGACATCCCCTTTGTGGTGGCTCTGACCAAGGCCGACAAGCTCAAAAAGAGCCAGCTGGCCAAAACACAGGAAGAGTTTGAGACCATCTGCCGCCCCTATGGCTGTCAGAAGGTCGTGCTGACCAGCGGCGAAAGCGGCTACGGCATCCCGGAACTGCAGGCGGTGCTGGATGCTGCTGTGGCGGCAGAATATGAGGCGGAGGACGCAGAGTAAGCCATGGCCTACAACGAATTTGCCTACTTCTACGATGAATTCAACGGCGAAGCCGACTACGATGCCCTTTATGCCCAGATCAAAAAGGAACTGGATGCTCACGGCATCCGGGACGGTATTCTGGCGGACTTGGGCTGCGGCACCGGTGAACTGACCCTGATGCTGACGCAGGCCGGTTATGATATGATCGGCATTGACCAGTCCGAAGAGATGCTCTGTGTAGTCCGGGATAAGGCCGAGCAGCTGGGACTGTCCGGCAGACTGCTCCTGCTTCGGCAGGACCTGCTGAAACTGGATCTCTATGGAACCATCCGGGGTGCGGTATCCACCTTTGATACCTTCAATCATATCCCGGATCTGGATACCGCTATCAAAAATGCGGGCTTTTTCATGGAAAAGGGAGGGGTGTTCCTCTTTGATATGAACACCCCCTATAAACACCAGAAAGTTCTGGGAGAAAATGAGTTCACCTTTGAAGAAGAAGACGCAGCCTGTGTCTGGCGCAATCATTACAGCGAAGAAGACCGCCGGGTGGAGATCAATGTGGATATCGACTACCGGGAGACCGGAGAGCATTTCCACGAGCAGTTCTATGAGTACACCTATGATCTGGATACCATCAAAGCCAGCTTGGAAAAGCACGGCTTTGTGCTAGAAAGTGTCTGCGACGGCGAGACTTTCGGCCCTCTGACCGAGGAAAGCCAGCGGTATTTCTTCTGCGCTGTCAAGCAGTACACTCAATTGGAGGAAACGTAATATGTCACATCTGATTCGGGGGCTGTCGGAAAACGGCGGCATCGTGTTCTGCGGCATCGATTCGACCGAGATCGTCCGCACAGCGGAAAAGCTGCATACCACCAGTGCCACCTGCAGTGCCGCTCTGGGCCGCCTGCTGACCGGCGCATCCATGATGGGGTCCATGCTCAAGGACGACGGCGATTCTGTCACCCTGCGTGTTTCGGGCAACGGCCCCGCAGGTGTCGTCATTGCCTGCACCGATGCAGTGGGCAATGTCAAAGGCTGCATCGACCATCCGCTGGTGGAGCTTCCGCCCCGGGCTGACGGCCATCTGGACGTGGGCGGGGCTGTAGGCCGGGACGGTGTGCTGACGGTCATCCGGGACAATAAGCTTCAGAAGGAGCCCACCGTGGGTCAGGTGCCCCTTGTTTCCGGTGAAATTGCCGAGGATATCACCAGCTACTACGCTTACAGTGAGCAGGTGCCTACCGTCTGCGCTCTGGGTGTTCTGGTGGACAAAGACCTGTCCATCCTCTGCGCCGGCGGCTATCTGCTCCAGCTTTTGCCCGGTGCGACCGATGAGGAGATCACCCAGCTGGAAAAGAACATTGCGGCCATGCCCTCGGTCACTGAAATGCTCCATGCAGGCAAAACTCCGGAGGACATGATGCAGCTTGCTTTGGCAGGCTTTGCACCCAATGTTCTGGATGAGCGGGAAGTTCATTACCAGTGCGATTGCAGCTGGGAGCGTACCGAGGAGATGCTTCTGAGCCTGGGCCGCAAGGAACTGGAAAAGCTTCGGGATGAAGACCCGCATTGTGAAGTCGTCTGCCACTTCTGCCATAAGAAATATGAGTTTGACCTCAATGAGCTGGTAGAAAAGGCGGTGGAAAAAGCCGAACCGAAGGCTTGATTTTTAATTATCTGAAAAAACCGGCAGCAGGCTGCGTAAAAGCGAGCCCGCTGCCGGTTTTTTCAGCCGCAGATGTCTGCAATGACGGTGTAGACTACAGTATAATGAAGCGTATCATCTGCGATGGAACGATCTTCTTTTCGAGCAATCTGCTCGGCATCCGGATATTCTGCCCGCAATGCCTGCAGGCTGTGCAGTCGGGCAAGGGCAAGAGCCTGTTCTTCGGTATAGGTAAGCGGATGTTCCTCCCGGGTGTAAAAAGTAGTTTCTTCTACAAGGCAGGGAAGCTTGAGCCCCAAAATCTCGGGTTGAAAGTGCCGGGAAACGATCCGGCTGTTTTCCGCAGGGTTTGCGGGCCAGGTTGGCAGAGTGAGCGAAAGACCCAAAAGCCGCAGCTGATACTTCGTATAGCTCTGCCCGGTCAGCTGTTTCGTGGAAACGGAAAGAGGAATATCCTGCACATTGACCCACTCAAACTGTGCCTGTACCATCCCGGCGGCGGGTTGAAAGATCAGTGTTCCGTCCCGTTCACTCCGTGCGGTACCGATCAGACCCTGTCCGGGCTCTACCGTCTGCCCGGGCACAACCAGCATCGTTCCGCTGACCAGTTCAGTCCGCACGACCGTACCCGCTGTGCGGGCCCGAAGCCCCTGCAGGCTTCCGGCGGCAATTTCGGGTACCGGCTTTGCGGCAGCGGTTTCCACCACCAGCCGCCCATCCTGAAAGTTCAAACTTGCCCATGAGAATTCTCCGCTCTGCAAAAGGCTGTATTCTCCGGCGGCAAGCAGGCTTTCGGTAACATGCGTTCCCGGAGCAAGACCGGTTTCTTCCCGCAGGATCTTTTCAGCCCGTGCCCATTGCCCGACCATCATTTCGGTGGGAAAGACTGCCCAAACGAACCCCTGTGTCCAGAGCAGGAAGGGAATAAAAATTGCGGCCCCAGCCCAGAGCCCGGCCCGGCGGAACAGGGGGCGGAGACGGAAAAACAGCCCCCTCCGCCGCAGGATGCGAAGCCGTGTCCGGCGTTTCCGGGCAAATACGGTGAGCTTTAAGTAATTTGGTGCGGCACAGCGGGCAGTAAATCCGCCGGGAGTGGGCAAAACGGAGGAAAGATGAAGCCCCTGTGCCGCTGCTGCGGTCAGCAGGCCGTCGGTATCGCCGTTCCGTGCCTCAAAAAGAACCCCTGCCCAGAACAGTTCTGCATCCATTCGTTTCTCCCTCATTCGTCTGAAAAATCGGTGCGGAGGATCTCGCCACGCAGGGTGATCCGGTGAGCCCCCAGCGTTTCGATCCGAAGCCCATCGCCGTAGATGGTCAGAGTTCTGCGCCCAAGCTCCAGACAGAGCTTTTCCTCGCTGTAGGTGCGGATGCGTCGGAAGTGCTCTACTTCCAGCGTTTTTCCCCGCCAATAAATGCAGGGCTGTCCATAAAAACCGTTGGGCGGCTGACGGAACAACCGTTGGAGCCACCTCATGGGTGAGGGCCGGTTCTCAGATCTCTTTGTCACACCGCTCCCTCCCATGCGCAAATTTTCCCCGAACGTTACATATATATGGAACCGGAGGGTGTGCGTATGAATCTCAGGGAGAAAATCTCGGCATTTCTGCTTTTTGTGCTGGCCTGTTTTACCGGTCTGCTGCCCTTTGCGGCTCCGCAGGCCTGCGCACAGGCATTGCAGGAAGGACTTGCCCTCTGTTCCGGGCCGCTGATGCTTTCACTGGCTCCCTTTCTGGTGGTATCGGCTCTGCTCATCCGCTGCCCGGCTGGGGAGCTGCTGGGTCTTCCGTTCCGGCCAGCCGTCCGGTTGATGGGCTTGGGCAAGTGTACCGCCTGCGCCGCCCGGGTGCTGCTCATCGGCTTTCTGGGCGGGTTTGCCCCGGCAGCTCATGCGGCAGCGCAAGCGGTGCAAACCGGACAGCTGACGGCAGAACAGGCCGATACGCTGCTTCCGGCCTGCGTCTGTTCCGGCCCATCTTTCGTGATTTTGACGGTGGGCCAGCATCTTTTGGGCAGCCGGGAACTTGGGGCCTGCCTGTTTGCGGCGCAGGTACTGGCCGGGTATCTCTCGGCGGCGGTGCTTGCAAGGCTTTGCCCCTGTAAAGGCAGATCCGGGACAGAAAAAAATACTCCTGCTGCGCCGGTCCGGCTGGATCGGATCGTTGCAGACTCTACAATGACGTATCTGAAATTGTGCGGTTTTGTGCTTTATTTCCGGATGCTGGCAACGGGCCTTGGTGCAGTGTTTCCGCCGGGGGCAGCACTTTTGGGTGCGATACTGCTGGAAGTCTGTTCCGGCTGCGACCTTGCATCCCGCACGGGATTGTGGGGCAGTACTCTTTGCTGCGCCGCCCTCAGTTTGCAGGGGCTTTCGGTGCTGCTGCAGGTCCGCACCATCTGTCCGCCGGAGATGACGCTTCGCCCGCTTTTTCGGGCCCGGGTGCTTCATCTGCCTCTTTCGCTGGCGTTTTTTAGTCTGCTCGTTCCGGCGGGGGAGCGGATGACGGCGGCTTTTTCTCAAGAAAAGGTCATTATCCTGCGCCGAATCCCGCCCGACTGTGCCTTTTTGGTCTTTGTAGTATGCTGCCTTGCAGCGGCACAGCTGACAAATTTGCTTGCACAGTGTTCTGCCTGCTCTGGGACTTTGAAAAAAGAAGCATCGTGTGGTATACTATCTCCTAGATCAAATGACTAGGGGAGAGTGGAGTATTTGGAACTGGAACAGGCCCGCAGCCGGGTGGAAGAACTTCGTGCGGTGATCGAAAAAAACAACCGTTTGTATTATGATCAGGATGCCCCGGAGCTGGAAGACTATGAGTATGATGCCCTGACGAGAGAGCTGAAGGAATTGGAGGCGCAGTTTCCGGAACTGGTCACGCCCACCTCACCAACGCAACGGGTGGGCGGAACCCCCAGCGGACGGTTTGCCAAGGTGACGCACGCGGTCAAGATGGAAAGCCTTCTGGATGCATTTTCTTACGATGAACTCCGGGATTTTGACCGCAGAGTCCAGGATGCTGGCATAGAGCCCGAGTATGTGGTAGAGATCAAGATCGATGGTCTTTCCTGCAGTCTGGAATATGAAAATGGGGAGCTGGTCCGGGCATCGACCCGGGGCGATGGCGTGGTAGGAGAGGACGTTACTGCCAATGTCCGTGCCATCCGCAGCATCCCCAAGAAGCTGAAAAATGCACCGGAGTTTCTGGAGGTGCGGGGTGAGGTCTATATGCCCCATGAAGCGTTCCAGAAGCTTTGTGCGGAACAGGAACTGCAGGGAGCGGCACCTTTCAAGAACCCCCGCAATGCGGCGGCAGGCTCTCTGCGGCAGAAGGACGCAAAGATCACCGGCAGCCGTGGGCTTTCGATCTTTATCTTTAATGTGCAGCAGATCCGGGGCAGGGAATTGACGACGCATGCTGAAAGTCTGGACTACCTCAAGAGTCTGGGGCTCCCAGTCTCGCCCCGGTATCATATCGTCCATACCATCGAGGATGCCATTGCAGAGATCGAGCAAATCGGACAGAACCGTTCCAAGCTGGATTTTGATATGGATGGTGCGGTCATCAAAGTAAACAACTTTGCGCAGCGGGACCGGATGGGCTCTACCAACAAATTTCCCCGGTGGGCCATTGCGTTCAAATACCCGCCGGAGGTCAAAGAGACTACTCTGCGCAGCATCGATGTGGCTGTGGGCCGCACCGGCGTGCTGACCCCTACGGCCTGTTTTGATCCGGTATTTCTGGCCGGAACCACCGTAGCTCGGGCGACTCTGCACAATGAAGATTTCATCAAGCAGTTCGGCCTTTGCATCGGCGATACCATTCGGGTGCGCAAGGCGGGTGATATCATCCCGGAGGTCATCGGCGTGACCCGGCACGAAGAAGGGGCACAGCCCTATCAGATGCCGGAAGTCTGCCCCTCCTGCGGCGCACCGGTCGTTCATCTGGAAGATGAGGCTGCTCTGCGATGCGTCAACCCGGAGTGTCCGGCACAGTCGCTGCGGAACATCATCCATTTTGCGTCCCGGGATGCCATGGACATTGATGGCCTTGGGGTAGCGGTGGCAACGCAGCTGGTGGAAAAGGAGCTGGTCCACTCGGCAGCAGATCTCTATGACCTGACCCTTGAGCAGCTGTTGACGCTGGAAAAGTTCAAGGAGAAGAGCGCAGCAAATCTTCTGCACGCCATCGAAACATCCAAGCAGAACAATCTCGACAAGCTTCTCTTCGGTTTTGGCATCCGGAACATCGGTGATAAAGCTGCTACTCTGCTGGCAGAGCATTTTGGCACGCTGCAGGCCATTCGGGAGTCGTCTGCGGAGCAGATCAGTGAGATCGACGGTTTTGGCGGCGTTATGGCACAGAGCGTGGTGGAATTTTTTGCCAAGGACGGCACCACCGACCTTGTGCGCCGCTTGGCCGATGCCGGAGTGAATATGCAGTGGAAGGGGGAGCCCAAGGGCGATAAGCTTGCAGGTAAGACACTGGTCGTTACCGGTACGCTTGAGACCCTTTCCCGGAATGAGGCAGAAGCACTGATCGTCAAAAACGGCGGCAAGGCCAGTGGTTCGGTCTCGAAAAAGACATCCTATGTTGTGGCAGGCACTGCCGCAGGTTCCAAGCTGACAAAAGCGCAGGCTTTAGGAGTTCCGGTGCTGACCGAAGCAGAGTTCCTTGCCATGATCGACCACAACTGACCCCGGACAACAAAAGAAAATCATTTCGCCCACAGGGCAGGCCCATGGCTTGTTCTGTGGGCTTTTTTTGACGGCCGTGTTCTATTCCGGTGCACCGCAGCGTATGGTAATGACAGAAGCAGAAAAACGATGCAACGGAAGGAGAAGCAAAAATGGACGAGTATTATAAAGCGGCCGACACCCTGCCTTCCTGGCTGGCATATCCGCTTTCTCAGCTGCCAACGGCAGTGGCAGAGCGGGTCCACGAGATCCGGCTGCGGACAGGCTGTGGTCTTGTGCTGACCCTGAATGGAAAGCAGACCCCGGCGGCAGCCATCCCGGAAGTTCCGGAATCGCTGCGGGAACTGGTACTGACACAGGCACAGATGGACGAGGTGTTGTTCACCCTCTGCGGCGGGTCAGTCCACAGCCATCAGGAAGAGATCGCACAGGGGTATGTCCGGCTTCCCGGCGGGTGCCGGGCGGGCCTTGGTGGAACCTATCTGCGGCATCCGGATCAGGGAAATCTTTTGCAGACGGTTCGTTCTGTCAATCTCCGGATCGCACGGGAAAGGATGGTGCCTCTTCCGCCGGACCTTTTGGCTCTATTAAAGGAACACTTTACCGGGCTGCTTGTGGTGGGCGAACCGGACAGCGGCAAAACAACGTTACTGCGGAGCATTGCGGCATACTTTGCGGCCCGGCAGGAAGCTGTATCCGTGATCGATGAGCGGGGAGAGCTTTTCCCGGAAGAAAGCAGCGGCTTTCTCAAAAATAAAAAAACGCTGCCGCTGGATGTGATTTCCGGCCTGCCCAAAGCAGAAGCAGTTCAGATGGCACTGCGGACTCTTTCACCCCGGGTGCTTCTGCTGGACGAGCTGGGCGGGATAGAAGAAGTTTCAGCCTTGCAGCAGGGGCTGTTTGCCGGAGTGGATTTTATAGCGACCCTCCACGCCGCATCCTTGGAAGAAGCTGCCCGCCGCCCGCAGGTACAAGCTCTTTGGAACTGCGGAGGGCTGCGGGCCATGGTTCTGCTAAGAGGCCGGTTCACACCGGGCCGGGTGCAGGAGGTGCGGGTACTGTGAATATTCTGCGCTGGGCAGGCGGCTGCCTTTGGATCGGCTGCGGGTGGTTTGCCGGAGATTTTGCCGCACAGCGCACCCGCAGGCATCTAAACGATCTCTCGGATACCCTGCGGCTTCTGCGGCGCATCCAACAGGAGATCACCTGCCGCCGAACGGACCTGAACCAGCTTTACCAGACTCTCCTGCGGGAGGGAATGGTGCAGGAAATGCCCGACATTACGGCTCTGCGTCAGCTGCCGCCTCCGGCATCGTTTCTCCATCCGGAAGCAGAGTGCTTCCGGGAGTGTATGGCAGGGATGGGACGTCTGGGAGCGGTGCAGGAATGTGCACAGCTGGAACTTTGTATCCAGCAGTTGGAAGAATACTTCCGGCAGGCACAGCAGACAGCACGAACTACATTGGAACTTGCCCATAAGCTAGGGCTGGGGGCTGGATTGGCGGTGGCGATTCTGCTCTGGTGACAGAGATTTGAAAAGGGAGGAAACCGGATGGAGATCGACCTGATCTTTAAAATTGCTGCCATCGGGATCATTGTTGCGGTACTCAACCAGCTGCTGATCCGCTCCGGAAGAGAGGATCAGGCTATGATGACCACGCTGGCCGGGCTGGTGGTCGTGCTGTCGATCCTGGTCAAGCAGATCAGCATCTTGTTTGTGACCATCCAGTCCCTGTTTGGACTATGAGCGGGGCAGGGCCGGTCCTGGGGCTGCTTTTACTGGCGGCGGTGTTAGGGGTGCTGCTGCGCAGCCGGGCTCCGGCTTTTGCACTGCTGCTCTCGGCAGGGGCGGTGCTGGTTCTGATGTTCCGGCTCCGAACAGCGGCGCAGACCCTTTTGCTGGGATTGCGGCGGCTGGAACAGCAGGCGGGCGGCGAGAGCTTTTCCTGCCTGCTGCGCTGTACCGGCATCGCTCTGCTGACAGACTATACCCGCACCCTCTGCGAGGAAGCAGGGGCAGAGTCGCTGGCATGGTGTGCAGGCTTTGCGGGCCGCTGCCTGATTTTGGCGGCCGCATGGCCATTGCTGGAAGAGATCGGACAGAGAATATGGAGTATTGCGGGATGAACGGATTGGAACTTCTGCCGGGCCGCTCGGTGTGGGGACCATACTTGGAACAAAGCCCGGTGGGGCTGGATGCCCTGACACAGGACCCCTTTGCAGTGCTGAAGAGTTTTCTGCCCGCTTCTCTTGCGCAGCTGGTGCGGGAAACTCTGAACGGATGTGCATCGGTGCTGCTGTTTTTACTGCTCACCGCAGTTTTAGCTACCCTTTTGGCGGAACAGCTGGACCATGGATTGATGGAACTTCTGGCCGTGTCCGGATGTGGAATGTTAGTCTGGAAAAATCTTGCAGATTTCTCGTCCTGTTTCTGTGAAAAGCTGGGCGGATGGCAGCAATTTCTGATGGGCTTTCTGCCTGTTTATGCAGGTGTGCTGACCATGGGAGGCGAGACTGCCGCCGGGAGCAGTGCGGGCGGATTCTTTCTGCTGGCTCTCTGCGGGATTGCGCAGCTGCTTACAGCTTTTCTTCCACCGGTGATGGAATGTTATCTGGCTCTGACCATCACCTGCTGTATCAGCAGTGAAGAGAGCCTTGCAGGTTTCTGCCGTACAGCCGGGCAGCTGCTTTCACAGGGGCTGCTCTGGGCGGGAAAAGCGTTGCTTCTTCTGCTGGGGCTGCAGCGGGTCGCAGCTTTGCAGCTGGACCGCTCAACTCTCCGTGCCGGACAGCTGATGCTGGGGGCGGTGCCCATTGTAGGGCAGACGCTCAGCGATGCATCCGAGACGATTTTAGCAGCGGTACAGCTTTTGAAAAGCGGCCTTGGTATTGCAGCGGTGCTTTTTCTGGCGGCAGAGTTTGTTCCGTTTTATCTCAGCATTCTGGTCCGGCTTTTGTTTTTGATGGGGTGTGAGCTGTTGTGTTCGTTCACTGGCTTAGGCCGGTGTCAGCGGCTGATGTCCTGTCTGGAACAAGCGGTCCGCTGTATGGCAGCGGCAACGGTGCTGTTTTTTGGCTTTTCGATTTTCGGTACCATCCTTTTGTTTGGAATGGGAGGTGGGTGAGTGCAGAGCATCCCGCATGCAGTGGCCGTATTCTGCATTGCCAGCATCGGGGCAGAGCTGCTGGTCTGCCTGACAGAGCGGGGCTGGGCCCGGACGTGCATAAAAGCTGTGGCAGGAGTATATATTTTACTAGCCTTTTTCCATACATTTCCAAGCCTGCGTGCGGTTACGCAAAAGCTTACGCTCCCGGAGCCTTCCGTCATAAGCTTTGGTACGCTGGAAGACACGGTACTGTCGGAAACGGCGGCGGAGTTGGAGCGGACGCTGGAAGCTCAGTGCAGAACCCGATTTGGAAAAGATGCAACACTCACCGTTGAGCTTCAATCGACAACTTCCGGCTGGACGGCTGGTACTGTCCGATGCAGTGTCGCCTCGGACTGTGGTGAAGCTGAAAAAGCTGAGATACGGGATTTTTTGCAGGAACAGCTCGGTGTTTTGCCGGAAATGGTCACAGAAACAATGGGGGCGGAGGAAGAACCATGAAAGCCGAAGCGGAAAAGCGCACCCTGCGTTTTGCGGTGGACCGCACTGCGATCCTGCAAAAGTTCGCAGACCCCAAAAGCCGGGCAAGGATCGCCATCGGGTGCGGGCTTGCGGCCATGCTGCTGATCTTTCTTTCAGAGCTTTTCCCGGCGGGCACTTCGGATACAAAACCGGCAGCAGAAGTTTCCCGGGCTGTGGAAGAAGCTGCCTATAAAGAGCAGCTGGAACAGCAGCTGACCGGCTTGATTGAGGAAATTCAGGGGGCCGGAAAGGCGACCGTGATGCTTACGCTGGAAAACGGAGAGGAGACAGTCTATGCGTTGGACACGCAGTCGGGACAGACCCAAAGCCAGCAGACCCATGTTTTGCTCGATGACGGCTCTGCGCTGGCACAGACAGTCTACCTGCCCCGGGTCTGCGGGGCTGCCGTTGTGTGCGAGGGCGGGGGAGATATCCGGGTGGCAGCACGGATCACAGAACTGGTCAGCGCACTGCTGGATCTCTCCACCAACCGGATCTGTGTGGAGCAGCGGAAAGAATAACTGCTTGATACAAAGGAGGAACTATCCATGAGAGTTGGTTCAAAGAACACCCGCAGAGCAACAGCAATCACATTGGCGGCTGCACTGGTCGTTGCGGTCTACCTTAACTGGCAGTATGCACGCACCGGGACAGAGCTTGAGACAGAAGCAGTTCAGGTCTCAGCCGGGGTGACCGAAGAGGCTGCGGCACCTACGGCCATTACGGATGGCCTGATGACCGAGGCGGAAGCCGTATCCAGCACCAACAAAAACTATGGGGAAGCGCAGCTGGTCAGTGTGGCCAACGACAGCGGCTCAAAGTTTTTTGAGGAAGCCCGCCTCAAGCGGGAAAAGGCCCACGATGAGGCACTGGATACCATCCAGAAAACACTGAAATCGGCTTCTCTTTCGGCTGAAGAGAAAAAGACCTATACGCAGCAGCTGACTGGAAATCTGGAAGATCTCCATGCGGAGAATGAGATCGAAACACTGGTGCGTGCCAAAGGCTTTGCAGATTGTCTCTGTTTTTTGCAGTCAGACCGGGCTGACCTGACGGTTATGACCAGCGGCGAAGCCCTGACAGCGGCACAGGTTGCGCAGATACGGGACATCGTTTTGAGCAAGAGCAGCGTGCGTGCCCAAAATATCACAGTAGTGGAAGTCAAGTAAGGTGTTGTATAAACTCAGAAAAAATGGTATAATGATTCCAAAGCAACTCGCAGCAGGGAATGTCCCTGTGAGGACAAGACGAAAATCAAATGGGCACTCGCTCATTTTGGATGGAGGACCATCGAAATGGATTTACAGAACATGGATCTGAGAGGCGGAAGCCTGCAAATTTCTACCGAGGTCATCGGCAAGATCGCCCGCTGTGCTGCACTTGAGGTTGAAGGTGTGGCCGAAGTTTCCTGTGGCAGCCAGAACCGCAAGGTGAAAGAGCTGCTGGAGCGTGCCAATGTGCAGGCCCCGGTTACTGTGGAGATGCGGGAGGGCACCGCAGCCATTACCCTTCATCTCGTGGTCACCTTTGGGGCAAAGGTTCCTGCCGTTGCTGAGAAGGTGCAGGAGAATGTCAAGACCGCTGTGCAGAACATGACCAATGTCACGGTCAGCCGTGTGGATCTGGTGATTGCCGGTCTGGCAGCCGCAGATGAAGCACAGGACGCTCAGGTCTGAATCAAAAATTAAAAGAACGGAACTGCGCCATCCTTTTTGATGTGTGTCAAAGAGGATGGCGCACTGTGAGAGGAACATTATGGAGAATATTTTACCCCGCCGTGAAGCACGAGAGAACGCATTTCTGCTGGCTTTTTCCCAGACGTTTGGTGATATCCCGCTGGAAGAGGCTCTGACCAACCACCATGAGGACGACGAAGAGCATCCCGTGGACGTGTTCGGTCAGCGGCTGCTCCGTGCCTACTATGAGCACTCTGCAGAGGTGGATGACCTCATCAGTGACCATCTGCGCAACTGGACCATGGAGCGTCTGCCCCGGGTCAGCCTGACAGTGTTGCGTCTTGCTCTGGCTGAGATGCTGTATGGCGATGAAAAGAAGCCCGGCGTTGTCATCAATGAAGCTGTGGAGCTGACCAAAAAGTACGGCGCAGATGAAGATTATCAGTTTGTCAACGGCCTGCTGGGTGCAGTTGCCCGGGAACAGGGCCTCGACGCTGAAGCAACGGAGTCTGAAGAGCTGTGAGCTGCTATACACTGGGGTTCGACACAAGCAACTACGCAACCTCTCTGGCCGTTTTTGATACAGCCGGAGAGGTTGTTTGCGCAAAAAAGCGATTTCTTCCGGTCAAGGAAGGGCAGCTGGGGCTTCGGCAGAGCGATGCACTGTTTCACCACACAGTTGCATTGCCGGAGATGCTGGCAGAGCTTGGAGCAGAGTTTGACCTGACCCGGATCACAGCGGTGGGTGTTTCCCGGAAACCCCGCCCGGTGGAGGGCAGTTATATGCCCTGTTTTCTGGCAGGTGTCAGTGCAGCAACTGCGTTTGCGCAGGCAAAAAAGATTCCGCTGATCGGCACGACTCATCAGCAGGGCCATGCTGCCGCAGCTTTGTTTGCAGCAAAGGGAGAAGAGCTTTTCCGCCAGAAAGTCCTGCTGTTCCATATCTCGGGCGGCACAACAGACCTGCTTCTCTGTGATCAGGTCCGGGCCATTGAGACTTTGGGTACCAGCAGCGATCTTTATGCCGGACAGGCGGTTGACCGTGTAGGGGTTAAGCTGGGGTTTGGATTCCCGGCGGGAGCAGAAGTCTCCCACCTTGCTGCGGAGTGCAGCGAGGAAATCAAACCAAAATCCAGCGTAAAAGGAATGGCCTGCAGCCTTTCAGGGCTGGAAAATCAGTGCAATGCTCTGCTTACTGCGGGAAAATCCCCGGCTTACGTCTGTAAATACTGCCTGCTCTGCGTAGCGGATACAGTAGTCAAAATGACCAAGGCTGCGCAGAAGGAATATCCGGGTCTGCCGGTGGTTTGTGCCGGCGGCGTGATGAGCAGCGATATCATCCGGACCTGGGTGCAGCAGCGTCTCCCACAGGTCCATTTTGTGCCGGGACAATATTCAAGCGACAATGCCATCGGCGTGTCCATCCTTGCAGCGCAGGAGGCAGGACTATGGCTGAAGTGATCTCAGTCTCTGCTTTGAACCGGTATGTGAAAACGCTGTTCGATGCAAATGATTTGCTGTTTGACCTCGCACTGCGAGGGGAAATTGCAAACTTTGTACAGAACTCCCGGAGTGGTCACTGCTACTTTTCACTTCGGGACGAGACCGCAAGTGTCAAGGCAGTGATGTTTCGTTCGGATGCTCGTCGGCTGGGGTTCCGGCCAGAGGAGGGGATGCGGGTCGTTGTCCGCTGCCGTGCAACACTCTATGAACGGGACGGAGCATTTCAGCTCTATGTCAACGAGATGTTTCCGGATGGTATCGGCTCGGCGCAGCTGGCATTTGAGCAGTTGAAAGCTAAGCTGGATCAGGAAGGTCTTTTTGCGCTGGAACACAAAAAACCTCTGCCTGCCTGCCCGGATTGTATCGGCCTTGTAACCAGTAGGACCGGGGCTGCCTTGCAGGATATCCGGAATGTGATCGGCCGCCGCTGGCCCATGGTGAAACTGCTGCTTTTCCCGGTCAACGTACAGGGCTTTGAGGCAGCGGATGAGATCGCACAGGCGATCACCCGGCTGGATCAGAGCGGAAAAGTGGATGAGATCATTGTGGCCCGGGGCGGCGGCAGCAGAGAAGATCTCTGGGTCTTCAATGCAGAAAAGATCGCACGGGCGGCGTATCGATGCAAAGCACCCCTCATCAGTGCCATTGGACACGAGATCGATTTTACGATCCTGGATTTTGTGGCGGACCGGCGTGCACCGACTCCTTCGGCAGCAGCAGAGCTTGCCGTGCCGGATCGGATGGAAGTATTGCGCAAATTGAGTGATATTGAACAAAATATTCAGAATTTCGCCCACGACCGCTTGGAAGTATGCTATAATGATCTGGAACAGGCAGAAAAGAAGTTTTCGCCGGAGATCACGCAGCGGGTGCTGCGGAATGGGCGGCAGAAGCTGCTGGAGCAGGAAAAGGCCTGCACGGTCTCCGTGCGGCAGATTCAGAAGCGGGCAGAGCAAGAGCTTGCCCATGCAGCAGCTCTGACAGATTCGCTTAGCCCCTACCGGGTCCTTGCCCGGGGCTATGCCATGGTAATGAACCCGGATGGTACGTTTACTTCGGCAGACGAGATCCGGCAGGGCCAGACCGTGGTCCTTCGTGGTGCAGCGCAGCGAGCAGTATGCACGGTGAAAACAGTGGAGGAGATCAATGAGAGCACCCAAAAGCTTTGAGGATGGAATGTCCCGGCTGGATACAATTTTAACCCGGATGCAGCAGGACGATACGACTTTGACCGAATCGGTCAAGCTGTATGCAGAGGCGGCGGCATTGATGGATTACTGCCGCACTGCATTGGACAAGGCTGCCTTGCAGATGGAAGAAATTGATGCAAAACGAACCGCAGCAGAACCGGCGGCGGAAGATTGAGGAGGAAGTTTTCATGGATTACGAAAAACGGTATCAGGAATATCTCACTCGGGTCAACCATGCGCTGGATGCTGCCTGCAAAGAGTATTTGCCGGAGGAGTCCGAGGTCTGCCGTGCAGCCCGGTACAGCCTGATGGGCGGCGGAAAGCGGATCCGTGCAGTGCTGGTTCTTGCAGTCTGCGATATGCTGGACGGCTGTGCCGAGGCTGCAGAGCAGTTTGCTGCTTCGGTTGAAATGCTGCACTGCTATTCCCTGATCCACGATGACCTACCCTGCATGGACAACGACGACCTCCGCCGGGGCAAGCCTTCCTGCCACAAAGCGTTTGGCGAATCGACCGCCATGCTGGCAGGTGATGTGCTGCTGACGGAAGCGTTCAATGCAATTGCCCACACCAAGGCTTCACCGGAGATCTGTGTCCGTGCAGCTCGTGCGCTGGGCATGGGTGCAGGTAGCCATGGAATGGTCTATGGACAGGAGCTGGATCTGAAATATGAAGCTCTGGCGGCAACGGAAGAACAGCTCCGGCTGATCCACCGCCACAAGACGGGTGCTCTTATCAATGCTGCCGTGCAGATGGGTGCCGCCGCTGCACAGGCAACGGAGCAGCAGTGCCGGGAGCTGGAAGCCTACGCTTACGGCATCGGCCTTGTGTTCCAAATCGTTGACGATGTACTGGATGTGGTCGGTACGCAGGAGCAGCTGGGCAAACCCATCGGCAGCGACAGTGAAAACGGCAAGACTACTTTTGTGACCCTGTTCGGCACCGATGGTGCTATGGAACTGGCCAAAAAGATCAATGATGAGACCTGCGCAACGCTCCGTGAGGAATTCGGTGACCGGTGCGCCTTCCTTGAGACGCTGGCAAAACAGCTTCTTGTGCGGTCCCATTAAAATAAAAGGAACGTTTAATCGTTCGGAAAGTGGATAAGTCATGCAATTGCTCAGAGATATTTTCTCGATCAACGAAATTTTGACGGTGTCCCTGCTGGGATGGTTTACGGCGCAGGTGCTCAAAACCATCATTAACTTTATCCTGTTGGGCAAGCTCCAGCTGGAACGAATGTGGGGCGATGGCGGTATGCCCAGTGCCCACAGTGCAACGGTCTGCGCTATGGTCATTGCTACAGCCCGCAGTCAGGGAGTATCTTCGCCGATTTTTGCTGTGGCCTGTGTGCTGGCAATCATTACCATGCACGATGCCATGGGTGTTCGGCACGAGACCGGCGAACAGGCAAAAGTGCTGAACCAGATGATCGAACAGTGGATCGATATCAGCTCCAAGAATTCGCCCTTTCTGCAGAATATGCACCTGAAAGAGATGGTTGGTCATACGCCTCTTCAGGTGGTTGCAGGTGTGGTCGTTGGTGTAGTGGTCGGTGCGCTGTATCCGATGAGCCTGACGTAAAACAGATCTGCGGGCAATTGGAGGCCCGCAGGAAACAACAAGTGAGAAGGATGTGGATTTATGAATTCTTCTTTGCTGGAAAAGATCCATCAGCCCAGCGATCTCAAAAAGCTGAAAAGCGGGCAGGTGGAAGAGCTCTGCGAAGAAATTCGGAAATTTCTGCTGGATAATGTTTCAAAAACCGGCGGTCATCTGGCCTCGAATCTGGGAGCGGTCGAACTGACTGTGGCTCTGCATCGAGTGTTGGAGACCCCGAAAGACGAGATCGTTTTTGATGTGGGCCATCAGTGCTATACCCATAAACTGCTGACCGGACGGAGAGAGGGCTTTGCAAAGCTGCGCCAGATCGATGGAATCTCCGGTTTCCCGAATCCGAACGAGAGCGAGCACGATGCCTTTATCGCCGGCCATGGCAACACGGCACTTTCGCTGGCGGTCGGCATTGCATGGGCCAAAAAGCTGCGTGGAGAGCCGGGTCAGGTGGTTGCGATCATCGGCGATGGTGCCTTTACCGGCGGCATGGTCTATGAGGGTATGAATAATATCGGTGGGCTGGACAACCTGCTGGTGATCCTCAACGACAACAAGATGTCGATCTCCAAGAATGTTGGTGCGCTGGCACGGTATCTGAACCATCTGCGCACGACCAACACCTATTTTGACGCCAAGGAAAATGTGCGCACTTTTCTGGATGGTGTGCCTGTGGTTGGCAAGCCGCTGAAAGTGGCCATTGGAAACGGCAAAAAGATGATCCGCCGGGCCATGTATCATTCCACGATGTTTGAGGACATGGGTTTCCAGTATTTTGGGCCGGTGGATGGTCATAACGAACCGGAACTGGAACGGACGCTTCGGACCATTCACAGCCAGCCGGGTCCGCATTTTCTGCATATCGTCACTAAAAAGGGAAAAGGCTATAAGCCGGCAGAGAACAATCCGGGCAACTATCATGGTGTGTCCAAATTTGACCAGCTAGATCCGTCTGGCATCCCCGATCCGGAAGTTGCGCCGAAGGAGTCCTTCTCTACAGTTTTTGGCAATCTGCTGAACAAAGAAGGAACTTCCAACGAAAAAATCTGTGCCATTACTGCGGCTATGAAGTATGGCACAGGATTGCAGTTCTTCTATCACAGCCATCCGAAGCGTTTCTTTGATGTTGGTATGGCCGAGCAGCATGCAGTGACCTTTGCAGCGGGTCTCGCAAGTCAGGGAATGCTACCTGTTGTTTGCATTTACTCCACATTTTTACAGCGTTCTTACGATCAGATCATCCATGATGTCAACTTGCTGAAGGAGAATGTGGTTTTCGCCATTGACCGTGCGGGCTTTGTCCCGGCAGATGGTGAGACACATCAGGGCATTTATGACCCGGCTTTCCTCAGCGAGGTCGGGATGCCCATTTATTCGCCATCCAACTATGCGGAACTGAAACATTGGCTCCCGCTTTTGCTGAGCGATGAGATGCATGGCCCCAGAGCGATCCGCTATCCTCGTGGTGGAGAGACTTCTTTCCTTGCGCAGTATGGCTGCTCCGGGAAGGAGTTCGACCACCTCTATACTGTACCGGATGCAAAGGTCGTGATCGTCAGTTACGCCGACGAGGTGGAAGATGTACTTCATGCAGCGATGAAGCTGGGGGAAGAGGGCGTGCCCTGTGATGTTTACAAGCTTGTAAAGATCTTTCCCTTTACAGAAGAGCTGATTTGCGAAATCAAACAATATGACGTTGTTTTGATGGCAGAAGAGTGTGTGGCCTGCGGCGGAATCGGAGAGCACCTTGCCGTTGCGCTTCAGAAAGCGGGCTGGAAGGGTACTTACATTCACCGGGCGGTGGAAACTGTCTGTCTGCCTCATGCGACTGTCCCTCAGATCAAGCAGGTAACCGGTTTGGATGCGGACAGTCTTGCGCAGGCCGTCCGGGATGCAGGGAAAGGAGAAGCGGCAACTTGAAAATTCGATTGGATCAATATCTGGTTCAGCATGGTCTGATCCAGAGCCGTGAACGTGCAAAGGCAATGATCATGTCCGGCGTGGTGTATGTCAACAATCAGAAGGTGGACAAAGCCGGTGAAATGATCAAAGAGGACGCACAGGTAGAAGTGCGGGGACACGATATTGGCTACGTCAGCCGGGGCGGCTTGAAGCTGGAAAAGGCGATGCAGTGCTTTCCCCTCACGCCCAACGGCAAAGTCTGCATGGACATTGGTGCATCCACCGGCGGCTTTACCGATTGTATGCTCCAGAATGGTGCAGTCAAGGTCTATGCCGTGGATGTTGGATACGGCCAGCTGGCATGGAGCCTGCGTACCGACCCCCGGGTCATCAATATGGAGCGGACGAATATCCGCAGCGTGACGCCGGAACAACTGGAAGAAGCCATTGAGTTTTTCAGCGTGGACGTGTCGTTTATCTCGCTGCATCACATTTTCCCGGTGGCGCAGGCCATCACCACGCCGGATGCCATGGGCGTCTGTCTGGTCAAGCCACAGTTTGAAGCCGGTCGGGAGAAGGTCGGCAAAAACGGCGTCGTCCGCGACCCGGCCACCCACCGTGAAGTTCTGCACAACGCCATGGGTTATGCGGCGGCGAATGGCTTTGTCGTCTGCGGTCTGGATTTCAGCCCGGTCAAGGGGCCGGAGGGTAACATTGAGTATTTGATGTTCGTGCAGAAGAGCGATACCCCGGCCGTGCTGGACGATGCGGTGGCCGAACAGGTCGTTGCCGCCAGCCATGCGTCGCTTGACAAATAAAACGCAGCAGAAGGAGCGAGGACGATGACGGTTTATATCTCTCCGAACCCCGGCAAGCCGCAGGCGAATAATATCGCACTGCGGGCCGCGCAGATTTTGCTGACCCACGGCGCACAGGTCCTCATGCAGGACACTCTGCAGAATGAATGCACCGCCATGGGCGTACAGTATCTCCCGCTGGACGACTGCCTGCAACAGACGGATGTGATCCTGACCATTGGTGGAGATGGCACAATTCTCCATGAGGCAAACCGTTCGCTGAAGTATCACAAACCGATCCTCGGCATCAACTTGGGGCGGTGCGGCTTTCTTGCGACCTGCGAGACCGACGAGATGGAAACCAAACTT
>ERZ808246.1113-NODE-1113-length-20194-cov-3.179949_pt1 | contig 20194 bp, 15 predicted proteins | sample MGYA00521083_ERZ808246 | MGnify/ENA primary metagenome ERZ808246 (study PRJEB31516, sample SAMN03275577) | gut metagenome | biome: mammalia-associated habitat; material: feces | host: Papio cynocephalus | place: Kenya | collected 2012-07-07 ... | reverse complement strand
GCAAAGAGAACTCATGTTTTCACGTAACGAAAGCATGTGTTCTTTGACAGGCTGTTTTCTATTGCTCTGCGTTTGAATATCTGTTTCAGTGAAACTCGCATGATATAAAAGCAAAATTACTCCGTCCAAACAGCGGAGGGAAAGAAGGATATTCTATGAAGAAATCCGAGAAAAAGAGTTGGATGAACGCTCTTTTCGCCTATGCTGCGGGCGAAGAGAAAACAATGGTTTTATCCGTCATCCTGTCGGTACTTTCTGTCACACTGGGGCTTTTGCCATTCTACTGTATGTATCGGTTAATCTGCCTGTTTGTTTCCGGAACGGTTACCGCAGCGGCGATTATTCAGTGGTGTATCTTGGCGCTTTTCTCCTATGCACTGAAAATTCTGACCTTTACTTTTTCAACCGCCACCTCACACAATATGGCATACACCGTGCTTGAGAGCCTCCGTCTGCGTCTTGCCGATCGCTTTCTGCACGCACCGCTCGGCAATGTGGAAAATCACACCGTCGGCGAAATCAAAACCATGATGGTTGACAAAATCGAAAACCTTGAACCTCCCCTGGCACACATGATTCCGGAGGGTGCCGGACATATCGTTCTGCCGATCGTCAGCATTGTTGCGCTCGCCGTAATTGATTGGCGGTTAGCGCTTGCGTCATTGGTGACCTTCCCGCTTTCCTTTATCTGCATGGGATTGACCTTCAAAATCAGCGGCAAAAACTTTGACAAATATGACCGATCCGCGAGCCATATGAACAGCACAATCGTAGAGTACATAGAAGGTATTGAAGTCATCAAAGCATTCGGTCGTGCGGGCGTTTCGTATGAGAAGTACGCAGGAGCGATTACCGATTTCCGAACCTTTGTGATCAAATGGCTGGCTTCAACTTATGCAACGATGAAATTGAGTTTCGCTCTGTTCCCTTCCACGCTTATCGGAACCCTTCCCATCGCACTTGCGCTGGCAAACAGCGGAACAATTACTGCGCCGCAAGCGGCACTCGCCGTGATGCTGTCCATCTCCATGGTCGGTTCGCTCGCCAAATTGGAGGTCTTTTCCGAGAATATGCGTCAGGTAAAGTTCACGGTCGAAAATCTTGATGAATTTCTCGAAATGCCCGAACTTCCCGAACCCGCAACACGTGCAGACATCAGACACACCGATATCACACTGAAAAATGTGCGTTTTTCTTACACGGGAAACGAAAACGACGAGGTTCTGCACGGCATCAATCTGAATCTCCCCGAAGGCAGCTTCACCGCACTGGTCGGACCGTCGGGAGGAGGAAAATCAACCGTAGCCAAGCTGATTGCGCGATTTTGGGACGTAACTTCGGGTGAAATTACCGTCGGAGGCGTGAATGTCAAGGACATACCGCTCTCTCAGCTCTCGGAATATATCAGTTTCGTGACACAGGACAATTTCCTGTTTCGCTGTTCCTTGCTTGAAAACATTCGTCTCGGCAACCCCAACGCCACGGACGAGGAGGTCAAAGCAGCGGCAAAGGCTGCGCAGTGTGAGGATTTCATCCGTAAGCTCCCGCAGGGTTACGATACACCCGCCGGTGAAGCGGGCAAACGGCTGTCCGGCGGCGAAAAACAACGCATTGCCATCGCGCGCATGATGCTCAAAAACGCCCCGATTGTCATTTTGGATGAAGCAACTGCCTTCACAGACCCTGAAAACGAAGAAAAAATTCAACGCAGCATCGCGGCGCTGACGAAGGGAAAAACGCTCCTTGTCATCGCTCACTGTCTGTCTACAATCAAAAACGCCGACAACATTGTAGTTTTAAAAAACGGACAGATTGAAGCTGAGGGCAAGCAGGAGGAACTTCTTGAAAGCTGCCCGCTCTACCGTGAACTGTGGCAGGCACACATCGGCGCGAAAAGCTGGGCAGTATCTACTGCAGAAAAGGAGGCGTAAATCATGTTCCGAACTGTAAAACGTATCATTGACTGGTGCGGTGAATTCAAGGGAAAACTATATCTTGGTTTCCTGATGACTTTTTTCTCGCACATTTTCGCCGCCCTTCCGCTCGGACTTGCCGCCTATACATTGGGAAAGCTCATCGAAGCGCAGAAAAGCGGGACTGCCTTCGATTCTTCATGGGTCTGGAAATCCGTTCTGATTCAGGTTATTCTTGTCTTTTCCCGCTTTCTGTTTGACTATTTCCGCGCAAGGCTTCAGGAACCGATCGGATATCAACTGACCGCCCGTGACCGACTTGCTGTCGGCGATGCGTTAAAGCGGGTATCTCTCGGCTACTTCGGTCAAGTCAGCACGGGGAACATTTTAAGCTCTATCACCACCGGTCTTTCGACTTTAGAGAACATGGGCATCCGCATGATCGACAACTTTGTCGGCGGATACCTCAACTTTTTGGTGATCTTCATCGGTCTTGCGGTGTGCAGTCCGATTACCGCACTGATTGCTCTTGCAGCCGCTGTGCTTTCCCTCTGCTGTATGTTGATTATTTCCCATTACAGCCGTGTCAACTCTCCCGTAGAAGCACAGGCAAATCGCGACCTGACCGGTGCGGTCATTGAGTATGCCCGTGGGCTTGCAGTGGTCAAATCCTTTGGCAAGGCGGGCGCATCTATGGAATCAGTGACAAATGCCGTTCGCGACAGCAAAAAAATTCATCTGAAAATCGAGTGGGGATATCTCCCCGCCAATGCCGCACATCTGCTTGCGCTCAAATGCGGTTCGGTCGGACTTGCGATGGCATCGGCAATTCAGTGCCTGCACGGCAGCATGGACTTTCCCATGACGCTGATGTTTGTATTTTTCTCATTCAGCATATTTGCAAGTCTGGAACCCATCAGCGACAGCGCCCATACATTGGGTGTCATTGACGACGCCATGGATCAGCTCGACGCACTGAAAAGCGAAAACTTTATTGATTCCGACGGGAAAAACATCACGCCCGATCACTTTGACATTGAATTCAAAAATGTCGATTTCGGCTATGACTCTCGCACTGTTCTGAAGAATGTAAGTTTCCGGATTCCCGAAAAAACTTCTACCGCCATTGTCGGACCTTCCGGCTCCGGAAAAACCACCCTTTGCAATTTGATTGCCCGTTTTTACGATCCGCAATCGGGAAGTATCACGCTTGGCGGTCACAATTTACGCGAATTCACCTGCGACAGTCTGTTATCCAACATTTCCATGGTATTCCAAAATGTTTACCTGTTTCATGACACCATCCGTGCCAACATCTGCTTCGGCAAGCCGGACGCAACAGAAGAGGAAATGATTGAAGCGGCAAAGAAAGCCCGTTGTCACGATTTTATCACCGCTTTGCCGAATGGGTATGACACCATTGTCGGCGAGGGCGGCAGCACATTGTCCGGCGGCGAAAAGCAGCGTATCTCCATCGCCCGTGCTATTCTCAAAAACGCACCGATCATCATCCTTGACGAAGCAACCGCCAGCATCGACCCGGAGAATGAACACCTCATTCAACAGGCAATTTCCGAACTGACCAAAGGCAAAACCGTCATCACCATTGCGCACCGCTTGGCGACTGTTCAAAACGCCGACCAAATTCTTGTGGTAGACGACGGCAGAATTGCCGAAAACGGCACGCACGAAGAATTAATTCGACAAAACGGGCTTTACAAACGCTTTACCGAGATCCGCGAACAGGCGGAGGGATGGCATATTCTTTCCAAATAAAGTCCCGTGTTTAAAAGCCCGGCTGTGCAAAAAATCCCGAGGAGCTTCGTATTTTGATGCTCTTCGGGATTTTTATTTATGACTGAACCGATTTTTTTAGACTGCAACTCCTGCAAGAGCCAGAAATTTCTTATCGGATTGCCCCGCCTGTGTCAGAAATTTTCCGTCCCGGAACAACGCGTAGGTAGTCACGGGAGCAGGCACCGTCTGTGCCGTCTCCCGATCGGCGACATGAATCACTTTCAGCGGAATATGGTGTTCTTTTGCCGCTTCCTGCACTCTCGGCACCCAATAATACGTAAACGGACACTGATCGGTATAATAAAGAACAAAACCGCTTTCCTCCGTCTTCGGATGTTTGGCACAGTCTTTGAATTTCGGCGGCTTTGCGTTCGCATCAAACGGCAGATACATGAGCGTGATTCCGCAATCCGAGGTATCTGCCAGCATAAATCCCTTATGGGTCAGAAACTTCGGATCGGACAAAAACTCGCGCTTTTTTCCCTCCGCGGACAGAATACAGATCCCGTTCTTTCCCTGCGCCTTGGCATCACGGATACACTCTGCCAACAGTTCGTTGGCATATCCGTGTCCCTTCATGGAACCCGCAATCCACAGACAGTTGATATAAAGATACCCGTCCGCTTCAATCGGCACCCAAGCCTTTTCCGCGGGAATATATTCAATAAAGCACTTGCCGCGTTCTTCGCTCCGGTAAAACACAAGTCCTTCGTCAAACCGTTGCTTCATCCATTCTTTTTTCATACAGCTTTGCTTGCCGGACATGGCACAGCAAATATGTTCCTTCTCTATATTTTCCTTTGTGATTCTGATATAATTCATTTTTAAATCTTCCTTTCCGGATACCTTGATCGTCAGTGAATTTCTGAGTCCCGCATTTTCCTTTACGTCTGTCGAAGTAAGGGGCGTTCCGGCATAGAGCTCATTTTTAAAGTATAACTCCGCAAATTTTGCCAGAACCGCCACACCTGCACAGAAAACTATCCAAATAAACAGAAGTTGATAGGTTGCTCCGTTTAATGACCGTTCTGCGGTAAACGTTTTGAAATGCGCATTTCAGTATATCACTGTCGTTACATTTTGTCAAATAATCTGAATACCGTGCCGATGTCGTGCGTACAATTCTTAAAATAAGCCGCAACGGAAGAATTTCCGTTGCGGCTTGGTTTACAGCTATGTACTAAAAACACATCCAAAGGCGATGACATACTTCCGTCACCGTTTTACGGCTTGCAAAAGCGGACAGCCGCAGATAACCCTCTCCGAATTTTCCGAACCCCGCCCCGGGCGTGGCGGCAATCTGTGCCTTTTGCAGCATTTGATCTAAAAAATCCCATGACGTATGCCCCTCCGGAACTTGCAGCCACAGATATGGAGAACAAACGCCGCCCGCAAACGACACATCATTGTCCCGCAATGCTTCTCTCAAGAGCGCGGCATTTTCCAGATAATACGCCGTATGTTCTCGAATTTCCGCAATGCCTTCTTCGGACAGTGCCGCTTGTGCCGCCCGCTGAGAAACGTAAGAAACTCCGTTATGTTTACACGCCTGTCGGCGTGCCCAAAGCAGGCGCAATGCATTTTGCGGAAAAACCGACCATCCCACACGAATCCCGGTGAATCCCGCGGATTTGGACAGGCTGTTGATTTCCACCGCACATTCCGTTGCTCCTTCCGTTTCGTAGATCGTGTGCGGAGAATCTTCGGGCTGAAATGCCTCATACGCATTATCGAAAAACAAAAGCGAATCTGTTTCCCGCGCAAAATTCACCCATGTCTGCAACTGTCTTTTGGTATATGCCGTTCCCGTCGGATTATGCGGCGAACACAGATAGACAATTGCCCGATTATGATGCACCTCATACGGCATGGGAAGAAATCCGTTTTCTTTTACCGCTGCCATTCGGTACACACGGTGCTTTGCCAAAAGATTTACGTCGGCATACACAGGATAACCCGGATCGGGAACATAGATCGGATTTTTTCCGAACAAATCGCTCAGCGCGCCGAGATCGTTTTTCGCACCGTCGGAAACAAAAATCCATTCGCTCGGAATCTCGACTTTTCGTCTTAAATACCAGTGGGAAATCGACTCCTTCAGAAAATCATACCCGCTTTCCGGCGCATACCCGCACACGGTTTCCCCCATTTCCGCAGCCGCAGTCTGCATGGCTCTTATCACCGTTTTTCCAAGCGGCAGCACGACATCGCCGATTCCGAGGCGGCAGACTTTCTTTTCGGGGTTGGCTTTTTCGTAGTCCGAAATTCGTTTTGCGGTTTCGGAAAAAAGATAGTTCACCGGAAGTTTCTCAAACGCCCGATTTGTGCGAATCTTCATCGTCGTACACCCCTTCATACACGGTCTCACATCTGCCCGTCAACTCCATTCTCCCTTCCGACACTTCTTTCACTTCTAGCACACCGCCCGGCATTTGCACCCGGATCGGAAGATCTTTTCGGCAAAAACCGTTTTGAATTGCCGCCGCCGCAGAAGCGCAGGCACCTGTTCCGCAGGCAAGCGTCTCCCCGCTTCCCCTTTCCCAGACACGCACCGACAGATGGGTCGGAGCCATCACCTGCACGAATTCCACATTGACGCCGTCATGAAACACACTGTACGACTGAAATGCAGGTCCGATTGTCTTTAACGCCACTTGTGCCACACTGGGGCAAAAGACCACTGCGTGAGGATTTCCGACGGATACGGGATATGCTTCCCACACCGTTCCTCCTGTCTCCAGAAACAGCGGATTTTTTTGCACAAGAGCTTCGCCCATCAAAACAGACACCACATTCACTGCGCCGCCTTCAGGGAAAAGCGTCAATTGTTTGACCCCGCTTTCCGTTTCCACTGTGATGCGTTCCTTTTTTACATATCCGCGATCATACAGATACTTTCCGACGCATCGTACAGCGTTCCCGCACATTTTTCCTTCACTTCCGTCTGCGTTGAACATTCGCATCCGCGCATCGGCAATTGACGACTCGCCGATCAGCACAAGACCATCCGCGCCCACGGAAAAATGACGTGCGGACATTTGTTTTGCCAAATTTCCGGGATCACCTGCATACGCTTTTTCTTCCACATAAATATAGTCATTGCCCGCCGCCTGCATTTTTGTAAATTGAACTTTCATCTTCTCGTCTCCTCAATTAAATCTTCCATTCCGTAAAGCCCGACCGGCTTTCGGCAGAGCCATGCCGCGGCGCGAATGGCTCCTTCGGCAAAAACCTCACGCGAAAGCGTTTCATGCCGGAGCGTAAAGGTTTCATACTCATCGGCAAACAATACTTCGTGAATACCGATATAACCGCCCGCGCGCACGGCATGTACACCGATTTCTCCTTCACGGCGCTGCTGTTTTCCGTTACGTCCGAACACAGGCTGTGCCTGCGGACGCACTTTTTGGATTTCATGCAGCAGTGTCAGGGCTGTACCGCTGGGAGCATCCAATTTACGTCGGTGATGCTTTTCCGTAATTTCAATATCCGCATTTTCAAACAGTGCCGATGCCGTTTTCACCAAACCGACAAATTTTGCCGCCCCCGGAGACATATTGGCTGACAAAAGTGTCGGCACCCGACGTGACAAACGTCGAATTTCGTCCAGTTCTTCTTCATTTTGCCCGGTAGATGCAATGACTACGGGCAGTGCATAGCGCAGCGCGTAGGGTGCCAAAGAGAAAATGCTGCTGTGATGCGAAAAATCAATAATCACATCCGCATCCAGGCGCTGATCGGGCAGCTGCCGCCACTGACCGTTTTCATCCTTCGGATAATTTTTATCGACCGATGCCGCCAAGGATCCGTCTTTTTGCAGCAGTCGCACGGTTTCCTGTCCCATGGCTCCCAAAGCTCCGAAAACCAAAACCTTCATACAAGTACACCTCAATACAGTATATACCGTTTTTGATGTGTTTTATTCTTTGTCGTGACGGTTACGCCGTAAAAAATAAGGCGTCCGACTAAAAAGTCGGACGCCCTATTTTTCTTTTTATTCTTTCGGTTCTTCGGTTTTTTCTTCCTCGTCTTGGGTCGGTTGCTGCACGGGAACGGAACCAAGCGGCGGCAACGGGTTTCCCTCCATGAGGCACTTGAATTCCTCACCGCTGAGTTTTTCGCGCTCCATCAGCGCTTTTGCCACCAGATGCAGTTGATCCATATGCTCGTTGAGAATTCCTTCACACTCACGGTATGCGTTATCTACGAGTTTACGGACTTCTTCGTCAATCGTTGCGGCGATTTCTTCCGAATAATTGCGTCCGCTTCCCAAATCGCGTCCCAAAAACACCTCGTCGTGATCTGTGCCGTACACAATCGGACCGAGTTTATCACTGAATCCGTAACGGGTGACCATATTCCGTGCAATATTTGTCGCACGTTCGATATCGTTGGAAGCACCGGTTGAAATATCCTTCAACACTAGTTTTTCTGCCACACGTCCGCCCAGCAAAACTACCACTTCTTCTTCCAGTTGGCGTTTTGACATAAAGCTCTTTTCTTCCGTGGGAAGGCTCATGGTATAGCCTCCCGCCATGCCGCGCGGAATGATCGAAATCTGGTGCACGGGATCTGTCAGTTCGCAATAATAGTGGCAGATCGCATGACCGCCTTCGTGATATGCGGTCAGTCGTTTGTCTTTTTCCGTGACCACATGGGACTTTTTCTCCGGTCCCGCAACCACTTTGATCGTTGCATCCTCGATATTCTTCATTGTGATGGCATGGAGCTTTTGACGCGCCGCCAAAAGTGCCGCTTCATTAAGAATATTTTCCAATTCCGCGCCGGTGAAGCCCGCCGTGGATTTCGCAATCACCGTCAGATCTACATCGGGCGCCAACGGTTTATTTCTTGCATGAACCTTCAGAATTTCTTCTCTTCCCTTGACATCCGGATATCCTACGACAATCTGTCGGTCAAAACGTCCGGGGCGCAGCAGCGCGGGATCCAGAATATCCCTACGGTTGGTCGCCGCCATCACGATGACGCCGGTATTCACACCGAAACCGTCCATCTCTACCAGCAGCTGGTTCAGCGTCTGTTCACGCTCGTCATGTCCACCGCCGAGACCCGCACCGCGCTGTCTTCCGACCGCATCGATCTCGTCAATGAAAATGATACTGGGGGCTTCCTTTTTTGCCTGATCGAACAAATCACGCACACGGGAAGCGCCGACACCGACAAACATTTCCACGAAATCCGAACCGGAAATCGAGAAAAACGGAGCGTCCGCTTCCCCGGCGACTGCACGGGCAAGCAGGGTTTTACCGGTACCGGGAGGACCTACCAGCAGCACGCCTTTCGGAACACGCGCACCCAAATCGTTATATTTCTTCGGATTCTTCAGAAATTCCACGATTTCCTCAAGTTCCTCTTTTTCTTCGTCGGCACCTGCCACATCGGCAAACGTGGTTTTATTTTTATTGTCGGAAGCGGTTTTCAGCTTTGCCTTTCCGAAGCTCATGGCTCTTCCGGCACCGCCGCCTGCCGCCTGCCGCATGGTGAACACCCAGAATACAACCAACAGTCCGATCAGGATTACCGAGGGGATCATGCTCACCCACCACGGTGTCTCCGTTGCCCGTTCATAGTTGAAGACGATCGGATTTTCCGGATTCGTCTGATTATAGGTTCTCACCAGTTCACGCGTATCATCCAAAAAAATGGAAACATTCGGAACCGCATAGACGACGGTGGTCTTGCTTTCATCCGTCTTTTGACGGACGGCAATTTTCATTTTGTAAAAGTCTTCCGGTACTGCATCGGTATCCACGGTCATGGTCAATTTTCCGCTGCCGAGATTGACGGTATATTCCCGCACGCTTCCGGAATCGAACAGTGCCACAATCTCGGAATAATCCGGGGTTTTCGTCACCGGCTGACTGAACATCAGCGATGCGAAAACCAGCACGATCGCGGCAACCGCCACATAAATCAGCGCATTTCTTCGTTTACTGTTATGCAAACAAACCACCTCACCTATTGTTTATGTCTATCGCTTATTTTGTGTAAACTTTCGGGTCCAAAATGCCGACATACGGCAGATTGCGGTATCTCTCCGCATAGTCAAGTCCGTAGCCCACCACAAATTCATCGGGGATCGTGAAGCCCTTATATTTCAATTCCAGCTCCACTTTATGTCTTTCCGGCTTATCCAGAAGCGAACAAATTGCCACACTGGCAGGACCTCTTGCCTTCAGTATTTCCATGAGGTAGCTCAGCGTCATACCGCTGTCCAAAATGTCCTCCACGATCAAAAGATCATAACCGGCAATGTTCACGTCCAAGTCTTTTAATATTTTAACCACACCGGACGTTTTTACACCGCTTCCGTAACTGGAAACCGACATAAAATCGATACGTGTCGGAATGGTTATGGCACGCATCAGATCTGCCATAAATACCACGGAGCCTTTCAGCACGCTGACCAGCAGCAGCTTTTTGTCGGCATAATCCTTGCTGATCTGTGCACCGATCTCCGTGACACGTTCCTTTAATTCCTGCTCATTGATAAGAACCTTGCAAATATCGCCTGTCATTTTTTACCGTCCTCCGTCTTTTCATCAAACACAACCGTCAGCATACGCCGCGTGTTTTCGTCAGCACAGCACCGCTGATCACATCCGAACCCTTCCACCCACAAAATTCCGTTTTCATCGGCAAGCACCGTCAGACGGCTTCGCTGCGAAAGAGGAATTTTCTTTTCGTTGAAAAGTTTTTTCAGACTTTTGGTCATCGGATTACTTGCCAAACGCACGCAATCCCCGTTTTTGCGGGAGCGTATTACCAAACCATGTGTTATTTTATCATAATCCATGTATTTTTTTAAGACCTTTTGATTAACTTTTTTTGAATTTATGACATTTTCTCCGTCAATCACGGTCAATTTGACTTTTTTTGTTCCGGACACGGGCATCCATTCTCCGATGACCGCCGGAAATTCAAACGGAGTTCCTTCCTTTTCTTCGGCGTTCACCGAAAGCACTCCGTTTTTTACGGAAACATTGCGGTTTCCGTCCACGCTGAGTTTTCCCCTGCCGTCCGAAAGCATTTTTTCCACCGCGCACAAGCGCGCATATTCCACGGCTACTTCATGCTGTTTCAGAATTTCGGCAACGGCACGCCGCCGAAGCGACAACGGAAGTTCATTGAGTTTTTCGCAGGAAAAGCCGCCGTCGAGCTTTGCGGAATCCAACGCCCGACAAGTCTCGCTTTCCAGAAATTTCTCGTCCGTCAGCAAGGCTTCCTGCATCCGCCGAACGGTCTTTGCAATCTGCGGATTTTCGGATTGCAGAAGCGGAACCAACCGATGTCGGATCCGATTGCGGGTGTAGTTGTCACTGTCATTGGTACTGTCGGTCACATAACACCAATGCTGTGTCTGGCAATATGTTCTGACCTCCTGTGCCGTGCAGTCAATCAACGGACGCACATACTTTCCGCGCGTCGGAGCAATGCCGCACAAGCCCTTAAGTGCCGTCCCGCGCATCAGATTCCACAAGGTGGTTTCCATACTGTCGTCGGCGGTATGCGCAGTGGCAACCTTGCCCTCCAGCCGATCAAACGCCTCATACCGCAAGCGGCGCGCACAGGTTTCCTCGGATTCTTTCGTGCGAAGGCCTTCCCCCCGCACATCCACGCAGAACACCCGAAGTGAAATCTCCAGCTCCGCACACAGCTTTTCGCAGAACTCTCGGTCGCGTTCCGATTCTTCCCCGCGAAGCTGATGATTGACATGACAGGCGGAAAACGTGAAATTCATTTCCTTCTGCAAATCCTTCAGCAAATGCAGCAGACAAACCGAATCCGCGCCGCCCGAAAGAGCGGCAATTATATGATCCCCGCTTTGGATCATTCCATATTTTTCAATCGCGAGCTGCACTTTATTCTTCACTGCGGAATGTCTCCAAACTGGAAAATTTCGTGAATCTTCCTTCCCACGACAATTTAATAGTGGGAGTTTCACCGTGACGGTTTTTGCCGATGATACATTCGGCAATGTTCGGGTCACCGGTTTCCTTGTTATAATACGCCTCGCGGTAAAGGAACATGACAATATCGGCATCCTGCTCGATTGATCCCGATTCACGCAGATCGGACAGCACCGGGCGGTTTCCTCCCTCTCGTTTATCCGACGCACGGGACAACTGGGACAGCACAATGACCGGCACATCCAGTTCCTTCGCCATTCCCTTCAAGGATTTGGTGATCTCACTGACCTCCTGCACACGGTTTTCTATGCGGCGAACAGAACCCATCAGCTGCAAATAGTCAATGACAATCAGCCCCAGATTTTTCAGGCGGCGCGTTTTTGCTTTGACTTCCGCCACATTGATACCGGCGGTATCGTCAATATACAGATTTGCCTTGGAAAGCGTTTCGGCATTCACCGCAATGCGTTCCCAATCGTCCGTGGAAAGCTCACCGGTGCGCAGGGCGCTGCTGGTGACGCGTGCTTCCGAGGACAACAGGCGCAGAGCAATCTGTTCTTTGGACATTTCCAAAGAAAACACCGCCACATCCTTTCCGCTTTTTGAAGCCACATTGGTGGCAATATTCATCGCAAAACTGGTTTTTCCCATACCGGGGCGTGCCGCCAGAATCAACAAATCCGACTTATTGAGTCCCATAATCGCCCGATCGAGATCGGCAAATCCGGACGGTGTTCCTTTATACTCGGAATTGTCGTCGGCACTGAGTTTCTGGAGTTTATCATATGTGGAAATCAGAATTTCATCGATGCGCGTCAGACCGTTGGCTTCTTTTCCCTGACGGATATCATAGATTTTCTGTTCCACCTGATCCAGCAGGCTTTTCGGATCCTCCTGCCCCTGCGACACATTGGTATTGATTTCCTGGGCAATCAGAAGCAGTTTGCGAAGGTAGGCTTTTTCCTGCACGATCAGCGCATAGTTTCTGACATTGGACACCGACGGTACAATCTGCGCCAACGAAGTCAGATAGACCTTTGCTGCTTCATCAGTTTCAAAAATTCCGGCGTTTTTCACTGCTTCCAGAATGGTGATGGTATCCGCCGCCGCGCCCGACACGAACATCCGCATCATGATGGCAAAAATTTCCTGATGGCTTTTTCGATAAAAGCTCTCAGCGGAAATGTACTGCATCACTTCGGATATGCAGGAAAAATCAAGCAGAATACATCCCAGAACGGACTGTTCCGCTTCCAACGAATAAGGGGCGTTTTCCGTTGTTATGTTCTCCACCGTATCCCACCGTTTCTTATTCTTTTACCATGACCTGGCATTTAGCTGTCACGCCGTTGTAAAGCTTGATTTCCACGGCGTATGTACCGAAGGTTTTGATGTCGTTTTCAAGCACGATTTTTTTCTTGTCGATAGTCGTGGAAAATTTTCGATTGATCTCTTCGGCAATTTCCTTGGAAGTGATCGAGCCGAACAGTCTGCCGCCCGTACCACCTTTGGCGGTCAGTTCCACGGTTTTGCCGTCGATCTTCTTTGCGGTTTCTTTTGCCTGTGCAAGTTCGATTTCCTCTTTGTGTTTCTTTGCCTGTTCTTTATTTTTCAGGTCGTTCATCGCGGTTGAAGTTGCTTCGATTGCCAGCCCTTTTTTCAACAGAAAGTTGCGCGCATAGCCATCCGATACTTCTACCAGTTGCCCCGCTTTGCCGCTTCCCTTTACATCTGCTTTCAAGATAACCTTCATTTGAATTCCTCCTCAGGATTTTTTCTGATTCTCGTAATACCGGTCAATCGCTGCCAGCAATTTAGCCTTTGCCTCATCAAGCGATTCTCCCACAAGCTGTGCGCCCGCCATGGTCAGATGACCGCCGCCGCCGAGAGTTTCCAGTATCAGCTGTACATTAATTTCACCCAGTGAACGTCCGGACAGCGACACCTGAGTGCCGTCATCGAACATCACGAAGGACGCATCCACATTACTGATTCCCAAGAGTTCGTCCGCCGCCTGTGCGGTAATCACCCGCATATCGGTAGTATCCTCTTCCCGGTACACGGCAATGGCGCAGCGGCGATAAATTTCCGCGGAAGACACCAGCCGCGTTTTTCTCTGATAGGACTCCATGGAATTGGCAAACATCTTGCGCACTTCCACCGTATCGGCACCGAGGCGTTTTAAATATGCCGCCGCTTCAAAGGTGCGCACACCGGTTTTCAGCACGAAATTCTTGGTATCCAGCATAATACCTGCCAAAAGGCACTCTGCCTCATTTTTGCCGATATTTTTGCGCTCATTCATGTACTGCACCAGTTCCGTCACCATTTCCGCTGCGGAAGAAGCGTAGGGTTCATGATAGAAAATTACCGCATTATCAATATGATCCACGCTCTTGCGGTGATGGTCGATCACAACCACCGTTTTGCACGCTTTATAAATTTCCTGAGACTCCACAAAATGCTTGATATGGGTATCCACCACGACCAGCAGTGTTTTTTTCGTGATCACGGTCATAACTTCGTTGGGATGATAAAAAAGATCAGTCACACCACGCTCCCGCATCATACGGATCAGCGGCTGCGCCAGGCACTTGCTTTCATCAACCGCCACATAAGACATTTTTCCCATCTGCCGAACCGCCTGTGCCAGTCCGACCGCAGAACCGATGGCGTCCAGGTCACCGAAGGTATGTCCCATAATCACCACATTATCCGCCGCATTGATCAGCTCGCACAATGCCGAAGCCACAATCCGTGCCTTGACCTTCGTGCGTTTTTCCACGCCCTTGGACACGCCGCCGAAAAACTCATAGCCGTTTTCGGTTTTGACCGCCGCCTGATCGCCGCCACGTCCCAGACACATATCCAACGCCTGACGTGCGAAATGTTCGGATTCACTGTATCCGGCGCCTCCGCGGCCTACGCCGATTGAAAGCGTTGCCTGCATTCTGCCGCCCGCCACTACGTTTCGGACACGGTCAAGAATCTCGAATTTGTTTTCGATCATCTTTTTTATGTACCGTTCCTCCACCACGGCAATCATTTTATCGCGCTCGTACTTTTTCACCAAGCCGCCCGCCTGTGTGACGTACCGCTCGATTGCCAGTTCGATTTCACCGATCACCTGGGACTTTTCGCTGTCCGTGGCGTTCTGCACCAATTCTTCATAGTTATCGATCACGAACATCAGCACGGAGGGACGGGTATCAAAATATTCCTGATAATATTTTTTCAATTCGGTATTTTCGGCAAAGTAAAACAGAATTTTTGTATCCGTCTGCGTAGAGGCTTTGACGGCATAAACCGTGTATTTTTTGTTCAGATACGCTGCCTCTTCTTTTCCGGAAACAAAATCCTCCTCCGAGAACTTCATTCCGCCGCACATCGTGCGGATGCTTTCCCCGTAAGCATCCCGACCATCCAGCACCTGTACGCGGAAGTTTTCGCTGTACCAGACAATTTCACCCTTTTGATTAGTGACTGCCACGGGAAGCGGATAGCGGTTCATCAGATCCAGATCGCCCGCTTTTAATGCGTGCGACACCGTCTGCAGCAACCGGAACACGCGGCGATTGGCGGAAAGGCTGTACAGCAGCACTCCCGCCACCGCAAGGAGCAGGATCGCAAGCTGCACCCAAAACAGGGTTCGATCCGCAAAATACATCATGCCCGTAAACGCCGCCAACACAAGCAGCAGTGCCAGAATTGCGGGCTTTTGAAACAACGTATTCTTATTCACGCCCCAAAACCTCCTGTCGGTTTCAGATCTCCATAATTACGGGAAGAATCATCGGACTGCGCTGCGTCTGTTTATACACAAACTGCGAAAGCGCATCCTTGACCACCACTTTGATGTTTCCCCAATCGCGGATATTCTTTTCCGTACACTGGGACAAGGCTTCCTTCACCACGTGTTTTGCTTCTTCCATCAGTGCTTCCGACTCACGGACATAAACGAAGCCGCGGGAAACAATATCCGGTCCCGCAAGCACTTCTCCGGTGAAGGAATCGATGGTTGTCACGATGACGATCAATCCGTCCTGTGCCAGATGCTTACGGTCGCGAAGCACAATGCTTCCGACATCGCCGACGCCCAAGCCGTCCACGAGCACACGTCCCGCGGGCACATTTCCGGTGATCTTCATATCCACACCGTCGGTCTCAATCACATTGCCGATACTGCCGATCAGCACATTTTCCGGTGAAATTCCCATATTGACCGCCAGCTGTGCGTGTTTTTTCAGGTGCTTATACTCGCCGTGCACCGGAAGGAAAAACTTCGGCTTTGTCAGACCGATCATCATTTTCAGTTCATCCTGGCAGGCGTGACCGGAGACGTGCACTTCATACATTTTTTCATAGATTACTTCGGCTCCGAGCTTCAACAGTTCATTGACCACACGATCCACCAATTTTTCGTTTCCGGGAATCGGCGTGGCGGAAATGATGATGAAGTCGCGGGAAGTGACCTCCACCTTACGGTGTTCGCCCATTGCCATACGGGAGAGAGCCGACATCGGTTCGCCCTGACTTCCCGTGGTGATGATCACCATTTTTTCCGGCGGATATTTCCCGATCTGATCGATATCCACCAGCACTCCCTGCGGAATCTTCAAATAGCCGAGTTCCATGGCAATACTGACCACGTTGAGCATACTTCTTCCCGACAGGGCGATTCTGCGTCCGGTTTTCACTGCCAGATCGACGATCTGCTGAATACGCAGAATGTTCGTCGAGAACGAAGCGATAATCATGCGGCGGTCGCCCGCTCGCTGGAACAGCGTTTCAAACGATTCGCCGACTTTCCGTTCACTGGGGGTGGAGCCGGGACGTTCGGCATTCGTGGAATCGGACAGCAGCGCCAGCACGCCCTGTGTTCCCAACTCTCCGAACCGCGCCAGATCGATCATATTGCCGTCAATCGGCGTATAATCCACCTTGAAGTCTCCGGTCTGAATAATCACGCCTGCGGGAGTGGTGATTGCCAGCGCAAACGCACCGGGAACCGAATGGTTGACCGTAATGGTCTCCACGGACATACAGCCGAGTTTGATCTTGGCATGAGCCTCCACCACGTTGATTTTCACCGTGGCGAGCAGCCCGTGTTCCTTCAGTTTTGCCTCGATCAGTCCGGCAGTCAGCTTCGACGCATACACCGGCACATTGACCCGTTTGAGCAAGTATGCCAGACCGCCGATATGATCCTCATGACCGTGTGTAATAACGATACCGCGCACACGGTCGGCATTGTTTTCAATATACGTGAAATCCGGAATCACGATATCCACGCCGAGCATATCGTCATCCGGGAACGCCAGTCCGCAGTCCACAATAAAAATATCGTTCTGGCACTCGTAGGCGGTCATATTCTTTCCGATTTCATCCAAACCGCCCAACGGAATGATTTTCACGGGTGTTTTGCGAACCTCGCGCCGCTTATGGTTTTTCTTCGGTGCCGTTTTTTTCTCAGGCACTTCCTTTTTTGCCGCAGGTGCATTCTTCTTTTCGGGTTTCTGAGAAGCGGGAGCTGTTTTTTGTTTGTCGCCCGCTTTCCGATTGCGGTTTCCGTTGTAATACCGTCTTCCTGAATTTTTCTTCTTTTCCGTAGTTTGACCGTTTTGTGTACTCTTTTCTTCTTGTGTCACTCGTCTCTTGTTTCCTTTCGTTTATTTACGGCTCCTGCCGCTAATGATATATGTATTCCGATTATAAAGCCTTTCAGGCAAAAAATCTGTCAAAATTGCTTTGAAAAACAAACACATACCTAAGGTAACAGTATACCCCTTTTCTGCTGTTCTGTCAAGATAACTCTTTTCTATCCTACCCATTTATTAGCGCTTTGATACCATGCGAGGAATTTCTATTGGATTTTTTTCGATTTTGTGGTATACTGAGACATAATCAGATTTTTTTCGGAGAAAAACATGCTAATTTCAGTAGAGAATATCACAAAATATTTCGGCGCCCGACCGATACTCAAAAACATCTGTTTTTCCATAGAACCCGGAGAACGCATCGGTCTGATCGGCGCCAACGGATGCGGAAAATCCACTTTACTGCGCCTGATAACCGGGCAAGACAGTTTTGAAGAAGGCGAAATCCGCACCGAACGCGACACGGTGATCGGTTATCTTGCCCAGGATGCCGGTCTGGACGGAGAACGCACGGTGATGGAGGAAATGCGCTCGGTTTTCCGCCGTGTACTGGACTGTGAAAAAGAAATGCGCGAAACAGAAAACGCCATGGCGAAGCTGACGGATCATTCCGACGAAAAATACCGGCAACTGGAAGCCCGTTACGCCGCGCTCAACGACTTTTTCACGGCACACGACGGGTACGGTGTCGAGGTCAGAATCCGCACTGTGTTGGGCGGTATGGGCTTTCCCCCTGCTGTCGAAACGCAGATTGTCTCCAGCATGAGCGGCGGAGAAAAAACACGTCTGGCACTTGCCAAGCTCCTTTTGGAAGCACCCGATCTGCTGATTCTCGACGAGCCGACCAACCATCTGGACTTCAAAACCCTGATGTGGTTGGAGGAATATCTTTCCAACTATAAGGGGGCTGTTTTGGTCGTCTCCCATGACCGTTATTTTCTGGATCACACGGTCACGCGGATTCTTCAGCTGGAAAACTGCGAGTTGATGTCGTTTAAGGGCAATTACAGCAAATATCTCATACTGAAGCAGGAATGGCTGGAGCGCCGCATGAAGGAATACCGAGCACAGCAAAACGAGATTGCCTCGCTTCAGGACTACGCAGACCGGAACATGGCACGCGCCTCCACCTCGCAAAGTGCCAAAAGCCGGCTGAAAGCCATCGAACGCATGGAAAAAATCGAAAAACCGATCACTCAACTGCCGTCGGTTTCCTTTGAATTCACATTTGAACGCATGCCGCACAAAGAGGTATTCGTCTGCGAAGATTTCGGCGTCACGGTGGGCGAAAACAAGGTATTGTTTGCCCATCAGAATTTTGTGATTTCCCGCGGGGAAAAGGTGGCGTTCATCGGCGCCAACGGTATCGGGAAATCCTCTCTTTTCAAAGCAATGATGCAGAAAATCCCGCACCAGGGTCAACTGTACCGTTCTCCGAACACCGATATCGGATTTTTCGATCAGCAGGCGGCGGAGCTGGATCCCGAAAACACGGTGCTGGAGGAATTGTGGAAGCGTTTTCCGAAAATGCACGAAGCCGAGGTTCGCTCCGCATTGGGACGCGTATTGCTCCGCGGAGAAGAAGTGTACAAAAAAGTCGGTGTCATCAGCGGCGGCGAACGGGCACGTCTGAACTTTGCCATTCTCATGGTCGAACACCCGAACGTTCTCCTCCTGGACGAGCCGACCAACCATCTGGATCTTGACACCAAGGAGCAGCTGGAAAAAGCGCTGACGGCATATGAAGGCACTCTTTTGCTGGTTTCGCACGACCGTTATCTTCTCAACAAAATTCCGCAGCGGATTTTCGAAATTTCCGACGGCGCACTCCACGGGTACAAGGGAAATTTTGATCGGTATCTTACATTAAAATCCGCACAAGTGGTTCCCGCGGAGGTTCAGCAAAAGCCCGAAAGCGCAGGAAACTCCGTATACTACCGTTCCAAGCAGGAACGCGCAGAACAGGCAAAGCGCAAGCGTCGCGTCGAAGCGCTGGAAGCGCAAATTGAAGAAACCGAGAAAAAAATCGCCCTGTTGGAGGAAGAAATTGCTTCTCCGCAGACTGCTTCGGACTATGAATTGCTGACCGAAAAATGCGCTGCGCTGGAGGAAGCGAAAAAAGCCGTTTCCGCTTTCATGGAGGAATGGGAGGCACTTGCGGAATAAAACGCGTCCGTCCGACATACAAATCAGATACACTGATTTGGGAGGAACTATGATGTGTTCGACACTTTCCGACATGAAGTGCAAAGAGATTGTCAACATTCGTGACGGCGCCTGTCTGGGATGTGTAAACGATCTGGAAATCGACACCGACTGTGCCGCCATCTGTGCACTGATCGTGTACGGGAGACCGAAATGCTTCGGGCTGCTCGGTCACGAAGAAAATATCCGTATTCCATGGAAATGTATCAAAATCATCGGACAGGACACGATTCTTGTGGAGTGCGATTTCTGCTGTCCGAGAAAGAAACTGAAAAAGAACAGCTTCCTGGATTTTCTCGGGAGACTGTGAGGAGGAAACAATGGTTATCTCTTTTGAGGTAGACGTATTAAAATTTATTCAGCAGTTTTCCTGCCCGGCACTCGATGTATTTTTCTCTGCCGTGAGTATGCTTGCCGAACAGTTGGTACTGATCGCCGCAATCACATATATTTACTGGAATCTGAACAAAGATGCCGGAAAGCAGATTGCCTACGCCGTGTTTGTGTCCGTTTCCCTGAACAGCGGGCTGAAAAATCTTTTCAACTTCACACGTCCGATCGGCATTGACGGCATCCGCAGCCACTACACGGGAACTGCGACGGGAAGCTCCTTTCCGAGCGGACACACGCAGTGTTTTTCCACTGCCGCGTTCTCTCTGGCTGCCCGAATGAAAAAGCGGCGGGTTTATCT
>ERZ808246.1112-NODE-1112-length-20202-cov-5.083586_pt1 | contig 20202 bp, 10 predicted proteins | sample MGYA00521083_ERZ808246 | MGnify/ENA primary metagenome ERZ808246 (study PRJEB31516, sample SAMN03275577) | gut metagenome | biome: mammalia-associated habitat; material: feces | host: Papio cynocephalus | place: Kenya | collected 2012-07-07 ... | reverse complement strand
ACTGGCTTGGGAATGCAGGCCAGCACTTGTCGGCGAATGCTACATACTGGCGAGAGCCCTTGTGAGCCTCTGCCCAGTCGAGCAATGTCAACTCAAACTGTGCCATTCTGCGGCTGAGGTCAGGATAGTAGCAGCCCTCGCCCATCTCCTTAGCCATATCTGCGCAAACATCGTCGATGCGTGGGTCGTTCTCATGCTGCTTGTAAGCTACGAGGAGGTCGAGCTCTGAGTTCTCCTCAATCTCTACGCCCAACTCATACAAGCCCTTGATAGGAGCGTTGCAAGCGAAGAAGTCCTGAGGACGTGGACCGAAGGTGATAATCTTCAAGCCCTTTAAGCCGAGGATAACACGAGCTACTGGTACGAAGTCGGCAATCATCTTAGCTACATCCTCTGCTGTGCCTACAGGATACTCAGGGATATAGCCCTTCAAGTGGCGCATGCCGAGGTTGTAAGAGCAGTTGAGCATGCCGCAGTAAGCATCGCCACGACCATTGATCATGTCGCCGTCGCCTTCAGCTGCTGCAACAAACATAACAGGACCATCGAAGTTCTTGGCAATCAAAGTCTCTGGAGTCTCAGGACCGAAGTTTCCTAGGAAGACAACCAAGGCATTGCAACCTTGCTCCTTCACGTCGGCTACGGCCTTGAGCATATCTTGCTCGTTTTCTACAGTTGTCTTGCAGTTGTACAAGTCACCTTTATATTCTTTTACGATGTTCTCACGGCGCTGAGTAGAGAGCGCAATAGGAAAACAGTCACGGCTTACGGCGATGATGCCGAGCTTAACTACAGGAATGTTGTTACTTACCATAATAGTATTGTTTTTGTATATTTAAATAATTTAGATTTATCGAGTTTGTTTCTTCTGAATTTAGATTTACCGAGTACAAAAGTATAATTTATATTTGAAACTTCCAACGCTTTTAAGAATAATTATAGCGATAAAATGTAAGCGATTGTGTTTTTGGTGGTGGAATGAAACATAACGTAAACTAAATGAAACATTTTGTATCGTTGTCATAACAAGGATTCCCTTGGAAGAATGCGGCATTTCTGTCACTTTTGAAAACTTTTCGGGAAATAAATGTAAATAAGCATGGCGGATTCAAAATAAAACGTTACCTTTGCGGTACCGTATAAATCAATGAACTAAAAACAATGAGAACAGTACAAGAGAATTCTTATCAAATCATTTTTCGGAAATTTTATCCTAGAATGTACTTCTATGCGAAGCGTATCGTGGGAGAAAATGCCGCAGAGGACGTGATTCAAGAAGCTTTTCTTGAATTGTGGAAACGAGCGGATATTGAGAAGATGGACCAACCACAGATAGAATATTACCTATATAAAGCGGTATATTCCCGTGGCTTGAATTACTTGAAGCATTTTCGTAAGATGGATACGTCAGTTATTGATGACATCAATGAAATGCGTATGTCTGCTTACCATTCCTATATCGGAAATGGTGAGAAAGATATGGAGAATGCTGATTTGAAAAAGAGGATTTGGCAAGCGATAGGCGAGCTGCCAGACAAGTGTAGGGAAATATTTGTTATGAGTTATCTGAAAGATATGAAAAATAGTGAGATTGCCGAACTGATGAATGTATCTGTCAGAACTGTCGAAGCACATATCTACAAGGCTTTGAAGAGTCTGAGGGCGAGGTTGGGCACTATCTTTTTGTTTTTGTTGTTCTTTTGGGGAAAATAACGTAAGTGTTTTCTCGACAATTATTGTTATGATGGATATATAGGACATAAAATTGAAAAGAGATTATGCAGAAGTTAAATATGATTGATGATGAATTGAAAGCGAAATTCTTGGCCGGAAATTGTTCTGAGGAGGAACTTGTGACAATCAGGGATTGGGCGAAGGATTCTCCAGAAGAGGGCTTGCAGCTCTTCAGGATGGAGAAAATGTATGATGACCTCAAGGCTCAGGCTATGCCAGAGTCTCATATATTGTTGGCAGAGCAGAAACTTCGGAATCGTTTGGATGAGATACAGGTAGAAAGGACGGAAAGACATCATGCTCGCATCGTGAGCATGTGGAGGCGTGCTGCTGCAATAGCCGTGATTTGTGTGTTGGGGGGATTGGCTTGGTTCTATCTTCTGCATGGATCGGTGACTGGACAGAAAATGTTGGTTGCTATGGCAAGCGCCGAGAATGATACCACGGTGATTTTGCCTGATGGTACGAAAGTTTGGCTTAACAAACTGTCTTCGATCAAGTATCCGAAACAATTTGACGGAGAGGATAGAAAGGTGGAACTCGATGGAGAGGGATATTTCGAGGTAACCAAGAATCCTCACCAACCTTTTATCGTGTCAAGCGAGGTGATGAGCGTGAAGGTTTTGGGAACGGTTTTTAATTTTCAAGTGGATAAGTTGCAGCGCAAGGCTTCTGTTAGTTTGATCGAAGGTGAGGTCAGGGTGACTGGCAACCATGAAGAAGGTATGGTCGTGTTGACACCAGGCCAAAAGGCTTGCGTGGATGCCAAACTGGGCAAGATGACCGTATCGGAAGCTGATGTTTATCAAGATGCTTTGTGGCATGAACATAAGACGGCGTTCTGCAATGCGAATATCAAGGGTATCGCCAAGTTGTTGGAACGTATCTACCATGTTCAGGTGATTGTCGATCCTGCCATCAGCCAGAGTCATACTTATTCGGGTGTCATCAAGGAGAAGGAAACTATAGACTCGGTGTTGGCTTTGTTGCAGAATACATTACCGATTAAATATAAGGTAAATGGTAATAAGGTCTATCTTACCAAATGATGTGTACTGATATGAACTATATGGAGAAAAATCATGGATAAAATGAAGCACTTGCTCAAAAAAGCTGATTTTTGGGTAAGTGTTTTTTCGTTTGGTGTTGTTCTATATGCGAGATTAATAACAACAGCAGGTGGTTAACGACCTAAAGACTAAAAACAAAGATTATGACACATTGGTATCATTTACAAAAATTAAAGACTGCGGCTGCAGCTTTGGCACTAATGTTGGTTGCCAGCTCTTGGACAACCGCTAAGGCTCAGATTACGCTCAATGTTCATCAGACTACATTGGGAGCAGTCATCAAGAAAATACAAAAACAGTCCAAGTATCAGTTTACATACGACGACAACTTGGCCAAGGTGCAAGTGAATGCTGTCCAGGTAAGGAATGGCAAGGTGGAGGATGTCCTTAACAAGGTGCTTAAGAACAAGGATATAACATACGTTATCCAAGACGGAGTGATATATCTTAAAAAACATGAGCCTCATTCACCGAAGAGCTTACAGTCGCAGCCTCGCCAAAAACGTACATACAAGGGCACACTCCTTGATGAGAATAAAGAACCTCTTATCGGTGCCGCCATCTTGGTGAAGGGCACCAACCAGCGTGCTGTAACAGATATGGATGGTAACTTTACCATCGAAACCGATGAGCCGACTCCAGTCTTGCAGTTTACTTATCTCGGTTACAAGACCTTGGATATGACAGCGAAGGAGGGGCAGGATGTACATGCGCAGTTGCTCCCTGACTCACAGGCTTTGAAGGAAGTCGTGGTGACAGCTCTTGGTATCAAGCGCGAGAAGAAAATGTTGGGCTACTCGGTGCAGGATGTCAAGGCTGATGCGCTCAATACTACGGGCGACCCCTCGGTAACTGGTGCCTTGGATGGCAAGGTTGCTGGTTTGCAGATGAACATCTCTAGCACAGGTCTTGGTGGTTCTACCAAGATAACCATTCGTGGCAACTCTTCTCTTACAGACAACAACCAGCCTCTTTGGGTGGTGGATGGTGTGCCTTTTACCGACAACCAAAGCTCCGACGCTTCTGCTTATGGTGGCTACGACCGTGGTGGTACGTCTCTTGACCTCAACCCGGAGGACATCGAGTCCATCTCCGTACTAAAAGGTGCCAATGCCGCCGCCCTCTATGGTTCTCGTGCTGGTAATGGTGTCATCTATGTCACAACCAAGAAAGGTAGTCATAAGCAGGGGTTTGGTGTAACTTATAATGGCAATTTTACATGGAGCAAGGTGGCAGAGACGATTCCGATGCAGAAGTTGCATGGTCAAGGTTCCCAAGGCTCTACTGTGTATAAAACGGATGCGGACGGTAATAAGACACTCTCTAGCGAGTTGGCTTTCGGCGCTCCTCTTGATGGAAGAATGGAGCCTTCTTTCTTGGGTGAGAATATTGCCTATAGGTATTATGGGGATAAACTGAAAGATTATTTTAATACGGGCTTTTCTCAATTCCATACCGTGGCAGTGGGAAATTCCACGGAGAAGGGGCACTTCCGCTTGTCCTTGGGATACAATGACAACAAAGGCTTGTTTGACGGCGAGAAGTTGGATAAGTTGATTGTGGACCTCAATGCGGGTACCACTGTCAACAAGTATCTTTCTACCGATGGCAAGATTTCGTTGTCTCGCATGAAGGCGGAGAATCGTCCGATGACGGGTCTGAACGGCGAGGTGGCGCAGTTGCTCTTGATTCCTGGCAATGTGCGTTTGCAAGACTTGCAAACTTATACAACCCAAGACCAATTGCATCGCAATTGGTTTGGTCCAGATATGCAGTATGCCAATCCTTACTACGTGCGCCATCGTTTCCAGAACAGCGACGAGCGTTGGCGTGCCTTCGGATATTATGGTGCCAATGTCAATGTCACAGATTGGTTGAAGTTTAATGCCAAGTATGCCTTTGACTACTATCGCACACGTATCCAGGCCACAGACCTCAGCTTGGGTAACACGGCGGTAAGCACCCCGGACAAGAACTGGAGCGAGATGGTGACGGATGACAATATGAACCGTTCGGAGGAGAACAACTTCGAGCACAACATTTCATTCCTCTTCTTGGGTGACAATCAGGTGACCAAAGACTTGCGCCTGGGCTACAACCTCGGTACCAACATCATGTACCAGAAGTATGAGGTGTTGAGTGCTGCCACCAAAAATCTGTTGGGAAAGGATAACTGGATATTCAATACTGGTTATCAGTTGACGAATGCAGGTGAAAGTGGGTACGAACGTTCGATGTACTCGGTATTCGGATCCTTGCAATTGGCTTTTCGCGAGTACTTGTCTTTGGACTTGACTGCTCGTAACGACTGGTCATCTACCTTGCCTAAGGATAATCGCTCGTTCTTCTATCCAAGTGCCAGCATCAGCTATATCTTCAGCGATTTCATGCGTTCCATCAAGCACCCGTTGCCAACGTGGATGACTTTCGCCAAGACTCGCTTGTCTTTTGCCCAGGTAGGTAAGGATCCTAATCCATACAACCTCTATAACACTCGTTCTTACACATATGAGAATGGCATTCGTGTGCCTGTGCCTCAGAGTGTCAAGAAGAACAGTAACTTGAAACCGGAGATCAAGTCTTCCTTCGAGTGGGGTCTTGAGATGAAGTTCTTGGAGAACCGATTGGGCTTCGACTTCACTTATTATTATACGAAGACCAAGAACCAGGCAATGCTTGTCGATGCCTCGGCACCTTGGACTCGGCAGTGGGTGAACGCAGGTAAGATTACCAACAAGGGATTCGAATTAATGCTCTATGGCTCACCAATCCGAACCAAGGACTTCAATTTCGACTTGACGATGAACTTGTCTAAGAATATCTCCTGTGTGGATGAATTGGCGAACAGTGTCGATCACATCTATTTCAATGGTGACAGCAACATGCCTGTGAAGGTGGGAGCTAGAGCAGGCGGCAAGTTGGGTGACATCTATGCCAACAACCTCATCAAGCGTGATGCCAATGGTCGGATGGTCATCGGCGAGAATGGACTTCCTATGCCTGTGACTAGTAGTGACGCAGGAGGAAGTTTGGAGCAGTACATTCTTGAGCATCCTATCGGCAACATCGAACCCAAACTCTTGATGTCCATCACTCCTAGCTTGAACTATAAAGGACTCAGCTTGACAGCGATGTTTGATATGAGATTTGGAGGCGATGTGGTTAGTGTGTCAGAGGGCATGGCGACAGCTGTAGGTACTTCCGAGCGTACTGCTTACCGTGGTGAGTACAAGGAATTGAATGGCGTGAGTGACTATTACATGGTAGTGCAAGGTGTAACGGCTGATGGACAACCTAACACTAAAGAGGTGAGCGCACAGACGTACTATTCAAACATCGGCTTATACAAGTCGCAGAAAGGTTATGCCGAGATGTTTATCCACAGTGCATCCTATATCAAGTTGAAGGAGCTGGCTTTGGGCTATAGTTTGCCAAAGAGCTTATTGAAGAAAACACCTCTCACCAATGTGAAGTTATCGTTCGTGGCTCGCAACTTGTGTTTCTTGCTCAAGCATACACCGGGTAATCCAGATGGAGGCTACGATACCTCCATGTTCTCGCAAGCACTTGACTTTGCCGCTGTGCCATATACACGTACCTTTGGCTTCTCGGTCAATGTAGGTTTCTAAACGATATGTCCAATCTAAACAAACAAGACAATGAAAAAAACGATTATATTCAATACGATGCTTGCGTCCATGGCATTGGCAAATTTGACTTCTTGCTATGATATGGATGACATGAGCAAGAATCCATACGAATTGCCAGACAATACGACTGGTGGCGAGGTGCAGCCTGGTGAGGAAGACAATACCAAGTATGCCGACATCAATATCGACTACAAGGTGAGCAAGGAGGACACCTTGGCTTTGACCAGTGAGTTGCGCTCCGCTAACACGGTGTTCCGCAATTTCCTTTATGAGGGGTTCTATAATGACTATCAGATAACCACCAACTTGAGCCATGACATTTATGCCGGTTTTATGGCTAACAATCAACCTAAACATGCAGGAAAGAGTCCTGACTACGCTTATGCTGATGGATGGAGTGGGCAGCGCTGGGCACATTTCTATGCCGACCGTAGCAGCGAGTATCGTACTCTGTTGCGTGCTTATAAGTTTAATGAGAATACCCAGAATTACAAGAACTTGTTTTATGCCACTCGCATCTACTATGCTTTCTTGGCTTTGGCCAATACCGATACCTATGGAGATATGCCTTTCAAGGAGTATGTGCAAGCCAAGATTCCTGAGACCAACAACGTGGCTTACAATACGCAGGAGGAAGTATATGATGCCATGTTCCGTATGTTGGAGCAGGCTGTGGATAGCATCCAGCCTAATGATGGCGGTCAGATAGGTTATTCTACGGATGACATCTGCTATCACGGTGATTGGAACAAGTGGTTGAGATTCGCCAATACCCTTCGCTTGCGTATGGCATTACGTATCTCCAATGTCAACCCTGAACGTGCTAAGGAAGAGGCGCAGAATGCCCTCAATAATCAATATGGATTGCTGGAGAGCAATGATGATAATATGCAGATTGTGCCTAAGTATGCTCCTGTTAACCAAGGTGGTACTGATGACGGTGGCAACGAGAATCCATTGGTGATGTGCAGCGTCTGTTACAATGGTGAGAGTGTGATGTCCAAAGACTTGGAGAACTTCTATCGCAACGAGAGCGAGGGAGGCGAGGAGTACAAGATCAAGCAAGGCCGCAATAACTATATCACCAAAAAGATAGACCCTCGTTGCTTGGTGAGCTGGTATCGTGGCAATATGACATCCAATACTCTGGCGGCAGGCGAAGATAGTCAGAAGGAAGACTTCGTGGGTTGCGAGAGAGGTGCTCAGGCTCCTCTTATTGACATGGGTACCTTGAAATACTCATTGACCCGCACGGCTCCAAAGACATTCGGCAAGGACTTGCGCCCTGACTATTTCTTCAGTTGTGGCAGGGCTTATCTCCTCTTGGGGTATGCTGAGTCTCTCTTCTTGAAGGCTGAGGCTGCCCTCCGTGGTTGGACAGGAATGGAGTTGACGGCTTCTGCCGAGGATTATTACAAGCAGGGCATCAAGGCTTCCATGGATTATTATGGTATTGATGCTGTCAAGGCGCAGTCTTACGTCGAAGGCGACAAGGCTATCACAGGCAAGGTCTTCGAGGGCAGCGACAAGGAAAAACAGTTGGAGGCCATCATCACACAGAAGTGGATGGCTATCTTCCCTAATGGCAATGAGGGATGGGCTGAGTATCGTCGCACCGACTATCCTGCCTTGGCTAACCAACTGACCAATACTAGTGGGGGCGATGTACCAGAAGGCAAGACCATCAAGCGCATACTCTATCCTAACAGTGAAAGCAACAACCAGTATTTTACTTCTCACTCGGAGTTGCAGGTCAAGAATACACAAGGCACCCGGCTTTGGTGGGATGTGGCGGATACCAATGATGCCAATGGTAATCGTCAGCAGCCAAACAATTTTAGATAATAACTAATCTTGTTGTCTATGAAAAGAATATCAGTTTTGTTACTATGGGTATGTTTCACCTTGATGGCGCAAGCCGTCAAGGTGAATGTACAAAATGCGGTGGACTTCGTCAATCCTCTCGTTGGATCCGACTCCGACCATGGACTCTCCACGGGCAATACTTATCCTGCCATCGCCATGCCGTGGGGCATGAACTTTTGGGTGCCACAGACAGGTAAAATGGGGGATGGATGGCAATACACTTATGCTGCCCGCAAGATAAGGGGATTGAAGCAGACACATCAACCTAGCCCTTGGATCAACGATTATGGACAGTTCTCGCTGATGCCAACAGTAGGAAAACCTGTTTTTGACGAGGAGCAACGTGCCAGTTGGTTCTCGCACAAGGCAGAGATAGCTACACCTTATTATTATAGTGTCTATCTGGCAGATTATGATGTCATGGCAGAGTTGTGTCCTACGGAACGTGCTGCTCTGATGAGTTTTACTTTCCCTAAGACTGATAGTGCCAATGTGGTTGTCGATGCATTCGACAAAGGAAGTTACATCAAGGTGATTTCTGCGGAACGAAAGGTCGTGGGATATTCTACTCGTAACAGTGGAGGAGTGCCAGACAATTTTCGTAATTACTTTGTCATCGAGTTCGACCATGACTTTGAGATTGTTAGAAGCGTTTTAAATGGAAACTTCAAGAAAGCTAACGAACAGCAAGGAGGCCATGTCGGGGCTATCATTACCTTCAAGACTCTTCGGCGTGGAGAGCAAGTTCATGCTCGTGTCTCCTCTTCTTTCGTGAGCGAAGCGCAAGCATGGGAGAATTTGAAGGAATTAGGAACTCTGGATATGGCGCACCTCAAGGAGAAAGGTCGTAATAGATGGAACGAGGTGCTTGGAAAGATAGAGGTTGAGGACGAAAGTATTGACCATATTCGTACATTCTATAGTTGTCTCTACCGCTCGGTACTCTTCCCTCGTGCATTCTATGAGCATTCCACCAGTGGAGATGTGCTTCATTACAGTCCCTATAATGGTACGGTGCAGAAGGGGTATATGTTTACCGATACGGGCTTTTGGGATACTTTCCGCAGTTTGTTTCCTCTACTCAATCTGATGTATCCTTCTGTCAATGTGAAGATACAAGAGGGGCTGGCTAATACTTATAAGGAGAGTGGTTTCTTACCAGAGTGGGCGAGCCCTGGTCATCGTGGGTGCATGGTGGGAAATAATTCTGCCTCGGTGGTGGCGGACGCTTATCTCTCCGGCTTGCGCGGCTATGATGCCGAGACGCTTTGGCAGGCGGTAGTGCATAGTACCCAGGCAGTTCATTCCGACGTGAATTCCTCTGGACGACTCGGCTATGAATATTACAATAAGTTGGGCTATGTGCCATACGATGTCAAAATCAATGAGAGTGTGGCTCGTACCTTGGAATATGCCTATGACGATTGGTGCATCTATCAGTTTGGCAAGGCTTTGGGTAAATCGAAGAAAGAACTGAGACCCTTTGTCAAGCGTGCTATGAACTATCAGAAGGTGTTCGACAAGGAAATGGGTTTGATGCGTGGAAGATTGCTGAATGGCGAGTTCCAGGCACCTTTCAATCCTTTGAAGTGGGGGGATGCCTTTACGGAGGGAAATGCCTGGCATTATACTTGGTCTGTATTCCACGATCCTCAGGGATTGATCAACTTGATGGGAGGTAAGGATTCGTTCAACCAAATGCTGGACTCATTGTTTATCTTGCCCCCTGTTTTCGACAGTAGTTACTATGGCTTTACCATCCATGAAATCCGTGAGATGCAGGTGATGAACATGGGTAACTATGCCCATGGAAACCAACCCGTTCAGCACGCCATCTATCTCTATGGATATAGTGGACAGCCTTGGAAGAGCCAGTATTGGGTGCGCCAAGTTATGGACAAACTTTATGCGCCTACCCCCGACGGCTATTGTGGCGACGAGGACAATGGGCAGACCTCGGCTTGGTATGTGTTCTCGGCAATGGGATTCTATCCTGTTTGTCCTGGCTCGGGACAGTATGTCTTGGGCACGCCGTACTTTCAAAGGATGAAACTCCATTTGGAGAATGGCAAGGAGGTAAACATACAGTCGGAAGGAAAGGGATGCTATGTGGCCGGGATGACTATAAACGGAAAGGCTTATGCTCATAATTATCTCGATGTAAAATCTTTGACGCAAGGTTCCGACATCCACTTCAGTCTCTCTGAGAAACCAAACATGCAACGAGGTACTTCGGAGATGGATGTACCTTATTCTTTCTCGAAGAAGTAATGCTGTTGTTTTCCTTTGAAGAGAAAATTCTAAAAACATATTTTATGAAAACAAAATTCATAACCATATTCTTGATGGCTTGTGCGGTAGTTGGAGGCTACGCACAAGCCTCTGTTACTCCAAACGAAATGAGTCTGGCGAAAGGTAAAGATAACTTGACGCAATATGTGAACCCACGGATTGGCACGGGTGGTCATGGACATATATTCCTTGGGGCGAACGTTCCTTTCGGCTATGTACAGTTGGGCCCCACCGAACATACTCGTGGCTGGGATTGGTGTTCGGGTTATCATGACTCTGACTCCATTTTGATAGGATTCGGTCATCAGCATCTCAGCGGTACTGGCATCGGCGAGTTGGGTGATGTGGCTTTCCTTCCAGTGGTAGATGTCCGACAAAAGGAAGTGAAGTTCAGTCATGACAATGAGAATGTGCGACCTGGCTATTATGCGGTCAAGTTGCAGGAGCCTAACGTCTGGGTGGAGTTGACTGCCACCAAGCGTGCTGGTTTCCATCGTTATACTTTTGGCGCAGATACCCACAAGGCGAAATTGATATTGGACTTGTACCAAGGTATCGGCTGGGACAAACCTACTGACTATGCCTTGGACGAGGTGAATATAGAGACTGTCTTGGACAAGCAGGTCTTGAGCAAGCAGACCACATACGTCGCAGGACATCGCTTTTCCACGGGTTGGGCGAAGGACCAGAAAGATTATTTCGTGGCAGAGTTTTCGCAGCAAGTGACCGTTGAGCCTTTGGATAGTGGACGATGGCTCGTCTCTGTTTCTGATGCAACACAACCTTTGCTCATCAAGGTGGCCTTGTCTGCTGTGAGCATTGACAATGCCAAGCAGAACTTGAAAACGGAGATCCCTTCCTGGGATTTCCATGAGGTCGTGGCTCAGGCTGATGAAGCTTGGAACCAAGCGTTATCGAAAGTGAGTGTCGAAACATCGGACTCTGTGGCTCGTCGAATCTTCTATACCGCCATGTTTCATTCTATGACGGCCCCATCGGTATTTTCTGATGTCAACGGACAATATCGTGGTGCGGATGGAAAAGTGCATTCCGGTGATTTCGCCAATTATACGACTCTTTCCCTTTGGGATACTTATCGGGCGGTTCACCCATTGATGACTTTGATTCACAAGGAGATACTTCCAGACATCGCCAATACATTTATCCATATCTATCGTCAGCAAGGTAAACTTCCTGTTTGGCATTTGATGGGTAATGAAACCGATTGTATGGTGGGTAATCCTGGAATACCTGTGCTTGCCGACTTGGTGCTTAAGGGGTACGTCAAAGACAAGGAAGGTGCATATGAAGCCATGAAACAATCTGCATTGCGTGATGACAGAGGACTAGGCTTGCTGAAGAGATATGGTTATCTGCCATATGACAAGGAGCCTGAGATGGAGACCGTAGCGAAGGGATTGGAGTTTGCTTTGGCTGATGATTGTGTGGCTAAAGTGGCTCGCGTGTTAGGTCATAAAGCCGATGCTCAGTATTTTGGAGAACGAGCCAAAAGTTATCGTAAATATTTCGACAAACAGACGGGGTTTATGCGTGGAATTGGTACTGATGGTAAGTTCCGTGAACCTTTCAATCCTTTCTCTGCCGTGCATCGGCAGGATGATTATACCGAGGGGAATGCCTGGCAATATACTTGGCTGGTGCCTCATGATGTGCATGGATTGGTCAAGCTCTTTGGCAGTGAGATGAGTTTTGTGGACAAACTGGACTCCTTGTTTGTTGTGAAAGGTGAAATGGGAGACAATGCTTCTCCTGATATTTCTGGTCTGATAGGACAATATGCCCATGGCAACGAACCAAGCCACCAAGTGCTCTATATGTATAATTATGTGGGACTGCCTTGGAAAGGTGCCCGCTTGATTCGTCGTACTTTGGAGGAGATGTACAAGGACAACTATGATGGCCTGAGTGGAAACGAGGATGTCGGTCAGATGTCTGCTTGGTATGTGCTGTCTGCGATGGGGCTTTACCAAGTGGAACCTGCAGGAGGCAAGTACATCATCGGAAGCCCTATCATGGACAAGACAACTCTGAGTGTGGGGAACGGTAAGAGTTTTTCCATTGTTTGCCATGACAATAGCAAAGAGAATATGTATGTGCAGTCAGTCAAACTCAACGGCAAGTCTTATACCAAGTCTTATATCATGTATGATGACATCATGAAAGGGGGAATGTTGGAATTCCAAATGGGTGGCAAACCGTCCAAGTGGGGTACACGTATGGCGGACAGACCTTGATCTTCAGCAGAGAGAAAAGAAGTTAAATCCAACAATCAATAGAAAATAAAATCTATGAGGAAATCAATAGTAGCAATGGCCTTATTAGCGGCGATGCCGTCGATGGCGCAGGAAAATGCAATGGTGGATGCGCATGCACGTTATACCAAGGTGGTGACTCCAGTCAACGGGAAGTATGAGTCGAAGCGTCCGCCTGTGGGGGAACGCCTCTTCACATCCGAGGCAGTAGAGAAGAAAATCAAGGAGGTACAGAAAATCTTAAAGAAAAATCCAAAGTTGGCTTGGATGTTTGCCAACTGTTATCCGAATACCTTGGAGAGCACCGTACACTATCGGGTGTTGGCTAATGGTGATGACGATACGTTCGTCTATACAGGAGACATTCCTGCCATGTGGCTTCGTGATTCTGGTGCGCAAGTATGGCCGTACATAGCCCTTTCCAACAAAGACGAGAAATTGAGAAAAATGTTGCGAGGTGTCATCTTGCGCCAATTCAAGTGTATCAACATCGACCGTTATGCCAATGCCTATAATGATGGACCTACGGGTGCCGGATGGCAGAAGGATGATACGCAGATGAAGCCAGAGGTATTCGAGCGTAAGTACGAGATAGATTCTTTCTGTTATCCGATACGCTTGGCATACGAATATTGGAAGGTGACAGGTGATGACTCCATCTTTGGTGAAGAGTGGTTGCAAGCCATAGGCAATATCCTTACGACTTTCCATGAGCAACAGCGCAAGGTGACTCCTAAGGCTTACCATTTTGCTCGCATGACAGACCGTGCTTTCGACACAATCGGGTGGGATGGATTTGGAGCCCCTGTAAAACCTGTTGGCTTGATTGCTTCCATGTTCCGTCCTTCGGATGATGCTACCATTCTTCCTTTCTTGATACCCTCCAACTTCATGGCGGTGTCTTCCATGAACAAGGCTGCAGAAATCTTGAAGCATTGTGCAGAAAAGATGGGTAATGCTCAAAATGTTGAGGCTTTAAAGTTGGCCAATGTCTGTAGTAGTCTGGCGCAGGAGGTCAAGACAGCTTTGCGGAAATATGCCATCTACGACCATCCCAAATATGGCAAAATTTATGCTTACGAGGTGGATGGTTTTGGTAATCGACTCTTGATGGACGATGCTAACGTGCCTTCTCTCTTGGGCATGGGCTATCTTGGTGATGTGGATATGGATGACCCTATCTATCAGAATACTCGCCGTTTCGTGTGGAGTGAGGACAATCCTTGTTTCTTCCGAGGGAAAGCAGGAGAAGGTATAGGTGGACCTCATATCGGTTATGATATGCCTTGGCCTATGTCCATCATGATGAAATGCTTTACCGCAAAGGATGACGAAGAGATTCGCTGGTGCATGAAGACGCTCCTGAATACGGATGCGGGTATGGGATTTATCCATGAGTCCTTCCATAAAGATGACGCATCCCGATATACTCGTGCGTGGTTTGCATGGCAGAATACGCTCTTCGGCGAGTTGGTTATCAAACTCATCAATGATGGGAAGGTAGATTTGCTCAACAATCTTTAAATCCATGTAGAACAGTATTAGAATCAAGAAACAATGAAAGAGATTAAGATAATGGGCGAAGCCCTTCCAAATATTCCTTGGGAAGAGAGACCTATTGGTAGCCAAGTTCCTCTGTGGCGTTATTCGCAAAACCCTATCATCAAGCGAGACCATCTTCCAGATTCCAATAGCATCTTCAATAGTGCGGTGGTAACCTATCAGGATGGCTTTGTAGGAGTGTTCCGTTGTGATGACAAGAACCGTCGCATGACACTCCATGCAGGATTTAGTAAGAATGCCATAGACTGGGAGATAGATGAAAAGCCCATTCGATTTGAGTCTGATAATGTAGAAATAGGGGAATGGGTATATGGTTATGATCCTCGTGTATGCAAAATAGGGGATAAGTATTACGTGACATGGTGCAATGGCTATCATGGTCCAACCATCGGTGTGGCTTGGACAGAAAATTTCAAAACTTTTCATCAGCTTGAGAATGCTTTCTTGCCTTATAATCGCAATGGTGTGATGTTTCCTCGCAAGATCCATGGAAAGTATGCCATGTTGAGCCGTCCGAGTGATACTGGTCATACGGCGTTTGGTGATATTTTCTATAGTGAGTCGCCAGACTTGGAGTATTGGGGACACCATCGCCATGTGATGGCTCCCGCAGCATTCGAAGAGAGTGCTTGGCAATGCATGAAGATTGGTGCGGGCCCCGTGCCTATCGAAACCTCAGAGGGGTGGTTGCTGTTTTATCATGGAGTCCTTCAGTCTTGTAATGGTTATGTCTATGCTTTCGGTGCCGCCTTGCTTGATTTAGATGAACCTTGGAAGGTCAAAGCTCGTTCGGGACAGTATCTGATTACGCCGCAAGAGTTGTATGAGTGTGTGGGTGATGTGCCTAATGTCTGTTTCCCATGTGCGTCCTTGTGTGATGCGGAGACGGGACGTGTCGCTGTCTATTATGGATGCGCCGATACGGTTACAGGACTGGCATTCGGGTATGTGTCTGAGATTATAGAATTTATTCTTAAGACGAATATTCTGTGAGGAAGTTATTTTGTGCATAGGAAGTCTGTTGGCAGTGATGCCAACAGACTTTTTTGTTGATGGCATGTCGCTAGCAAATCATACAAAATAAGGGTACGATGTGACTCATACCCTTATCATAGATGAATATTGTTTTATTTTATAACAACCTTTTTTGTTGTACCATCAGCCATCTTGATGATGTTGATGCCTTTCTGCAAACTGCTGACCTTCATGCCATTGATGGTGTAGATGCCGGTAACTACGTTTGTCGTAGGACGGTTCTCTACATTCTCGATTCCATCTACAGGAGGTAAATTTTTGCTCGCTTTCTTGCTGACTGCCAGAATTATAGGATATTTTCCGCTTTCTGTTGAAGTCAATGTCAAAGACTTAATGGTTTTATTTACATCTGTAGGTAATACTAGCTCATAGAGAGCTATCTGATAATTCCAATCGATATCATCTTCATCGTAAATGCCCCTGTCTTTTGTAATGATGCGCGACAAGCCTTTCTTGGCTTCTCCAGAAGGATACCTATTGCACCAATCGTTGATGCTGAAACTATTCTTTTCAGAAGTTGAACCATCTACATAATTTGCAATGACATCCAGTTTCGAAGTTCCATTTGTTGAGAGTGCGAGTAAATAAACTTCTTCACAACGGCTTGGAGTGTCGAAAGACAGCTCGTTTTGCTCGCCTGCAGTCTTCATGACAAGTGCGTTGTTAGTCGTGTAGTCCGCAAGTTTGAATGTGGTGCCAGCTTTTGTTGAGACAATACCGTCTGAACTGGCAATAGCGCCTTCTGAGTCAACGGCATCTGAATAGAGTACCCATCCTTGGTCATCCAAAACCATGTTACTATGGCTCTTGGCAGGTTTTGCTTCTGCGATAACGTCGGCATTCCAACCTGTAATGGAGACTGGCTTCTGCTGAGGAACAACTTCACCATATTGCTCGTAAGCTTCAACTTCGGCAAGCGAAGGATAGAAGTAAGCGTTTAAGTTGCAGACAACTGCAAGATATTTAACATTCTTGTATTCAGGGAAAATGTATTCCAACTGTGAAACTTCCTCTAAGTTAGAGAACGTCTTCACGATGTCCATTTGGTTGATGTCATTGCCAATGGCTATACAGATATCCTTGTTGACAAAGCCTTCCTTATCATTGGCGTTGGTTCCCTTGTTGCCGTTAGGAATGTTAATGACCACCTTAGAGAGATCCCAACCTTCATCAGGTGCAGTGAATATAGCCCAGAGGTCATTCTTGTGAGTTGATTCATTTTCGATGTCAATCAAGGCATCTTTAATCTTGTTGCCATCGGTAAGTCCTTCAATCTCATAGGTGTCGTGCTCAATAGTCACACCATCTTTATAATCATTCTTATAGTGGCGTACTTCAGCTTTTTGATTTGTCAGAATGTTTGGCTGGTCATTGGCATCGATGTTTATATCAATACTACGTTCCTTATAAGGACCTCCATTGCTGACTCTGACAGTAATCTTGTCTGTACCTATTTTCTTGATAGCTGTGACGGGTATGGTGAATATACCTTTAGCGATGTCTTCCTTTATTTCTCCGAAGGTGACATGACCGTTCTGACTTGTTGCTGTACATTTGAATCCGTCGTCGCGTTTATCACCGTTCAACTCATATTTTACAACGAGCTCCTCGGTTGTTCCTGCTTCTATAGACATTTGGGCAACAGGCAACTCGATAGTCATGTTGTTGTCATCCTTGCCATATACCTCAAATTCCCAGATACGCAGTGTGCCATTTACGTGAGGAACAAGCTTGACATAGCGAGCTTTGAATGGTGGAATGTAATCATGTTTGATGTTTTCGTTGACTCTATTTTCGGTATCTACTACAGTAGTCCATTCTTTACCATCTTCAGAAAGCATAATCTGATATGAGTCTATTTGATCAACACCACTCTCTGGACCAGAATTTCCATCGTAAATTGTGAAGCCATATATCTGATAGCTTCCTAAGCAGTCGAAGATTGCCCAATTGTCAGATGTTGTATTACACCATTTCTGACTAGTGCTACCTGGGTTTGTTACACCATCAATGATACGGTCTGGTACTTCTGTAGAGTTTGTCGAATTGCTGAAATCTACTACTTTTTTGCCTTTAATGACATTGTACACTTCCTTGTAGCCATCTTCGTCCAGAACTTCGAGGACTTCTTTTGTCGTGACTGATGTCCCAACAGCATTAGTTACTTCTACTTTTACCTCTTGTTTGCCTACCTTGCTTGCAATTACTGTGATAGTCTTTTGCTCCAGGGAACTGCCATCTGCAAGTGCAAGTCCTTCTGGCAAAATCCATTTCCATGAAGTAGGATTACCTGTGCCTTTTGCTGTTATCGTTGTGGATTCACCTACTTTCAGATAACTCTTGCCAAGGGAGAATGATACGACAGGAGCCGTTGCCTTAGGATATTTCAACGTGAGTTTCTTTCCTTCTTGTTGTTTCATATCTTTCATGACTGGAACAACTTCCAAGTCGATGTTTTTGTCATTTCCGTTACGGGTAAACGTAGGAATGAAGAAACCTTCTCCACGAGTTTGACCAACTAGCTGGCGAGTTCCAGTTTCCGATGTCATATAGATATCAAAATGATCGAAGTCTTCTGTGTAGTCGTAGTCCCAAGTTAAGCGGACATCATTCTTATCTTCTTTCAACTCTGTTGTAGTTGAAGTTAAGTTGCTGATTGTTATCGCAGCAGGAGCATAACCAGAAGGCAGCAATGCGATTCCGCCCAAAGACAATTCGTAATTCTCGATATCATTCTCGGTCTTCATGTTGAGGGCGACCATATAAATGGTTTTTCCATTCAACGAACTGAGGTCGTATTCTGAGATTGTCCAACCATTCTTCTCTGTTGTACTGCTGGCAGAAAGCGTAATGTCAGGAGTGGTAGTGCTTTCCGTAGACAACTTCGCCTCCAAAGCACCGCCGTTAGACTTGTAAACCAAGCGCAAAGTGCCACCATTCTTAATCTCTATCATGGTTTTGTAGAGACGCATGAGATGGTTGCCGCTAGTCAATTTTCCCTTTATCTTGACGCTTGAGCCAAAGTTATAGGCATCATCCCAATCAATGGAAACTTTTAGGTTGCCCTTGTTCTCAATCCACCAACGCCATGTAGGCATGATGCTTTGTACACCGCTATGATACCAGTCTTGAGTATTTTCTTTGATACCTTCTACAAAACGATGCTTGCCCACACCTACGCAGAACGAACTGACGAATGGCATCTGGTTGATTGTAGAACGTTCAAGAACTGCGCCAGAAACTCCTCGCCATGACCATCTGTCACTTGCTTGTGAAGGATCGGCTTCTTGGTTCACCCACATTTGTGATTCTCTATAGAAAGTGCTTTCTATGGCTTCGTAAGCATCTTTTCCCATATCATTCTTGCCTAAAAGATTCTTTACATTGTCTTTCCAAATGCGTTCCTCTGGGCAAAATAAATCAAGAGAACCTACATGGCCACTTTTAGGCATGGCAGCGTCAAGGGCGCTATTCCAACCTGTGTGGCCACTGTTTACGACTTGCACTCCTGCATAGATTTTTGCAAATGTCTCTTCTTCTGTGCAGCCGATGCTACTAGCGTAACTACGATTGTCTCCTGCAGAACCATATTCCAAGAATTGTGAAGTGTTTTTATGAGTAGCAAGAATTTTTGCATTAGGAGAATGAGATGCGTTGTACCACTGAATTTCCATCTGCGTGTCTCCATTTTCATCGGCAATACGATTGAACTCTTTGATGAAATCTGGCCAGTCGGAACTACTTCCGCCATTGGTCTCTTCGTTGATGAACCATCCATCGAATCCCATGTATTTTGCAATCTCATACAGTTTCTTGGCATATGGGAACGTACCATTCTCCTTTGTCAAAAACTGACGAACCCAAAGACTATTGCCTCCGTATGCAGAAGGAGGGAAAAATATCTGCCCAAGAGATTTTACACCACTCTGATGAGCTGCATCAGTAGAAGGCGCAGGAGGAGGTATAATGATGCCCTCGCTGGCGGAACCTGCCCAATAGACGAGTTTGTCCATATACTGCCAATAGGTAGGTTGGTAACCTAAGAAATTGTTGGCACCTTGTGAAGGACAGCTGCTACATGTTGGATAGAGGATGGTCGCATCGCAAATCTGCCCCTCGTAGAACTGATTTGGGTTTGCTTTCATCAAGGTTGGTTCCTTGAAGCGTTTGGCCAATGGTACTCTAGAACGATTGAACTTGGCATCTTTGTCGGTTTCTGGTGACCAGTTTTTGATGTCATCAGGATGCCAGCAGCCACCATAAGGCTGTTGTGCCCATGCTGTACCTCCAAATAGCATGGAGAGCATTGCCATACTGAAAAGTCGATTTATTCTCATACTTTCAAATTTTAAGTTAAAAATTATTAGTTGTTAATAGAATTATTTTCTTGTTTTGATAGAAAAACGCCATGGACGATTTCTTTCGTTTTTAGTTGTCATGTGATCTTATAACAATATCCGTTCGATAACTACTTACTCAAATTGTTTTTTTTTTTGCTTTTTCTTGCATTTTCTTAGAATCTAGGTTGGGTTATGACAAAAACTTAACATGCGTATGCCTAAGGTCAGGTGGTTCGTGACCACTCCCTTGGACCACTTTTATTTTTACCTGCGCAGAGAAAAATTTTTTCCTGGGCAGGTAGAAATTTTTCTCTGCGCAGGGAACGATTATTCCCTAGGCGGGGATTCTATGATGCGTGGTTAATTTCTTTTACATTTA
>ERZ808246.1109-NODE-1109-length-20259-cov-5.501980_pt1 | contig 20259 bp, 20 predicted proteins | sample MGYA00521083_ERZ808246 | MGnify/ENA primary metagenome ERZ808246 (study PRJEB31516, sample SAMN03275577) | gut metagenome | biome: mammalia-associated habitat; material: feces | host: Papio cynocephalus | place: Kenya | collected 2012-07-07 ... | reverse complement strand
CAGTGTCGTTACAACATAACGGCAGACATAATTAGGAAGCAACCATGCTTTGTTCGTATTGAGAATCTGGACAATTCGCTGTACACAAGAACGGAGTCGGAAGTTGTTCGCCCAGTTGTATATTATTGTATCCATCCCATTTCGGTGGGATGGGTCACTATATATACATATTGGTGTGAGCTGATTTTCATTCTTTGTGTACGGGCAGTCCAGAGCCTTCAGTATAGGATGAAAACAGTTCGCACCTTTTTTGTGCCTAGAAACATAATAACAATAAAGTAAATGATAAGTGTATGAAGAAACATAAACTTTAACAAAGAGTTAGCAGGAATACCTACTAACAATAAAGAAGGAAATAATAACAAAAAAACATATACTATGTACAACGAACAGATGGAATCTCTTATCAGCGCAGCTTTAGCTGATGGAGTACTTACAGAAAAGGAAAAGCAGATTCTCTTCAAAAAAGCAGAATCTATGGGAATCGACCTCGATGAGTTCGAGATGGTACTTGATGCGCGTCTTGTAGAGCTGAAAAAGAAAGAAGCTCGTGAGGCTGAGCAACATGAGTTGGAAATGGAGAAAGCTAAGGCTGCCCAAAAGTCTGCGCCAAAGTCCAACAAGTATGGAGATGTTAGAAAATGCCCAGCTTGTGGTGCAATAGTTGAGTCTTTCCAGACAAAATGTCCTGAATGTGGATATGAATTCACTAATATTGAAGCTAATTCTACGACCAAACAATTAGTAAAAAAACTTGAAGAGATAGATGCACACAACACAAGTAGCGGAATTTTCCATGGGGCAGCAAAGTTTTTTGGCGAAGACTCAGCAACAGAAAAAAAAGCTCAGATAATACGAACTTTTCCTATTCCAAATACGAAAGAAGACCTATTAGAAATGATTAGTTTGAGTCATGCTAACTCTGAGGCATCACAAGACTCAAGTACATCAGAAGACAAAATTGCCTCAGCTTGGCAGGAGAAATATAAACAACTCATACTCAAAGCCCAGATAACGCTTAGAAACGACCCGGACTTTCAATATTTTCTTTCAGAAATAGAGAATGCAAAAAAGAAGGCTAAAAAGGAAAATATACGTACTAATATAATTGCCTTTGCTGGACTCATAGCCATAATACTTTTGGGGTTAATTATATCCTTAATTCATAATTGACAAGTAGATATATGGATATAGGAATTTCAAGTATAATTGTTGCTTCTATCACAGGAATTTCAAGCATTATAACAGCCATTATCTGGGGATACGTTCCTAGGAAAAGAAATGAGGAAATTAAAAGACTTCAAAAAGAACTCATTGAGGTCTATGGTGGTGTTTACAACTTGAAAATAGTGGAAGAAAAGCTAGAAAATGAACTCGGAATTTCAAAAGCAGAAGCAAGAAAAGGAATAAATATTCCAAAGTCTTTCGAAACCAAAAGGCTTGAAAAAAGAACATTGGAATTACAATCTAAACTTGATTGATCATGGGATTATTCGGATTTGGAAGTAAAGGAAAGTCGGGCGGATTGATGAATGTCATCCGCTGCGACGAGCAAGAATACTTGGTGTGGAAGTGGCGACCTGAAGGTCAGGAAGCCAACTCCTCATCAAGGGAGAACTCTATCAGATATGGTAGCAGTTTGAGAGTGAAAGACGGCGAGGTTGCAGTTTTCGTCTATAAGCAGAAAGACTGTGGAATCATGCAAGACTTCATTGTTGGGCCTTATGACGATACCATCAAAACTGCCAACTTTCCTATCTTAACAAGCATTGTAGGACTGGCATTCGGCGGCGAGTCGCCATTCCAAGCCGAGGTGTATTTCATCAACTTAGCAGGCATCATACAAGTAAAGTTTGCCGTGCCATACTTTGATGTCTTTGACCCTCGTTTCTTGGATTTTGCAGTACCTATGGCAGCACGAGGTACTATCACCTTCCAAATAGAAGACTATAAGGCATTCATCAAGTTGCACCGCTTGATAGACTTCAACTTGGAAGCATTCAAAGACCAAATAAAAGATGCTGTCAGAAAATACGTCAAGGGATTCATCACCAACGTTCCATCAGACAATCAGATACCAGTATTGCAGATAGAACGTAAGGTAATGGATATTAGCGATTTGATACAACAAAAGCTAGCTCCTATTTTCAACGACGACTTCGGTGTCAAATTAAAACGTTTCGATCTTTCTGCCATTGAGCCTGACAAAGAAAGCGAAGGATACGAAGAGCTACGCCGTCTCACAGCTGGTCAACAAGCCAAAACTATTGAAGCCCAAACAGACATCAACATCAAGAACATGCAAGACACTCAACGCATCAATGCAGAGAACATGGAAGAAACCATGCGCATTCAACGTGAGGAAAGTCAGCGTGCCCAACGATTGCAAACTGAAACGAACTTCATTGGTGCCCACACTATCAATCAGCAAGCAGATGTGCTTAAGACTGGAGCACAGAATCTTGGTCAGATGGGCAGCATGAATATGGGTGGTAACGGCGGAAGCGGCATGAACCCAGCAGGCATCATGACTGGCATGGCCATGGGAGGAGCCATGGGACAACAAATGGCTGGCATGATGAACCAAATGGGCAATGCCATGAATGGACAGATGAACACTCCACCACCTCCACCAAATGTACAATATCATATTGCAGTAAATGGACAACAAGCTGGTCCTTTCAATATGAATCAGCTACAACAGATGGTCCAACAAGGACAACTAACACCACAAACATACGTTTGGAAACAAGGTATGAGTGGATGGGAATTGGCAAGCAATGTGCCTGAGCTAGGAAGTCTCTTCCAAAGCACAACGCCTCCACCACCTCCACCAATGCCATAATATCATAAAATATGGATGATTACAATTCATTTAGTACCATTGACCATCTCGTAGAATTTGGCATGGGCATCGCCATCGCTCAGCAAATGGTGAACACAATGAACCATTGCATTGGCAACATGCAGATACCAGGAGCAGGAAACGCCCTCAACCAGAGCAATACCAACTCTAAATTTCACATACTTGTCAACAATGCTGTAGCAGGAGGCTTTTCAGAAGAAGAGCTTGCAACATTGGCAAGAGCCAAGTCGCTCACCCCAGAAACCATGGTATGGAAACCTGGCATGAATGGGTGGATGCAAGCAAAGAATGTACCTGAGGTGCAAAAGATTATATTATTGAACCCATAAATGATTAATGACATGAAAATTGATTTAGTCAGAACTATAGTTGCCATCTGTATAGGAGCCCTCATTGGCTGGGGCTTCTATGCCATGGCACAAGACAGCACGGATGGATTGCCCCTAGGTTTTGCCATCGGTATAGAGACCGCCCTATTAGGAATAGGTTTAGTCGGCATAACTTATGAGGAATTCCCTCGGTCGGGTACGATGATCCGAGCTACTTGTGCATTAGGTACACTTGTACTCTTAGTATTAAATGCCATCTATGCATATACAGGGGTTAACACCTCTTTTTATATACTGAACAGCATCATATCTCTCATTTTACTCTTAACTGTAAATGGGGCTTATAAAAGTAAACAATAAAAAACGACTATTATGATTAGTACAGACAACAACTCTATTACATTTACCTCCAAAACCTTTCATTGGTGGCCATTTAGTTTATTTGATGCTCACTATCCTGGTTTTTGGAGAGGTTTTATAGAACAAAACAACATCACATTAACAGATACCGATATTATTGTATCCTATTCAAAAGGCGGCAAGGGAGAATTTAGCTTGCCTACCAAAGATTTGGAATACTGTATTCATGAAAAGAAGATTTTCAGTGACAGATTACCATGGTTCTGCATGGGCAATACAAGAGTATCTATCGGCATTGGGGAAAAAGATGATCGTCTTTGGAAAGGTGGAAACGTGTCTTTTGACAGATTCTATATCGACTTCGATGAATTTTCTGACTTTATCGATGCTCTCGAAACAAAAAAGCCTATTTGTTTTTCTGAAGAAACAAAAATGATAGAGACAAGAGCACGCTGGTATCGTATCGACAAACTGTTGAGCGGAAACAGAAATACACTCTGGCTGAATGACAAACATATCATATCTTCAGAAGATCTCAGATGGGGATGGTGCGTAAAGACTAATGAAATCAAGTATTTCTTCACACGAGGCATCATCAACAACAACCTATACATTGGTTCAGAGAAGCGCGTTCGTCTCAGTAATGTCACAAACGAAGACGTAAAAACCGCCCGTCAGTACATCAAATCACATGGTGGGAACATTGCCGAAGATGCGGCAGAAAGCTATAACGACTGTTGGACGCCTAACGTTATCTTCAGCCCATCATTATGGTTCACACATTCTTCTATCGGTTTTAGTGACAAAGGTATTGTATATCATCAAAAGACATTCAAAACTAATGACGATATTTTCTTGCCATACGAAAAAATAAACATGGCTACTTATGAAAGTAAATGGCACTGGTTATTTACAAAGCATTTTAGCATCTATGGAGAGCAAAATATTATTCCAACCAAACGCTATTCCAAGAAAGACGTTGATGAAATCAAGGATAAACTGGAAGCTGCAGGTATTAAGGATATGGTTGGTGAAACTTATGCCCCATCATACCACAATTCATGGTTTGGTATATTGCTGAGTATCGTAACTCTATCTTTATATCATTGGCTCGTTGTAGCTGCAAAAATGAACAAAAAGCGCAACACATTGGTAATTAGCGATGACAAAATAGCTTGGAATGGTATAATTTATGGTTTCACTGCTTTCAAAGATGGTTACAGCAGGGAGATTCTCAAGAAACTATCAACTCTTGTACTTGAAGGCGAAGACATTCGTGACATAGTATATCTCAAAAAACATTGGTATCATTTATGGGGATACATGTTTATTTGGGCACACCCATACAATATCCGTTCATGGGATGGTGAAGCTGGTGCCAACCAACACTCCGTCGATTATGACTTAGAAATCAAGAAAATTTGGTCGTGGAACGTCAAAAAAATTATCTCTAAATTCGAAGATAAAGGATTTGTCCCAAAAGATAAAAATCATGATTTCTACAAGAAATGGTGTAAGCATTTCTTGCTTGAAAAATATAAGTAAAAAATAGGGCGCATCTTTATGATGCGCCCTAAAGAAATTAATAGCGACAAAGAACTATAAATATATGAATCGTCAAATTATAAAAGCATAAGATTGTCTTAATTATTATCCATATGAAAAAGAAGTATGTATTTATGATGATGCTTGCCGTTTTTATGACAAGCATCACAAGTTGCTCTAACAATAAGAGGAACAGTGGAGAAAACGGGGTAGATTCTGCTGCCATAGCACAAGCCAAGGCAGACAGCATCGCAAGAAATGACAGCATTGCCCGTGCCGACAGCATCGCAAAGGCTGACAGCATCGCAAAGGCTAACACGTTAGCTGTTGGAATGAAAGTCAGTGAGGCTTTACAGAAACCTGATGTAAAGAAAGACTGTGTAGATGCTTTTGATGGACAACACGAAGGAGAAGCCTTGATCTTGATACAAAACGGCAAGAAATTTCTCACAAATATAGGTTATTCGATTAGAATGGGATATGCAATTTGCAATAATCTGAAATTTGATGTCATGCCAGATAAGTACGAGCAAGACCTCACACTGATTAGAGCCAAGGATTGTGCTGCATCTGCAAAAATTGTAAAGGAAATTAAATGATAAAACTAATGAAACATTCGGTTGTTACAACTTTAGCCATCTGCATTGCGATGTCATTTGCATCTTGCGGCAACAAACAGCCTAAAGAAACAAAAACTACAGACAGCAGTCCAACTAAAGATAGCATTGTTACTAAAAGAGTAGAGAAACCACAAGTGGATTCTACCAAGATTTTTAGTGACATGGTTGCTAAAAAAGGGAAAATGGTATATAAGGTAACTCGCCAAGTAGAAGATGACATTGTATATGACGATGACAGAGACTTAGCTCCAAAGCAAACTTTCACAGAGTCATTAGGCTTTACTTTCAATAAGTCAGGGAAAGTAAAGATAAAAGAAACTGTGCAGGACGATGCCTCTTGGAATGGAGATTGGGAAGCTGATGGTCATAACATTGTCATTTACACAGAAGAATTCGTACTAAAGCCTTCAGTCTCCAAAGACTTTAAGGTCTTGAAAATTTCTTCTGACGATGCTTATAAAATCGGTTGGACAGGGTCTAAAACTTTAAAGTTGCAATAAACATATTGAAACAGTCCCCATCTGATGCCTGGCTCATCAGGTGGGTGCCCTTTGCCCTCATTGCTCACGCCCAAGTTCTTGATGGATATGAACAAGAGGTAGTTCTAGGGGGGCGAAAAATAAATTTAAACACGTTGCATATGAAAACTTTAAGATTATTGTTATTGGCTTCACTTATTTTAATGATGGGCAATTCTGCATTTTGCCAAACAAGGCATGGCAGTAGCAAGGCACGTAAAACAACAGTAGCAAAGACACCAAGTGCAGCCTTAATTAAAGGCTGCAACGGCAGACTTGTCAACTATTATTTTTTCAACTACGAAGCTGGCAGCCACGAAGCTGACATCGCATTTAAGGCTGCCAACGCATCAGGCAAAGGCATCGGAGTGCTTTATATTCCTTATACTGAAGAAAAAACAACCTTCAACTATAGAATTCATGCTGATGGTAACATCTATATAACCATGAATGGAATTACGAAAAGACTCCTTTTTATATCGACACCAGAAAGTATGATCCTCAACGGAATTGCATCTCAACGAGAATACTCTCCCGAAAAATACGAAGAGCTTATGAGTTTGATAAGCCCTCCCAAGCCTGATGCCAGCAAAAATCTTGTAGAGGACGATTCTGAGGAAAAGAGCACCTCTGTGCAGCCGGCAACACCATCCGTACCTAGTAATAACACACATAAAGCCTTGGAAGTAGTTGAGGAAATGCCGTCTTTCCCAGGCGGTCAGGAGGCTTTAAAGTTATTTATTGCTACAAATTTACATTACCCAGTAGTAGCTCAAGAAAATGGAGTACAAGGTCGTGTCATCGTTTCCTTTATTGTCGAAACAGATGGTTCTATTACAAATGTTCAAGTTGCAGGTTCTGTCGACCCTGCTCTAGACAGCGAAGCTTGTCGTATAGTAAAGTCCATGCCTAAATGGAAACCAGGGAAACAAGATGGAGTTCCTGTCAGAGTGAAATATAATGTACCTGTAGTTTTTAGATTGCAATAGAAATGCTAGCATTTCAAAAAATATCAGTATTCTTTTGAAATTCTCTCCCAAAATTACTATATTATATACGGTATAATCAAAATGGCTTTAACAAACTAAAGGAAGGGAAGAATATGGCAGCATCTTCTACGAAAGCGATATTCGGCGCCGTGCCATCAACATTCCCAAGGATTGTCAAGAGGACGGACTGGTGCTCGAAATCTTCATCCAAAACTGCGATGGAACGAGATATAAAAAGATACATGAATATCCCAAACCTTGGTGGAAACACCATGCTGACAGTAAGTCGGGCATGAGACAACTGAAGATTAACAAGACTATCATCAAAAAATTGCATTAGTGGAGTATCCATATTTTATGGATAACAGAAAGGTACCATTTTTTATGAATTTTCTCTCTGATTTCTTGCTATATCAAGAAATATTTCGTACCTTTGCCCAACACTATATTACATAAAGATATTCAACTATGGCAAAAGAAGTTACAATCAAAAATAATGGAATCACAAATTGTGACGCGAATAGTAATCAACTTAGTCTTGATTTCGTACAATCACACATATATAATGTTCGTGGAGTACAAGTTATGGTTGATTATGAACTTGCCAATTTATATGGTGTCGAAACAAGAGTGCTAAACCAAGCTGTAAAACGTAACATCGAACGCTTTCCAGAAAGGTTTATGTTTCAATTAACAAAAGAAGAAAAAGAAGCTATAAGACAGCAAACGAATGACTTGAAATCACAAAATGTGATTTCAAGTTGGGGAGGTTCCAGAAAGTTGCCCTTTGTTTTTACAGAACAAGGTGTTTCACAACTCAGTGCTGTTTTAAAAAGTAAAACCGCCATAGAGGTCAGCATTCGAATCATGGATGCTTTTGTTGCCATGCGTCGCTTTCTCACAGCTAACGCTGGCATATTTCAACGTATAGAACAATTGGAACAGCATCAAGCCTCAACTGACAAAAAGATGGAACTGGTTTTACAACGCATGGATAAGTTAGCACCTACCATAACACCTGAACAGATTTTTGCCACTGGTTGCGTATGGGATGCTTGGGATTATGTTTCACAATTGATAAGAAGTGCCCGACAACGCATTATCCTGATAGACAACTTTGTGGATGAGCGCATCTTAACATTACTCACCAAAAGACAAAAAGGTGTTATTGCAATAATTCATTCAAGATATACAGAACAATTCAAATTAGATTTAGAAAAGCATAACCAACAATATGAAGCAATTAATTTCATCCAACTTTCCCACAAAGCCCATGATAGATTTCTCATTATTGACGAGCATGTGTATCTATTAGGTGCAAGCGTCAAGGATATGGGAATGAGTCTTTGTGCTATCACAAAAATGGAAACCTCGCCAGATATTATTTTAAACATATTAAAATAACCATCCCATGACATACGAAGAATTTAAGCAATTGGCAGAGCATCCGCAGCATCGCAACCTCCCTGCCTTCTTTCTGCTCGAAGTGATAGAAATCGAAGAGCTGCCGGAGAAGAAACGTTCTCACTACCCTTCCTATCACGTCGATACCCACTGCAGCGCCTACGCCTCTACCCTGGAAGAAGCGGAAGAATTGATGCGCAAGGACATCGGCTATCGCAAGAAGATGAAGGAGGAAGACGACTATCCGATGGATACCTTCTGCTATTATATCACTGAGAAACCGATGGGATTGATGCACTACGAGCATGAAAATCTCTCCCAAAATATGTATGACGGCGAGGGCAAGCTCATCGACCAAACTTACTATAGCTCAGGATTCAGCCTTTACTACCCTGGCATCTGCGACGAACCAGAATACGAGAGACACAGCGACGAGGTGTTCCATGGTCGCCCAGAGGACAAGATAAGATTCCACAGAGGTGACATCGTGGAGGTATATTGTGGCGATGAGGTGAAACTGGCTATAGTCTTAGACTCTCCCCTTACCACGAAATGGGTTTGGGAATCGCTACCACGCCTCCAAAAGCGAGGGATAGGGATTGAAGCCATGCCATACGATGAGACAGATGACACCTATACCGTGATAGACGGTCCTGGCTATGAATACCACGAGCATGTATCATCGATGCATGTTTTCGCCCCTCACTATCATGTGCCGCTCTATCTGCAAAGACGATTCAAGGGGTATCTGGAGAAAGCGGAAAAGAAGCAAAAGGAGCAGGAGGAGAAAGACCGAATCTACAAGCAAGCCCACGATTGCAGCATCCGAAACAAGGAGCAGTTGGAGAAATCCGAAAAGTGCGGCTGCTTCAATTGCGGCGAAATCTTCCCACCATCCGAAATCACCGACTATGTTTCCGCCGAGGAGCCAACCGCCCTTTGCCCCTACTGCCACATCGACTCCGTGATTGGCGACGCCTCCGGCTTCCCCATCACTCCCAAGTTCTTGAGGGATATGAACATGAGGTGGTTCTAGAGAAATAACATTACTGAAACTGTCCCCATCTGATACCGAGACTTCAGATGAGGGCTGTTTTTTTAACTTTATTCCTATATAAATCTACATTCTGGAGTTAAACAATGCAAAACTAGATAATACATCCCAGCCAAATTAAGTAAAAAATTTAAGCCAAATTAAGTAAAAAATCACAGCCAAATTTGGTAATTTCATCTTTTTATCGCATTTTAGAATATTAAATTGAGAATTTCAAAACATGCTTTTGAGAATTTTATAGCTGACTTTTGAGAATTTTGTAGCTGACTTTTGAGAATTTTGCAATGTTAAATTGAGAATTTTGTAGCTGACTTTTGAGAATTTTGTATATCTTTGCAAAAGATTTCAAATTAAAGACCAACTAGCATGTTTAAGAAAAAAGAATACAGCATACTCAAGGACAGACTTGCAGAGCCAAGACGTTTCATACAAGTTATCTCTGGACCAAGACAGGTTGGAAAGTCCACGATGGTAAAACAAGTTCTCAACGACACAGACATTCCCCACATCTTTGTCACTGCCGATGGCGTTTCCCCACAAAACCAACAATGGATTAATGAAGTTTGGGAAACAGCCCGTGCTCGAAAGAATTTTGCCAACTTGCCAGAATTCTTGCTTGTGATAGATGAAGTACACAAAGTGAACAATTGGAGCGAAGCTATCAAGAAAGAATGGGACTGGGACACTTTCCACGACATCAACATCAAGGTGGTGCTCCTCGGTTCTTCACGCCTTCTTCTCAAAGATGGTCTCACCGAATCATTGGCAGGAAGATTCGAACTCATCCGCATGTCACACTGGACTTATGAAGAAATGCACGAGGCTTTCGGTCTCAATCTCAACCAATATATCTATTTTGGAGGATACCCAGGTAGCGCACAATACATCAAGGATGAGAAACGATGGAGAAGCTATATCAAGGATAGCATCATCGCACCTGCCATCACACAAGATATCCTCATGACCAAGACCATCTACAAGCCTAGCCTCATGCAACAACTGTTCTTCTTAGGATGCACCTATTCAGGCGAAGAGATGTCGCTCAATAAGATTTTGGGACAGCTACAAGATGCAGGCAACGTAACAACTCTAGCCAATTATCTCAACATCCTTGATGAAACAAGACTACTAAAGGGTATGCAAAAATACGCTCACGACAATGCCAGGAAATACAACTCCGTACCCAAGTTGATGGTTTACAATACCGCCTTGTTGTCAGCCCTGTCCAATACCAAATACGAACAGGTCTATACCGCTCCTAAAACTTGGGGGCGATGGGTGGAAAGTGCCGTAGGGAGCTATCTGCTGGCAAAGGCAGACGAGCTAGACTACAAAGTATATTACTGGAGAGACCGTGACGAAGAGGTCGATTTCATCATCGATTACTACGGCAAGCTAACTGCCATAGAGGTGAAGAGTGGGCGCAGAACCACGAATACAGGGTTGCAAGTTTTCAAGGACAGCTTCAACCCAGAGCATGCCCTTGTTGTGGGCTCTGATGCCTTCCCTTTAGAAGAATTTCTTAGAATAGACCTAGAAAAGTTACTTGGTAAGTGGTAAGATTTTAAGAAATTCTTCTAGAGAAAACATTACTGAAACTGTCCCCATCTGATACCGAGACTTCAGATGAGGGCTGTTTTTTAAATTTTACCTTATTCATCCCTATATATAATAAGGTATAATCTACTTTTCTTCTACTTTGAACCAAAATGAACCAATTTTAAGAAATAGCCAAAGATTAAATATCCTTAATTAAGGCATTTATTTTTGAAATTCCAACTAAAAATTGCTATATTTGCAGTATCATTACGATGTGACGGCAGACATAATTAGGAAGCAACTATGCTTTGTTCTATCTGAGAATCTGGACAATTCACAGTATAACAGAACGGAGTCTGAAGTTGTTCGCCCAATTGTATATTATTGTATCCATCCCATTTCGGTGGAATAGGTAACTCTATATACGTATTGGTGTGAGCTGATTTCATTCTTGTTATACAGGTAGTCCAGAGCCTTCAGTATAGGATGAAAACAGTTCGCACCTTTTTTGTGCCTGAAAACGTAATAACAACAATGTAAATGATAAGCGTTATATGAAGAAGCAAAAACAACCTATTGAAACTGTCCCCATCTGATATTTGTTTCATCAGACGAGGACAGTTTGCCAGCTCTATATTTCACAGTATTAACAGCAAAATGATGGGATATCAATACCCAAACATATAACAACAATATATATATTTAAGTAAAGGAAAAATGAAAAAAATTACACTTCTGATCGTTCTTCTAGCGATGTGTATGCTCTCTATCCATGCCAAGAGTTATCCCTTCGATATGGCACATAGCTATGAAGTGCAAATCGTTAGAGTGGCCCAACAGGGCACTAAATTCTTAAAGGCTTGGGGTACAGCTAGCTCACCCGACAAGGCTATTGATAGAGCCATGCAAGATGCCGTAGCTGCTTGCATCTTCACCGGAGTAGAAGGAAATGAAATTGCCGGAAAAATACCTGCAATTGTTCCAAACAAAGATGCTTACGAACTACATAAGCAATTCTTTGATAATTTTTTTAAGAAAGGAGAGTTTCTTCAGTATGTGAAAAACGCCAATACCGGATACCCAACAGGCGAAAACAATATCAAGACGGACAAGGGAAGAAAAGTTGGAATTTATGTTGTAGTCATGTACGACAACCTACGCAAACGGTTGGAAGAAGAAGGTATCGTCAAAAAGCTCAACAGCTATTTCTAACCATTATAGACAAAAAGGCTCAATATTTATTATTAACATCGTTAAATACAAAACAAGCAGAATGAAAAAAATATTCATCTCTTTCTTAGCATTATTATGTACATTGGGGGCTTTTGCCCAATCCACTGTTGAGAACATCAACCAACCAAAGGCAATGAAGCCTATCATCATGGTCGTACCTGAGAAGGCATGGTGCATCAACCATGGATTTGTCAAAGCGGATGCCCCCAAGTCACCAGACTATGAAAAGGCATTACTCAACGATGATGTCCTCAATGTCATCACTAAGATGGGTGGAATTATGGAAGAACGAGGTTATCCTCTGAAAAACCTGCAAAGTACTCTCGATGAATTAAAAAACGAGAGTGCCTTAGACATGGCATTGACTTCCAAGGCGGATGGAGAAATCGTAGAGGATGAGTTAGACCAACTGACTCGTGTTGCCCAAGCTGATATTTTGGTCAACGTCGCATTTACACGTACAACCTATGGACCACGTAACATGGTTGAGTTCCGAGTTACTTCCATCGACGCTGCCACCAACAAACAAATAGGTGGTGAAACAGGAAGAAGCTCCGCCTCTGGTGCTCCGATCTCTGCACTTCTAGAAGAATCTGTATTAGGTTTTATCGACAATTTTACAGGTAGCATCCAGCGACATTTCGAAGACTTGGTAGCAAATGGGCGTGAAGGTTCTGTCATCTTCAAAATTGCCAACGACTGCCCCCTCAACTTCGAGTCGGAAGTTAGTTTGAACGGAGATACTGGTGAACTGAACGAAGTGATAGATTATTGGATGAACGAACATACTGTAAACGGCTCTTTCACACAAAATGGCAAGACCCGCAATCGTCTTTCTTACGAACAAGTACGTTTTCCACTCTTTGCCAAGGGAAAATTTGGTGGCAAGCCAAAGGCCATCAATATGGAAGGTTTCATCAAGCCTATTACCCAATTCCTTGCACAATTTGGAATTTCCGTTTCCACCACACCTATTGGTATCGGCAAGGCGTACGTAGTACTTGGAGGAAAGTAATGCCCATCAAAAAAGTGACATAAGAAGGATATAAAAAAAATCATCGTATGAAAATCAAACATTTATTCATCAACCTTGCCGCTACACTGCTATTTTCCACCACGGCAATGGCTCAATCGACCCAAGACATCGGCTTGATTTGTCTGAATCCATATATCCCAGAGACAGAAGACCTTGGCCAAAATGCCACTTCCATGCTCACTAGCAAGTTGCAACAAATAGCAACAGTCAATGGCATGTCTGGAGCAGGATTCGATAATCGATTCATCATCACATCACATGTGCAAAAATTGAAAAGTAGCCAGACGCAAACTTTTCCACAAAAACATGCCGTGCAAGTAAACATTGGTATTTATGTAGGTGACGGTTTGGATGGAACTCTATACTCTAGTTACAACTGCGAATCCAAGGGGATAGGCGACACCGAAGACCAAGCTATCGCCAATGCAGTAAGAAAACTAAATCCAAATCAGGAAGACTTGCAAAGAGCTATCTTCAAAGGCAAAGAACAAATTCTGAGATACTACGATAAGATGTCGGGCAACATCATACAGACAGCCAAAGCCTCTGCAGCAGCGGGGAAGTACGACGATGCCATCAACATGCTCTTTGCCATCCCGATGAACAATAAGGACTTCCAAACTGCCCAATCTCTCATTGCGCAGTTTGGGCAAACTTCTCTCGACCATAAGAACTTGGAAATTGTAAGACAAGCTCGTTCTGCCTGGAGTGCCAATCCTACGGAAGAGGGAGCCTCTACAGCCAACGAGATACTGCAAAAGCTTGAGGCACCTTCTACCAAGGTAGAAACCGAAACAAAAAGTTTGCAAGCCGAAATGGCAACAAGACTAAAAGCTATTAGCGACAGAGAATTCAAGTTAGAGACCCAAAAGGAACAAAATGAGAAAGACATCAAACTTGCTGGCATTCGTGCAGCCGCATCAGTAGCCAAGGCCTACATTGCCAGCCGTCCAAAGGTCGTGTATCATTACTACTGGTGGTAACAGAATTACACACATTCTATATGATAAAAAACAGAATATAAACAAAATATTTCATCAATCATTCTATGAATAAGAATATTACATTTGCATTCCTCTTTGCCGGAGGAATCTTAGCATTGTCATCTTGTCACAACGATGACATGGAAGTATATGTGGGAGAAGACCTAAGAAATAAAGAAATCATTGAGGCTATCAAGGCTCTTCCTGAGCCTAAGACAGAAGTAGCAGAGGAAGATTTGAAGGACAAAGATTTCAAATACTTAATGCCAAATGGCTACTCAGAATATATAGCTTCGAATGTTGGAGGTAGAAGTGGCTACTATGGTTATGTAGATTTAGGACTATCCGTGAAATGGGCTACCAACAATTTCAACAACCCTTTGAACTATAATGATGGAAGCGTCACTCCCGACGAACTCTACCAAAAAGAGAAGGAAGAAATCACACCTGTGGAGCGTCCTGGAGTAAAAGAGTATAGCAAACAATATCCAGCCATCATGACCTATGATGAATACCTAGAATATATGGATATGGAGAAGCTCGCTAAAGAATACAACGACTACGAGAGTTACCTCAACAAAATGGATAATGCCTATTCAAATGCGGTCAATACATATAACCGTAACTCCCAAAATTTTACAGAAAACATTTATGAATTCGGCACAAAGTATGTATGGGGAGCTATCATCAATTGGACACAGCATGCTCAAAGTGACGCAAACTCTCCTCAAAACATCGCAGGCAATCCAGAATACGATGCCGCCACAAAATTCATAGGCGATGGTTGGCGCATACCAACGAGAGCGGAATGGCAAGAGCTTGTAGATAAATGTCAATGGGAAGATCATGGCAGATATTGGCTTATCACGGGACCATCTGGAAGAAAAATCATCCTTCCAAGTTGGAACACTATCTACAATACATCAGAAAGAGCTGATAAAATATCAAGTTGGGATTTATATGATGTATATGAGTTTCACACTGATACAAAAAGTATTGTCGAAAAGACTGCTTCAGAACATTATGCATCTTATATCCGTCCAGTTTACACAAAATAATTTATGACAACAATGAATAAAATAAAATATCTCATCGCCACCATGCTCTTATGCGTTCTGGCAACTCCACTTTCTGCCAAGAAGAAACCTTTCTATGACTCCAAGAGCAACATCGTAGGAATCACTGGTGAATATGAACTTCTTCAATATGCCGACAAGTTCTACTCTTTGGGGATTACTCCAGATTGTCCTACCGGAATGACTCCAAAAGAGTTGTGCAAACATTGGAACGACGAGAATCTAGGCAAGAAGGTATTGGATGTCTTACTCGACTATAATGGCTCTTCTCTTTCTGAAGAGAAGTTGAAAGACCTTGCTCTCCAAAATGTACTCAAAGCTGACGACGAACGTGCCTCTATCGGTGTCATCGGCAAGGAGAACATCTTGAAAGAAGACTACTTACCAATCCTTGCAAACCAGTATATCTTCATCAACCAATGCATCAAGAAAAGAACAGGAAAGGCTGACAAGGCTCGTTGGAGTGCCTACAAGGTAAATATCAACAAGGATGTACTCGACCAAGTGTTCAACAGCTGGAACGATATGGAGAAGTACAACCAAATAAAGGTAACCATTTCTTACATCGCATCTGGTGTTGGCAAAAATACAAGTAACTTTTGGGACCCCAATCGCAATCAAAATCAACCTGTTAAACAGTACCTCAAAAACAAGACAAGAAGAAAGATAGCTTACATGGTTCCAGCATTTGCTATCCGTGGTCAAGTGATAAGCCGCCATCCTTTCAAGATGAATATCGGCGAAAAGGCGGGCATCAAAGACCGTGACCGCATAGTCATTTACCGCACGAAAGAAAAAAAGGGAGAAATGGTGTCTTCTAGAGTCAGCACCACTCATGCTTGCCACGTAAATGATAGCACCGCCAGCCTATATACCTTTGCCGGAGGACAAGCATCCTATAAAAAAGGTGATATTGCAGTATATCAGCCTAGCAAGAACTCAAGTTGGACTATCAGTGCCAACTATATGGATCATTCATACAATCTCAACTTCACTTACGACCATCGTATCAAGTTGAGCCCAACTGGAATCTCTCAATATTTTATCACTATGTTGGGTGTAGGTGGCTATGAGAAGACAGACAAACGTTTGTATGCCACCAACAATGGTGCTGTCGTATATAGCCCGGTGATTGCCAACTTTGGTATGGGATATGGTATTGGTTATGAATTTGCCCACAGCTTGGAGATTGAGCCATACGTTCTTGCACAATGGGAAGGCATGTTCTTCATCCACAAGAAATCATCTCCATTCGATGGCAAAGACGGAGCATCTTATGCTAGTGGTGCAACATCCAACTCTGTTCGTTTTCCTCTTGGTGCACGCTTGAATATCAATATCTGTTATCCTGTTCAATTAGTTGTTGGTGCAGAGTATATCTTCAACATTAAGATTCCTGTTGCCAAAGATACGGAAAAACGTGTTCATAACGATCCTGAGGAATTCTTCTTCGATCCTACAGGATACAAACGAGACGGTTTGAACATCTATGCAGGTTTGAGATTCAACTTCTAATTTCACTTGTCAGAATTTATAATGTATTGACGGTAGTATTGTATTGTTACCAAGTACAATTAGGAAGCAGTACAATACTATCGTCACTTTTCTGTTCCATTCAGCAATTAAAGTGCTGCGGCGATTTTTCTTACTTGCGACAATCGTTTCATAAATGTAGCATCCTTTCTCGTCGACTGGATGTTATAACGCATCTGCATCTTCAACAAAGGTTCTGCATTCACCCCCAATGCTGCCTCAAACAACAAAGCCGTTTTTTCCGTAACAGGTCGACGTGCATTCAAAATTTCATTTAAAGCAGAGTAAGCAATCCCCATTTCTTCAGCCAACTTACGCTGAGAAATACCTCTATATTCTATTTCATCCTTCAATATTTCACCAGGATGCGTCGGGAAAGCCGGAGTCATATTATTTGCTATCATATTGTTAACCATAACTATACTATTTATAATGATTTGACAATTCAGAGAGTTATATTTCCATAGACCCTGCACATTATCTTCGGCTATCATAAGATCTACAACACGAATATACTTCCTAATTATTTGCGGCTGAAAGCGATGCTTCTTATCAGACTTTCCTAGCTGATAAAGGTCTCGCAGATAATCTTCGTTAAATTTTCTTCCATAACTGTATGTTTTATTTTGCAAAGATAAAACAATAATCCAATATTCATAAATTTTGTGAATACTATTTAGTTTTATTTCACACATTTATTGAGAAAGACAAGCTTTACAAGCAAGCGCATGATTGCAGCATCCGAAACAAGGAGCAGCTGGAGAAATCAGAAAAGTGTGGTTGCTTCAATTGTGGCGAAATCTTCCCACCATCCGAAATCACGGACTATGTTTCCGATGGCGAGCCTACCGCCCTTTGCCCCTACTGCCACATCGACTCCGTGATAGGCGATGCCGCAGGCTTCCCCATCACCCCCAGATTCTTGAAGGATATGAACAAGAGGTGGTTCTAGAGAAATAACATTACTGAAACTGTCCCCATCTGATACTGTTTTTCATCAGATGAGGGCTGTATTTTTTTAGCTTAATTGATAAATCATGGAAAAAACACACTTGAACCTTTCGGAAATCTATCATTTTAAAGTAGATTTCCGAAAGGTTCAAGCATATTTCTATAAAAAACATTTGCATATTCCGAATAAAAACACTATCTTTGTCGCCAAAACAAAATCATTAGGAATATGCTGATAGGACGTGAAAAAGAAAAACAAATACTATTAGAAGCTATGAATTCAGAACAATCTGAATTCATAGCAGTATATGGCCGTCGTCGTGTGGGAAAAACTTATCTCATACGTGAGACTTTCAATTACCATTTCTGCTTTCAACATACGGGCATTCTTGATGCTCCTTTAAAGGAACAGCTCAGCGAATTTCGCCAGTCTCTCTATAACGCTGGCATGAAGAGAACTGCCATGCCTAAAACATGGAGCGAAGCCTTTCACCTATTGGAAGGCTGGATAGCAAAACAACCTGAGGGGAAAAAAGTGATTTTCATTGACGAACTACCCTGGATGGACACATTGCGTTCTAACTTTATTCGTGCCCTTGACCATTTTTGGAATGGATGGGCTACCACACGCAAAGACATCGTACTCATCGTATGTGGTAGTGCCACTTCGTGGATAATAGAGAATATTGTTATGAATTACGGGGGACTTCACAATCGCTTGACAAAAAAAATTCATCTTCATCCTTTTACGTTGCATGAATGCGAAGAGTTTTGTAAATATCAAAACTTAGGTTACAAACGCAATCTTATTCTAGAGTCATACATGGCACTGGGAGGAATCCCTTACTATTGGAGTTTCATGAAGAAGGGGCTTAGCGTCGCTCAAAACTTTGACCATATATTCTTTGACGAAGATGGAGAGCTGGCAAATGAATACGATGCTCTCTATGCCTCATTATTCAAGAATCCAACCATACATATTTCTATCATCAACACCCTGTCCACCAAAAAGACTGGATTGTTACGCCAAGAAATATTAGAAAAAGGAAAGATTACGGATAGTGCAGCGTTTACCAAAGCCCTCAAGGAACTGGAGCAATGTGGATTTATTCGAAAATATACTTGCATAGGGAAAAAGACAAAGGATGCCATATACCAACTAATGGACAATTACACCTTGTTCTATCACCAATTCATTAAAAGCAACAAAAACGGGGATTCGCATTTTTGGTCATCCATGTACAACTCGCCTTTACATAATACTTGGGCTGGCCTGGCCTTTGAGCGTGTATGCCTACAACACATCGACCAAATCAAGAGAGCCCTTGGCTTCTTTGGGGTAATCAGCACAGCCCATTCGTGGACTGGAAAGGGAGCGCAAATCGACTTGTTGATAGACAGAAACGACAATGTCATCAATATTTGCGAAATGAAGTACAGCAAAGGAAAATATGCTTTGGACAACGAAGAAATCCAAAAGATGCAAAACCGTGTTGATACCTTCATAGAAGAGACCAAGACGATGAAGTCTATCCATCTAACAATGATTACTTCCTATGGTCTTACAGAAGATTCAGACACAAGTGCTATTCAGAGCCAACTTACAATGAATGATCTCTTTTTTTGATTTTTTCTCCCCAAAAAATATTACTGAAACTGTCCCCATCTGATACCGAGACATCAGATGAGGGCAGTTTTTTAGGTGATTAAGCACACCTACCGCTACATTTCCCTTATTTTCTCACATTTTTCCTTATTTTCTCACATTTCCCTTATTTTCTCACATTTCAGCGCAATTCTTTTGATATTTCCAATAAAAGCATTATCTTTGCATTCCATAAAACATGTAACACAAAATATGGAATGGAGATAAAACGTTATGGAACAGCTGAATAACCCCTTTGTAATATATGGATATAAGGGCGCAGACTACTTCTGCGACCGCAAGCATGAGACTGAGCTTATCACTAGAGCTTTGCAAAACGAACGTAACATCGTCCTGATTTCCCCTCGACGCATCGGAAAGACAGGACTCATCCATCATGTCTTCGAAAAGATACAGCAGAAAGAGCCTGAGACCGAATGCTTCTACCTCGACATCAATGCTACCAGAAACCTCAGCCAGTTCATCCAACTCCTGGGAAAGACTGTTATCGGAAAAGTGGATACTTTCTCGCAGTCTGCCATGCGCAAGGTCATGACTTTCTTTGCCAACTACAAGCC
>ERZ808246.1108-NODE-1108-length-20259-cov-6.875421_pt1 | contig 20259 bp, 15 predicted proteins | sample MGYA00521083_ERZ808246 | MGnify/ENA primary metagenome ERZ808246 (study PRJEB31516, sample SAMN03275577) | gut metagenome | biome: mammalia-associated habitat; material: feces | host: Papio cynocephalus | place: Kenya | collected 2012-07-07 ... | reverse complement strand
ATGATAAAATTTATATCTTGGAACGTCAACGGGCTGCGGGCCGTGTGCGGAAAGGGATTCGCGGAGATTTTCGCCGGATTTGACGCTGACTTCGTGTGCATACAGGAGACAAAGCTTCAGGCGGGGCAGATTGACCTTGAGTTCCCGGGCTACCGCAGCTACTGGAACTATGCCGACAGGAAGGGATATTCCGGAGTCTGCGTATATACGAGGCTGGAGCCGTTGGCAGTGCATTGTGGCATCGGATGCGACGAGCACGACCATGAAGGGCGCGTGATAACCCTCGAAATGCCGGACTTCTACCTCGTCTGCTGCTACACTCCAAATTCGCAGAGTTCGGACGATCCCAGGGAACTGCCGAAAAGACTCGAATACCGCATGGAATGGGAGGATGCCTTCCGAGAATATGTTAACGCGCTGCACGACAAAGGCTTGTCAACTGTCGCCGAGTCCTATGAGGCTGCGGTGAATGCCGCCTCCGGAGCAGAAGAGGGACTGTTCGCCCGGACAAAGGAAAACTCACACGCGGCCGGCGGCACTCCCAAGCCGGTCATCATTTGCGGAGACCTCAACGTTGCCCATGAGGAAATAGACCTAAAGAATCCGAAGACCAACACCAAGTCGGCCGGATTCACACCGCAGGAACGGGAAAAGATGACCGAACTTCTCGAAAGCGGTTTCGTTGATACTTTCCGCCTCTTCCATCCGGACGTGACGGACGCCTATTCCTGGTGGTCCTACCGGATGAACGCTCGCGCCAGGAACGTGGGCTGGCGCATCGACTACTTCCTCGCCACCGCCGACCTCGCCCCGCGCCTCATCTCCGCCTCCATCCTCCCCGACGTCATCGGTTCCGACCACTGTCCCGTGGAATTGGTGTTACAGTCGGCCTGATTCCTCAAAGTTGCCGACATTGCGGCGTGGGGTAACGGCGCGGCCGAAACTGTAGGTGAAGCCGAGGGAGACGCCTCGGCCGGAGTAGAGGCTTATCATCCTCATGGTCTCGACGTCGCCGTCCCAAAGGCTGAGGTTCTGGTTCATGGACTTGAAGATGTCGTCAACCCTCAGAGTCAGGTTGGCGCGGCCGTCGAGGAACGACTTGCTCAGGGAGGCGTTGAGCGACCACATCCCAGCGACGGAGAAATAGCCGACGGCCATCGGAGTCATGCCCCAGCCGTCAATGCTGAACTTGAAATCCTTCGGGAGATAGAAGGTCGTCGAGGCGTAGGCGTTGAACGAGTGCGATGAATTGCTGTAGTCCGCAAAGGCTGCCAGGTCCGGGTTCCGATATGCCTTGAAAGCGACGTATGAATAGTTGGTGTTGAGCGTAAGGGTCCACCATTTCGTGATGTTCTGTTCCGAAAGGGCGAGGGAGAGATACGCAATCTGCTGCACGCCGGCGTTGCTGTAACGGTATTCCATTATGCCGTGGGACTTGTCGTAGATCGGGACCTGCTGGTCAGTGAAGTTTTTCTGATGGCTGTAGCCGGCCGTGAGGGTCAAGTGGCTGAAGAACACGGAGGAGAGCGTCAGATTGTGCGAGTAGCTCGGCTTGAGCTCCGGGTCGCCGACCGTCCATGTGGTAGCGTTCACATAGCCCCGGAACGGATTGAGCTGCCAGTACTTGGGACGATTCAGACGATAGGAGTAGTTCAGCGACAGGATGGCCTTGGGCGAAGGAATCCAGTTCAGGAAGACATTCGGGAACACGTCGAAATAGTTCTTGCCGCTGCGCCGGTTCTCCGACCTCCAGTCGCCTCGGGGGACGGTGTATTCGCCGCGAATGCCTGCCTGCGCGTTCCATTTGTCGGAGAAGGCCTTGGAGAGATTCGCGTAGAGGGCATATATCTGTTCGGAATATGTGAAGTCGTTGCGCGCCGAAAGGTCACCGACCTGTTCCTCGGGAGTCTCCGGATCCCATTTGTAGGTAGCGTAGCGGTTGTCTGTCACCGACACGGCCGCCTTCGCGCCAGCCTCAACCCTGCCCGTGTTGTCCCAGAGGTTCTGCGAAAAATCGACTTTCAGCGACCAGATGTTGGCACGGCGGAAAGTGGAGTCGTTCAGGCCGTCCCCGGGGAAAGGATCCTCGGAACCGGAAGCAATCTGCTCGTCACGGTACTTCTGCGCACCTGCGGAAAGAGACGTGTAGAGATTGCGCTGGTAGTCAGAGCCGTCGCTGCGCGTGTGGTTGTAGTCTGCGTTCACGGTCAGTTCCTGCGCGATGGACTCGTCAAACGTGTGGGTGTAATTGAGGTTTGCCGAATATTGGCGGGTGTGATATGCCTCGAAAGTGCGGCTCGTGCGGCTCGTGTATGGCTCAGAATCATCAAATTTCAGAAAATTGTCTATCGTTGCGGTATTGGGAGACTTGTCGCCGCTTCTGTTAAGATTGACCTTGACTATCGCGCCGAGGACATCGCTGTCCGAAAGCCTTATGTCCTCGGAAAACATCATCTGATGGCCCGCAAAGCGGTTCCTTGCCCCGTTGACAGTCCGCAGCAGCGACTCGTATGAATCGCCGTAGCGCTTGTCCTCCGTGACATCGCCGTAGTTGGGATAGATGTAGCCGTTGTAGCTGATGTTGGTGTTCGTGGCGTCGCCCTTGTAGCCGAGACGCACGCTGCCGTCGCCCGTTCCGTGAACCTCAGGCTCCCACTTGAACTGCCCCGTGCCGCTGACCGAGCCGTTGAAGCCGTGCAGGAGTCCCCGCTTGGTCTTTATGTTGATGATTCCGCCCGCGCCTTCCGCGTCGTATTTCGATGACGGCGAAGCAATCACTTCTATTTTGTCGATTGCCGTTCCCGAAGAGCCCTTAAGGTAGGCCTGAAGTTCCTTTCCGGACATATTGGAAGGCTTGCCGTCAAGCCAGACGGTGACGGACTTGCCGTTGAGCTGAATGTTGCCGTCTTTGTCGAAGGTCACTCCCGGCGCGGCACGGAGCACGTCGGTGGCGTTTCCGGTCTTTGCCGCTGCAAGTTCAGAGACATTCATCACAATCTTGTCGAACCGGTGTTCGAGCAGAGGGCGCTTGCCGACGACCTTCGCGCTCTGAAGCATCCGCGTGTCAGGAACAAGGCTCACGACCGGGATTTCTCCGCCCTTCACCCCTTCCAGCGACACAGAAGCGTCCTTATAGCCCACGAGCGAGAACTCGACACGGCACCCTGAGGCCGATGTGGCAGCCAGCACATAGACGCCGGCCGAGTCGGTCGTCGCAGCCGCCACGAGAGCCTCGGCACTGTCCCGCAGCGCCACCGTGACAAACTCAAGGCCGCGTCCGCTCTCCGAATCAGTGACCCGCCCGGCAAGCCTTCTGTCGTCAAAGCCACGCTGCGGCGTAGCATAAGCCAGCACCCCGGCCGCCACCATCAGAAGCAACAAAATTGTGATAAATCTAAGATTCATAATGTTCCTTTATAAACTGTTAAACTGTTGTTTATCGGGGCAAAGAAAAGGATGGGATGCAAGGCGCATGGTGCAGCCAAATACCGCAGCAACCTGTTGGTTGTGAGGATTTTGGCAAACCGTGCAACGCCGCAGACCGCCTTTTATTTGCCCCGTATTCCGTATTTTGCAAGTATCTTGCAGATAGGCTTCTCAACCGACTTCGCCCAGAGCTGGTAGCCGTAATCCCCCGGATGGGTCCCGTCGACCGAAGTCTCGTGGTCAGGAGCCGTGGCATTTGTCGTCTCCACATAGTAGACGTCCTTGTACATCGAGCAGGCCAGTCGCATCATCTGCTCTGCCATCTCCATCTTGGCGGCCTCGTTGCGGTCAGTGCCGGCGTCATAGTTGCGCCGCTCGCGATAAATCGTCTTCTGGAAAATGAGCGGCGTATCAGGATGCTTTTCACGAATGATTTCGATGAACTTGAAGAGGCGCTCCTTTATCATTTCCGGAGACGGATTTGAGAATGCGTCGAAAACGTATGCGTCGACATCGGCATCGGCAAGGGCGCGCGCAAAATAGTCCTGGAGCTTGCTGTTGCCGGAGCAGCCGAGGCTGAGAAACTGGAGCCCGGTCATGCGCGAGAGCTGTGCCGGATAGGCCATCCCAGGGCGCGAGGTGCTGATTCCGTGAGTGTAGCTTGAGCCGAAGATTGCAATTCTATGGCGGAAAGGATTCTCGGCAGGGCGGATGTCATACCCGTCCTCGATGCCAATCTTGAGACCGTCCACCGAGCTCACGAGAGGAAGATAGAGCAGGCACTCCAGCATTCCTTTTTCATTATTGTTCAGAATCAGCTTGTTTTCCCCGCTCTTTCCGGCAGTCGTGGCGCCCGCCCATTTCCACTGCTTTCCATCCTTCACATAGAGATCAAAACCCTTCTGCGAAATGGCGCCCGTCGTTCCCAAACCGGAGATGCGTCCATAAGTCGGGCACACGGAAATCTTGGGTGAATTTGTCTTGAATGCAACTGAAATCCCGGAACTCATGGTCACTTGATGAAGTTCGCTGCGCGTGAACCCGTCATGGTAGACGAGAGTATCGAGGCGGTGATATGGCACAGGCGTATCCGGGAAAAGCTTGCCGACAAGCGTAAGGTCGCTTGCTTCCGTAAATTTCCATTTGTCCTGCGCAGATGCGTTCAGAGAGAGTGCAAGGCTCAGTGCGAGAGCCGCGATGATTGCAATTTTCTTTTTCATAATCATATGGTTATATCATTGAATTTCAATACTTTCTAACAATTTCTGAAATATATGAACCCAAACCCGTCACTGCCATCATGAGAGACTGCGACTCATGGGATATGGTGGCGAATATGATTCCGAGTTCAAATGGCAGGTTGTAGACAGTACTCAGCGCAAGGGCGACTATGTAGTGGAATGCGCCGAAGCCTCCAGGCACCGGGACGACCCATCCGAGACTGCCGGCGAGCATAAGGAACAGGGCATCAATGGCAGTGAGCCCGTCAAGTAGAGGCACCGCACGTAGCGATGTGTAGCTCATCAGAAAATACATCGCCCAAATCAGGACCGTATATATAAGGAACTTCCAGCCGCCCTTCATCCTGAAGCAGCTGACGACTCCGTCCCACATCCCCCGGCAGAACCCCCACAGTTTCCCGGCAAAGGTGTTCCGGTTCCTGTAATATATTATAAGAAAAATGATTGCGGCAAGAAGAAGGATTGCGGCAAAGGCAATCCACCAAAGGCTGAAATTCAGACGCTGAGACAGCGGGACCCACATCCGATCAATGAAGAATGTTCCGAACTCCGTCCATTTGAACGCGAGGAACACGATGAGTATCAGCAGCATGACAATCATGTCGAAACTCCGTTCCGTGACCACAGTCCCCAAAACCCTGTCATACGACGCCCTTCCGTCCCTCGAATCCTTGGACACGATGCCGCAGCGCACAAACTCTCCTATTCTCGGAAACACGAAATTGGCGAGATAGCCTATGTTCACGGCGTTGAATGTCGTCAGATGCCCCGTCCGCTCATCGACCGGAAGCAGGATTTCGCGCCACCGCTCGCTCCTGAACCAGTTTGAGAAGACGCCCACTAGTATGCTCGCGCCGACCCACCACCAGCGGCAACCGGCAAGGCTTTCGACAAATTCCTCCCAGTTCACGCCCCTGAAACAGAAATACATCAGAAGAACCGCCACGGCAAGTGACAGTGCATATTTTATTATGTTTTTCAGTTTCGACGACATACGGCGCACATCCGGTCTCACATTCCCGTCATTCAGGCACATTCTATTATGCATATTCATGACACATCATTTTTCGATACATCATTGATGCCACGGACGACAGCAAACGACAAAGTTACCGATTTTTTCGTTATCTTTGTCGTTTGTTTGCATCAAAAAAGTATTCTTGAAATATACGCAAAATATGAAATCTATCCTCGGCATAGGAAATGCCCTCACTGACATTCTCGCGGTCCTTCCGGACGACTCGTTTCTCAACGAATATCACATTCCTCGGGGAAGCATGCAGCACGTAGACAAGGAAACCGGAGACCGTATCCTGAAGAGGCTCAAGCCATTGGGAGTCCAGTATGTGGCCGGAGGCTCGGCAGCTAACACGATCACGGGCACGGCAATCTTCGGAATGCGCTCGGCCTTCATCGGCAAAATCGGCGACGATGACCTCGGACATCTCTTCAAGAGCGACCAGGAGCAGTACGGAATCAAGTCCATCCTCCTCAAGGGCAAGAACCCGTCGGGAAGGGCGATGGTTCTGATTACGGCGCCGAATGCGGAGAGGACCTTCGCGGACTACATGGGCGCGGCGCTGGAGCTTGTGCCCGAGGATTTGAAACCTGAGTATTTCAAGGGATATGACTATTTCCACATCGAGGGCTATCTCGTGCAGAATCAGGCACTTATCCGAAAGGCCGTGGAAATGGCCAAAGAGGCAGGCTGCATAATCTCGATTGACATGGCGTCGTACAATGTCGTCGAGTCGAACGAGGCTTTCCTGCATGACATCGTGGAGAATTATGTCGACATCGTGTTTGCGAACGAGACGGAGGCAAAGGCATTCACGAAACTGGAGCCGCGAGAGGCACTGGACGAAATCGCGTCGCACGGAAAGACGGCTGTCGTGAAAATCGGAAAGAACGGATCAATGGTAAAGAAAGGCAATGACTATCACTATATTGAGGCCTGGCCTGCGGATCCCATTGACGCGACCGGGGCGGGAGACACCTACGCGGCAGGCTTCCTCTACGCCCACTCGCTCGGTATGCCGCTCAAGGTCTGCGGGGAGATAGGCTCCATCATAGCGGCGAAGGTGGTCGAGGTCATCGGGACGAAGATTGACATCCCGAGGTGGAAGGCAGCGAAAAAGGAAATCAAGTCGCTGATTGCCGAGACGCGCTCGACAATGAAAATACAGTAGCAGGCTGGGCACTCGGTTAAACGCAGGCGTATGGGATTCATCACAAATCTTGCAGTCAAGCACCAGCTGAAAAAGCACGGTTTCCGGGAGGAGCATGCCTTCGTCCCGCTTTCTCGCGTGCGGCAGGCGGTGATTCTGTTCGACGTTGAAGACGTGGAATTTGATGAATGCCAAAAGATTGCAACTGAATATTTCACCACGCTCGGTATTGAGATGAAGCCGTTTTTCCTTGACATGAGCAAACACGACAAGGACGAGATTATTGTCACGGGAGTGAAGACCACGATTCTAAAGAGGAATCTGGCTTTCTGCGGCACGTTGCCGGATGAAATCATCGGGGAGCTTAAGGCCATCACGGCGGAACTGTATATCTGTCTTGTCGACAGAGACTGCCCGGCCGTGCGGTGCTTTTCGGGGATTGTGCCGGCAAAGTTCTGCATAGGCAGGCGCGACTATGAAGGCTCCCCGTTCGGAATGACATTCACAACACCGGCTCAGGCCGACAGCATTCAGGTGAACTTTCATGACAGCGCAAAGTGCCTGCGCAGCATTTTGGAGTATCTGCCGATGGTTGTCGGGTGAACGGAGACCACGACCGGTGGAAAGCGACATAAGACATAAATAGTAAAAATGATTAACAGCCTCGGTTTGAGGTCTTTATTTTCGAAAAATGAAATTCAATCTGAAGAAATATGCCCTCGTGACGCTGAAAGGCATAGGAATGGGAGCGGCGGACGTGATTCCGGGAGTAAGCGGAGGAACGATAGCCTTCATGACAGGGATTTACGAGGAGCTTGTAGGCTCAATCCACAACTTTGACAGGACCGCGCTCAGGCTATTTTTCACCGGCAAGTTCCGCGAGTTCTGGAAGCACGTCAACGGCACTTTTCTCATCTCGCTCGTGCTCGGCATCCTCATAAGCATTTTCTCGCTCGCGAAACTGATGACCTGGCTGCTTGAGAATCACCCCATCCAGACATGGGCGTTCTTTTTCGGGCTCATCATCGCGTCGTCGGCGTTCATTCTGCGCGGAATCTCGGGCTGGAAGTTCAGGGACATATTGCTTACCGTGTTCGGAGTCGGACTCGGAGCGGTGGTGTGCACGCTGACTCCGACGGAAACGCCTGACGGACTGTGGTTTGTGTTCCTCTGCGGAGCCATCGCCATCTGCGCGATGATTCTTCCCGGCATTTCCGGCAGCTTCATCCTCGTCATTCTCGGAAAATATGACTTCGTGCTCGGGGCTGTCGCAGGGCTGACATCGTTCGGACACGCCGAGGAAGCCACGGCAGGGCTCGCCACAGGTGCGATGGGCTGGGGACAATGCCTGGCAGTCATCTGCGTTTTCGCCATCGGGGCGGCAATCGGCATCGTGGCGTTTTCCAAGTTCCTCCACTGGCTTCTTGCACGCTGGAACCGCGAGACCACGCTCGTTCTCGCCGGCTTCATCATAGGCTCATTAGTCAAGGTCTGGCCTTGGCACGGAGCCAACGACTTCCCCACCCTGCCCGGACTTGCCGCGGCTGACGGAACGGTCGCGTTTCCGGTTGCGGAGTCGCACATAGCCGAGGCGGCAATATTCGCGCTCCTCGGCCTCGCGCTTGTCTTCGGAGTCGAGTTCGCCGGCAAGGCCATTGCCAAGAGAAGGAAATAACCCAAAGCCGCTGCAAGTGCTTTTTGCAGCGGCTTTTGCAGAAATAATATGCAGAAATAGTATTGCGATTTCTGAAAAATTGCCTACCTTTGCACTCCCCTATGGCAGTCTTGCCTAAAGAGGAGGATTGGTCCGGTAGCTCAGTTGGATAGAGCAACAGCCTTCTAAGCTGTGGGTCTTGGGTTCGAATCCCAACCGGATCACTTCACCACAACACAGTCCGACACAGTGTATTCGCGCACGACGGTTCCGTCCGGCAGAGAAAGTCTCAGCGGCTGCTCCAATGTAAATTGAGTCGTGCCATCGCTCTGCTCAAATGTATTGGTCTGCGTCCAGTCTCCGGTAGCCGTCAGCGTCAATTTATCAGGATTGTATTTTTGCACATACTCATCCAGCAGTCCCTCCGTGGAAACGAATTCAAATTTGCTTCCGTCCCACAACGGCAGATAATCATATTTCGGCTCGGTAGAATACTCCTCCCAGCAAATCAGCGCAAAGAAAGAAATTGTCCCGTAATCAAGTTTGAACAGTTTCTGATATTCCGTGGTTCCAGAGTCCACATGCTTCTGAAAGCCCTCATCCGAAATGACTGGGCGTTTTTTCAGTCCCTTATATTCATCCATGGAGACGAGCCAGCCATAAGGACTGTCGTGTGACGGCCGAGGGTCGTACATCGACATACCGCAAGTTTCGACAGAGAACGACACTCCACCAAAATAGTAGTGTTCGTCAGAATCCTCTTCATGACCGTCTTTGTAAGTGGAAATCACATGGGCATGGCAACTATATCCAATACTATTAAACCCATAGTCTTCAACATTAAACTTTACCATTTCCACTTTTTGTTTGTCAAGCGCGCTGCTCGGTTCGAGTTCCGGTTCCACAATAGCAATGTCCGGGAAAGGTTCCGCGTAACTAATTGCGTAGGTTTCCGGAAAAGTCTGATTTCCTCCACGCTGACTTTCCGCCGGCGTGCTGATAAGCTTTATTATCCTGCCCTGCCCGTCACGTTCGTATGTAATGTCATCGATTTCAGTGTGCTCCACACCATCCAAAGTGTATTTGAGCTGATGCCTTACCGGAAGATGCCGCGTATGAAGTCCATAAATAAGGTCATTCATATATTCGTCATATATTGGCCATGATTCAAAATCATACGAACACTGCAGCAGCGACATTATGCTGACGCCACAAAACACATTTTCATCATCCGAATATGTGAAAGTATCCTCCGACCAAGACGCACAGGTTGCTTTCTTCAAGTCTCCGGCAATCCATACATTATGAACGTCACTCTCATACCGTGAAAGAAGATTGCCGTCCTCATCGAAGGTGAAACTTTCTTCAAATTCTTCTGCCGGACATTTAAATATCATGTCCTTCCCTGTCCATTCACACAAAAAATTTTCGACTCCCTCTTCATAGCCCTTGGGAGGAACTTGCCTGCGCAGCTCGTAAAACGCCCACACGCGATCCGCCTGCACCATTTTTCCGTCCCCGACATCAATGCATCCTTTTTCATCGGACTCATACACGTATTCTGGATATGTTCCCGTGTGTGAGAACTGAAGGCTGTTTTCTGCCCGCTTGAAGTCGTATGTATAAACGTCCACGACAGCACAGGAATTTGACTTAACGTCCTCATAGACAACCATGTTCGACATCTCGCCCTTCTCATCATACTCAAACGTATAGACCTCCCGCTTCTTGTCGCCATAGTCACGGACCACACTGGAAATACGGTTTTCAGGTTTGACATAAGGATGCTTTACAGTGCCGACCGGAGTTCCTGCCGAGCCGCCTCCGTCAGGATTTTTGCCGGTGGTGTCCGGTTCTCCGATGTTGTCGCATGAAACGAGAAAAAGCGCGGCAATGGTCGCAGTCAAGAATGTGTATTTTTTCATAGTTCAACAATTTTTCCGCAAATATAACTACCCCCCCCCGAGAAATACAAGCGTAAGTCCCAAATACTTGCGGAACTTGTGTTAGACTGCGACCTATTTCAGTTCTCTAACAACTCTTCAGAAGCAGAAGCCGACCCCGAGTTCACAGTCGCAGGTTCTGAAGGCTGCGGTGGAGATGCCGGCGGAGAGGCGCAGGCGGCGGAGACGGAACTGAAGGCCGAGGTCGGCGGCTATGCCACTTGGGCTGCGGTCGTAGACGCGGGACCAGTAGCCTGAGGAATCTTCCCAAAGAAGGGTTCGGTGGCCGTAGCCGGCTCCGGTGTAGAGGCTGAGCCAGTCGCAGGGGCGGAAGACAAGGCCAGTTGTGACAGAAAGGCGCGAGACGCGGGAACGGCCTGAGGTCCAGATGTAGCCCTCGGAGGTCGTGCCGTCGGAGAGGCAGTCGTACGCGGAGGCGGGACTCCGGAAATTCGACACGGCCTTGACATAGCAGCCCCAGCGGTACTTTTCCCAGCCGAGCATAAGTCCGCCGGAATAGTCCGGAATGGCGAAAATCCCAGACACTGAAAGTCCGACAGGCTTGCGGCGACGGACAGGAACTGCTGAGGAATCCGCAGGAGACGGAAGATAAACAATTGAATCCCTTACAATTATCTCCTTCTCAACGATTTGCGGAGCGGGAGTCTTCAGCACCATTTCATAAGTTGCAGCGGACTCTATCGGCTCCGGAAAGACATAATCCCTGATGACCCCGAAGTCCTTGTGCCTCACGGTAATCTTCATGACTTTCTCCGGGACATAGACCCAGACCTCCCCGACCTCCTGTCTCACGGCGACGACGCCCATCACCCCGACGTCGAAGTCAAGGCCTTCAGCGGAGGTAATCACCTTAATCAGAGCCGCTTTCCTGCCGTTCTGATCCCGGAGAGGATGATTGCTGCGGGCATCCAGGTCCCATTCCAGCCGCCGGAATGACTGCACGGAGAAGTCCCCATCACCGACGGTCTGGGCAGACAAGGAGAATGCGGCAAGAAAAATCGCGGCCACAAAGGCAATGCAGCGGAGCGCTGACGTTTCTGAAAGCAAAGCCAGCCGCTCTATAATCCGAAGCCATAAGCGCTTTTCTGCCCATATGCCCCTTTTCGATAAGCGAGAGAAGAAGGAAAGTGAACCTTGATCATGCCGAACGCAAAAGAGTGGCGTATGAAATATGAATTGACTTGATGACATTTTGCCGGCTCCCCTTTAGAAATGATACGGACCTATGACCCCGAAATCCTTGTCCGGCGACTCCTGCCACGTACGCACGTGAATCACAGGACGCTGCCAGTCGGACAAATCCACGAGAACGAAGAGGTAGCCGACGTCGGAATAAGTCGTCGAGAAATACTCCTGCCGGATTTTTATTCCGAAAAGCTGTTCCCCTTTCCCAAGCTTCACAACCTCGCTGTCCGAAAACTGGATGTTGATGTATTCCTGGCTCGCGAAGACCCGCGAAAGGTTGCGGATGTATGTCGCCTTGTTCTGACGGGTGAAGCTGACATAGCGGTTCGAGCCGTATTCGTTGCGCAGCCCCGCGCTGCGCAGGACACGCCCGGTGATTATGAGCGCATCGTCGTCAAAAATCGAACTTATGTAGTCGAGCCTCCTGAGGGAATAGGCGGTCTTGTAGTTCTCGAGAAAATCGACGAGTATCAGACGCGCCTCCTCCGTCCAGCCCTCGTGGGAGCAGATGTCGGATGTTGCGGCGGCTCCGAGCGAGAAAGTGAGATTGGATATGAGTCCGTCCTTATTGAATGTCAAGACTATGTCCTCGACGAATCTGCGCGGGTTGCCGCTGAACGAGAACGCCATAGGGATGCCGCGGCACCAGACCTCGTCACCAAGGGCGTAGAAATTAAGGTCATCGTGGGAAAGAACGCGCGCATTGCCATAGGCCCCCAGACGAAGGAATATGTCGTAGCCGGTTTCCGTAAAAAGCGGGCGGACGCTCTCGTATTCACGTTTTTTCAGAGCATCGCATATCCGCGAAACCGCAGCCTCGTATTCCGAAGTGAACAGAACCGGCGTCAGGCTCACAGCCTTGGTCGAGTCAGGGGACGCGCTAAATTTTTCCCGGGACATCACGTCCATCACCTTGCTCCTGACAGCGGAGAAATCTATTCTGCTGACCGCCACGGCATCATCCGGAGCGTAATTGTCCGAGGCTCCCGAGCCGATACATTCCGCATCGTCTCCCCTTTCCAAACCGCCATGCTTCAAGCCGCGATTGTCCGGGGCAGCGAAGCCCCCGGAAGGCGATTTCGCGCTGCGGCCGGAACTTTTCGCCAGCGCAGAACCGCTGCCGTTCGCCGAGGCCCCAGCGCCCGCGCCTGTCCCGGACGCGGCTCCGAAAGCCCGTTCGACGGCCTGTACCTCACGGTAGATATGCCTCAGATGAGACGGGTCGGACTCGTAGAGTATGCGGTAGTCGTCAATCCGCGAGCCTGGAGTCACCTCAATGAATCCCTTTCCGTCCTTTGCCGACAATATGCCGCTCCACTCTCGGCCGTTGAAGAAGCGGTAGTCTATGTTCCTGACCGGCTGTCCCTTGTAGGTGAAGCTCAGTTCCACGATTTCCTTGTCCGCGACGCTCTGGCGGTCGAAGCGCACGTTCATCCCCTCCAGAATACGCACCCGCCTCGAACGCAGTTCCGCGACCTCCTCCGCTTTGAATCCCGGCACTGACTGAAGAAGCACCGCAGCCCATGACAGGTAGCGAAGAGCGACGTCCATCTGAAGTTTCGTCTCGGCTGTCCCGGCAATGTCCTTCATCTCGGCAATGCGCCTGCACCGGTTCTCAAACACATTCCCGACCGCATCACGGCGGATGTAGCGCAGAACCGTTGTCCCTTTCCTGCCTCCCGACACGGCAAAGTCGGAAGCCCCGGCAACATCGTCCCTGTAAGTTCCAATCAGCGCGGCCTTCACAGCCTCCCTATACGGAAGTTCCACGACTCCTGCAATTTTCTTCACAAGCGCGTCCGTCGCCACACTGTCCGCCGTCCGCGTGTCCGCAGCCCGACCCTCACCCCAAAGGAATGCCGCATCTTTCTTTATGTCAGTGATTTTCTGCGCGAAAAGGCTCAGCGGGCAAAACAGAAGTACAGCCACTAACAAGGCGATTCCCAGGCGGTGCACCGGACGATGGCACGTCACACGCCTCCCGGCCGACGCAACCGACGCCCCTAAAATCCCCACAGCCGATGAAACCGACGCCATAAGAACCCCAATCGTATATGTATATGAACTTATACCCCGCATAGATTTCTCGTTATTCAAAACTATCTCGTCTCCCGATATTGGGCATACGACTGCTCAATCCTCCGCCTCTGCCCCTCGCTCATCCGTCCCTCCGCACGTGAGATCACCTCCCGCAGGCTGTCAGCAACCATCCTCATATCCCCGAAATCAGCGTCCTCCGAGGCACATTTCCTGCAGAACCCCTCATATCCGGAGACTATCCCCTCCCACACCGCGTCCTGCGCTCTCCGCGCATCGCAATATTTCTCAAGCAGCATTTCCGGAGCATCATCAGCCACTCCGGACACCTCGGCAATCACGTCACCGGCAGTGCTGAAAAAACGCCAAGTCCCTCCTGCAAAACCTGCAATCACCTCATTCACAATAAAATAAACCCTATCACAGGAAACCGGTACGACGATATCGCCCACCGCATCGACCACTCCCTCACCCGAGCCGCTGCTGACGATATAATATCCGTTCAGACAATCTTCCACGGAAGAATATTCCTCAGGGACACTATGATTCTTCTCGCGACAACCGAGAAACAGCACCGCTGACACGAAAGCCGCCGACATATATCCCAAAGCACGCATACCTACATCCGTCATTTTTTCTTGAGAATAATCCACAGGCCTGTTTTATTGCTGCCATCTCGGCTTATATAACCATTCTCACGAAGAGATGCCATTTCTCGTTTTAGAGTCGCAAGTGATAAATTAACTTTCTCCGCCAGTTCATTCCTTGTCAGGAACGGCGCATTCTTAATGGCAGCAAGTATGGCCAACTGCCGCTCATTTATCGGCTCATTTATCGGCTCAACGACTCTCTTTCCATCGACCTCAACCGCCTGCACGTCTTCGTCATGCAAAAGATTGACATTGACCTTCTCACGGCTATTTATTGTATTCCAGAAGTCCTTGCGAATCTTGTCCGCATCCTCAACACCGGCTATCTCGAACCGTCCCGGAATTTCCTCCACGTCCATATTTTCCGCCACACCAAGCAATATGATGCCGCCGTTCGTGTTGGCAAAAGCTGAATAGGTGTTCCATACCGAGCCCGGCACACACCTGGAGGCTTTCTTGCACTCCAATGTCGCGCGCTCGCCTTCCAGCAACATATTTTTCACATCAATGCTCATTACCAAATTGTTTTCATTTCCAAAGGTACGATTTTTTGAAGAAAAAGCCGTTACTTTGCAATCGCAATGGAGATGAGTTCGGTCATATTCGGTTCCGTGGAGGAGGGATTCGGGGACACCGCGTCCCCGGAGGTGGAGTTCGTGTATGATTCCGCTAGAGGGCATTCGAGGCTCGGGCGGACTGTAATCGACGGGAAGGTTGTGTGCATCAAAGCGTTGAAGGAAGAACATGTCGGAAATCCGGTCTATGAAGGACTGCTTGAAAAGGAATATGAAATCGGAATCTCAGTTGAACATCCGAACATCTGCCGCACACTGGATTTCCGGAGCTTCGGCTCGCTCGGGAACTGCATCGTCATGGAATGGGTTGAGGGAGAGACGCTTGAAGAGGTACTGCGGGGCGGAGGAATGACGCCGTCTCTCGCGCACAAGGTAATACTCGAACTCTGCGACGCACTCGACGCCCTTCACCACAGGCAGATTGTCCATCGGGACATAAAGCCGGGAAACATCATGCTGGCACGCAACGGACAGAATGTCAAGCTAATAGACTTCGGGCTCGCTGACACGGACACCCACGCGAGGCTAAAGATGGCGGCCGGCACGGAGTCCTACGCGGCACCGGAACAGGTGGCCGGAACTCTCCTCGATGAACGCAGCGACATCTACGCCCTCGGCAAGGTCATCGACGACATCGCCGAGGTCCTGCGTAGAAGCAGTCGCAGACCAGAAGGCCCCAAGGATAAGGATGGCGATGCAGCCGGACGGCTCGGCCCGCGCAGCAGCATCGCAGGACCGCGCAGCCGCCTCGCAAGACTGCGCAGGAGTATCGCAGCCCGTCGCGGCAGCCGTTTCTGGAAAGGCATAGCAGCAAAATGCACCGCGCCAGAAATCGACAGGAGAGTCAGCGATGCCGCAGCGCTCAAACAGCTGATTTTCAAGAAAGAACGCCTCCGCAGGCAGATCCCGCTCATCATCTCGGCAGTTGCCCTCGCCTCCGCCATAATCCTGTGGCTCTGCGCCCCGCACGTCTCCCGTCTCCACGAAGGCCACAAAATCGACGGCCTCGTCCGCGGCCTCACCGAAGAACTCCTGTCCTCCCCGACGGAATAGATGTATTTTTGCGCCGCAGAAAAAACAATACATCATAAAATAACGAAAAAACATTATCTTTGCATATTATAAGATGTATTGACGATGACTAAAAATACGATGGGTACCAAATTGCCACGAAAATTAGAGCAGAAAATGCAAGTGGTGGGAGAGCAAATCAAACTGGCTCGCCTACGAAGAAATCTGAGCGTAGCCCAAGTGGCAGAACGTGCCACATGTTCTCCTTTGACCATATCTCGAATAGAGAAGGGGGCCCCGACAGTGGCAATCGGAATTTATCTGCGTGTGCTGTATGCCTTGCAGCTTGACGATGACATTCTGTGGCTGGCAAAAGAAGACAAATTGGGACGAGCATTGCAAGATTTGAATTTGAAGACAAGGGAACGCGCATCAAAAAAGGAATAGACGATGGAAAAACTATATGTATATGCTGATTTTAACTGGCTGAAGGATATTGGATTCATTGGAGAATTGGGGTATGAATCACTCCGTGGCTCGGACAGCTATTGCTTTACATTCAGCGATGAATGGCTGAAAATGCACGGCGATCTGTTCTTGAGTGACGACTTGAACAACTACCCGGGCCAACAATATACGCAGCCGGGGAAAGACATATTCGGATGTTTTTCTGATGCATTACCGGACCGCTGGGGACGAACCCTGCTGTTACGGCGCGAGCAACTTCGGGCAACGGAAGAAAAGCGGCCGGTGCGACGACTATCCTCATTTGATTTCCTGACCGGCATTGATGATTTTTCCCGAATGGGCGCTTTTCGCTTCAAGGAAAGCCCTGACGGGGAGTTTATAAATACGAGCGAGTCGTTGAAAATTCCTCCATTAGCGGAAATCAGAGAATTGATTGCAGCCAGCGCAGAGATTGAGAGAAGTGAAGAGGATAATGTGCTTCCCGCCCGAAAGTGGATTGCACAACTTGTGCAGCCGGGGTCTTCATTGGGCGGAGCAAGGCCGAAAGCCAATGTAATTGACCAGGATAAAACTCTGTACATTGCCAAGTTCCCATCACGCAAAGACGATTACGATGCCGGGCTTTGGGAACATTTCAGCCATCTGCTTGCTGCAAAGGTCGGGATAAATGCGGCGAAAACTAAAGTCATTTCCACAGGCGAAAAATATCACACTCTGCTTTCTGAGCGTTTTGACAGAACAAAATGTGGAAAACGGATTCATTTTGCTTCCGCAATGACTTTATTGGGACTTACCGATGGAGACAACGCGACTACTGGGCATGGCTATCTTGATATAGTTGACTTCATCATTCAGAATTGTACGGATGTAGAACGCAATCTGCAGGAACTCTATCGCCGTGTGGCTTTAAACATCTGCATCGGTAACAGCGACGACCACTTCCGCAATCATGGTTTTCTTCTGACTGCAAAAGGTTGGACGCTATCACCGGCATACGACATAAACCCGACTTTGAATGAATATCAGAGCCTGCTTATCTCGTCAACTTCCAATAAATCGGAGCTAAATGTCTTGCTTGAAGCCTGTGAAGAGTATATGATCAATCTCAAGACAGCCGAGAGAATTATCTCTGAGGTTGCTGAAGGAGTGAAAGGATGGCGTGAGACGGCCGGACAATTGGGCATATCGAGAAGGGAAACAGAAATGTTCGCCGGAGTATTGGACGGAAGATACAACCGCCGATGAAAAGAACCGTCATATTGCTGGCTGCGGCGCTATTCGCGCTTTCCTGCCTGTCCGACCCGGAGCCGGAGCAGTTCGGACCGCCGAGAATTACCGGCACGAGCTCGACTGTCGAAAGGAATGCCGTGGTTCTCACCTGCGAGGTCTCAGGAAGCCGGAGGGTCAAGGATTGCGGATTCATGTTCGGGACAGATGAGGAAAACCTTGGCAGGAATGTCTGCAGCTGGAACGGGGACGGGAAATTCTCAATGAGGCTTGACGGTCTCACGTTCAATGTCGACTACTATTTCAGATCATTTATCGGCAACGGACGTGACGAACTCTCCTCCGCGCTGAAACACCTCAAGATTCAGCAGCGGCTTCCTGAAATAGAGCTCCGCCCCGTGACTGACAGAACCTCGGAAAGGATTACTGTGGAATATGTCGTCAGCGAAAACTTCAGCGGAGAAATGATTGTGTGCGGCCTATGCTGGGGAACAGAGCCGGATCCTACGATAGAGACGACGTCCAAAACCGTTGACAGCGCGAAATACGGCATCCACACGACAGAAATCCGCGGCCTCACCGTCGGACAGACATATCATCTGAGAGCATACGCCATCAATGCCAAGGGCACGGCCTACAGCGACGAGCAGCTTTTCTATGTCCCCGTATCCTTCGAGGACAGGGAGTTTCATGAATATATGCTTGGCATCGGGGACACCGACGGAGACGGCTATCTGAGCCTTGAGGAGGCAGAATCTATCCGGGAAATCAGCCTGTGCACCGACAACGTGAACAGCCTGTCAGGACTCGAGTTCTGCACAGCTCTGACAAAGATAGACTGCTTCGGAAGCACCGGACAGGCCGGAGGATTGTCCGAAGTCGATCTGAAATCATTTGTGAACCTCGAACGCCTCTGGCTCAGCAACAACCGACTATCTGCCATCGACCTTTCAGAAAACCGAAACCTCAAGACCATTGCCCTGAACGGGAATCTCCTTCGTACGATGGAACTGCCGAACGCCGCTGAACTCGCAAGCATCGACGTGTCCGACAACAAGATTGAAGGAATTGACCTCAGCGCGTTCCCGTCGCTTAAAAGCGTGAGTGCTGCCAATAATCCGCTTGCAGCCATCTCACTTCCGGCAGACTCTGCCATCGAGGAACTCGACATCAGCGAAACCGGGCTTTCCGGCCTAAATGACATATTCAAGAAAGTAAGGAACCTCAGACATTTGAAAGTCAAAGGAATACTACAGGATTCAGACAAAATATACATACTCACGCAGTTGGAGGAGCTCGACTGCTCCGGCAGCGGCATCTCTGAAATAAACCTCCGCTTCAACCGCTTTCTCAAAAGCCTCGACATCAGGAACTGCCCCGCACTGTCCGTGCTTGACATTTGTCTCAACGATGCGCTCACGCAACTGAACTGCACGGGATGCGGCAATCTCAAGACCATATTCATGGTGGAGACACAGCGCATCGACGGCATAAACACGAATCTCGCGCAAGGCTGCAATAAGCCGGAGACCACGTCAATCGTATATTCTGCCAAAATCGAAGACCCGGAGTTTTCCCGTTTTCTCACGGAAACTTTCGACCGGAACTACGATTCTTTTGTCTGCATCACCGAGGTCGAGGACGTTGAGGAAGTGAAAATCGACAACACGGCATATTCGGGGATATCCTCACTCCACGGAATCGAAATGTTCCGTTCCCTCAAAAGGCTCTCCGTCCCGGGTCAGAACATCAAAGAACTCGACCTTGCGGGCAATGCGTTTCTCGCCGAGCTCAACTGCGACAGCAACCCACTGTCCCTCATTAGCTTGCAGGAATGCTCCAAACTACGCATCCTCTACTGCCAGTCAACACCTCTCCCAAGCATAGACCTCTCCGGCTGCGCCGAACTTGAGGAAGCCTATTTCTACAACAGCCGATTCACCGAACTCGACCTGTCCGCCAGTCCCAACCTGAAAGTCCTTGACTGCACCTCCTGCCCGAACCTTGTCCGCATCGTCCTCAACAAGGCCTGCGCAAACTCGGGGAGAATCACCAAGGACGCGCAGGCGGAAGTTTTTATTTTACAGTGACTTCACAAACTCCAAGTTGAGACCTATGCAGTCAGCAATCACTTCAGGAGGAATGCCTGCCTTAAGAAGATTCCTGGCATTCTCCATCTTATTCATTCTTTTACCCTCTTCAATTCCTTTCTCAATACCTTTCTCAATACCCTTCTTCATTCCTTTCTCCAAGCCTTCTGCCATACCTTTCTCCATACCCTCGGCATAGCCGCTCTGCTGCGCGTATTCGCGCTGTGCAATAATGTCGCGTTCCAGCATCATATTCCTTTCGTAATTAAGTTTTTTACTCTCCGGAAAGGCGGCAATACGGCAGGCTTCGAGCAGTTTATCGAAAAACGGCATTCTGCGTATCTCTTCCGGAATCTCCAGCAGGGAACTGCTGTTCCGGAACACATACAGAAGCCAGTCGAGTTCGCTTTCACACTCCGCAATGCCTTTTGTGAACCTGTCCAACTCCACAAAGATAACGGAAATTGTCGGAGCTGCAATCTCTCCCGTGCGTTTTTCCGTGAAAACGTAATTGGAAATCAGATTGTCCGTGTCCCATAATTCACGATTTTCATGCGGAAACG
>ERZ808246.1107-NODE-1107-length-20261-cov-59.763833_pt1 | contig 20261 bp, 18 predicted proteins | sample MGYA00521083_ERZ808246 | MGnify/ENA primary metagenome ERZ808246 (study PRJEB31516, sample SAMN03275577) | gut metagenome | biome: mammalia-associated habitat; material: feces | host: Papio cynocephalus | place: Kenya | collected 2012-07-07 ... | reverse complement strand
CCGGCAACGCGTCGCTCGGCGTGCTGTCGATCGCCATCCTGCTGGCCGTCGCGCTCGTCTTCCTGCTCCTGCAGAAGGACCCGACGCGCGACTGACTTTCCGCATTCACCACGTTGACGCAAATGCGCGGATATCCAGATTTGCTGGTTATCCGCGCATTTGTGTATCCATAGCGCCCCCAGGCACGAATCCTGAAACCGCACGGTCAGCGCCCGTACACTTCGCACACGATCTCTTCCAACGCGTCGAGGCGGCGCTCCATACGGAAACAATCCGGAGCACACCGGACACGACGGAGGGCGGGCAGCCATACGGCAACCCGCCCCCGTCAATCAACGGTCCGGAGACCGACCAGCCACCTCAGCGGCGGGACCTCACCCTGAGACCGGCACCAAGCACGGCCAGGAGCACCAGCACGCCGACCACCGCGGCCACGGACGCGCCGGTCTTGGACAGATCGGACTGCTCGTCGTTCTTGGACTCGGACTTCTTGTCATCCGCAGCCGGCTTGTCATTAGCAGGCTTGTTGTTGGACGGCTTGTTGTTGGACGGCTTGTTGTTGTTGGACGGCTTGCTCGGTTCGACCGGCTTCGAGGGAACGGTCTCGGCCTTCTTCAACCCGGCCTGGGCGTCCGCCAGCGCCTTCACGGCGGCATCCACATCGGCCTGCGAGGCGTCCTGCTTGGCTGCGACGGCCTGCGCGTCGGCCAGCGCCTTGGCGAACGGAGTCCACGAGTCGGCGGTGTAGTCCTTCTCGGCCAGCTTGCCCGCGGCATCCACCGCGGCGGTCAGCTTGGACTTGTCAACCGGGGCCGGGGTATCGCCAACGGTCACCGGGGTCCACGCCTGCACCGTACCGTTCTCGTCCTGCACGCTGATCCTGTGGTCACCGGCGGGCAGATCGGCCGGGATCACCGCATCGAAGTAGTACCTGCCGGTGGACGCTTCCTTCTGCACCCTCACGAACGGAGCGCCATCGGGGCCGGTCAGCGCGTGCGGCTCGGAGTAGATGTACGCGTTCCAGAACAGGCTGTTCGCGTCGGCCTTCGCCTTCGCCTCGGCCTTCAGATTGTCGATGTACACGCGGGCCGTCTGGCCGGGCTTCGCCTGGCCACCGGAGACCTCCAGCTTCGCGTCGGTCTTGGAGGGCAGCGCCTCCGCCGGCTTCGCAGTAGGCTCAGACTTCGTCGTAAAATCGGGAATACGCTTGGCCGTGTCCGCAAACGTAGCTACGGAACCGTCCTTCATGACGATGCGCATGCCCGCGTACAACGCCTTCAGATCAACAGGGGTAGCAGCGCGAACACCTTTGGCGTACAGCTCATCCGAAGTGACCAGCACTGCGCTGCCCGGATTATAATAATAATTATAGTCATCGAAAACGCGCGTATTACCGTAATTCGTATTCGGTTCCAGACCGATCACCGGCACTTGAGCCGTACCCGTAGCGGCACCGTTCCATTGTTCTTTCTCATAGCGAGAGAAGTACTGGCCGGTCGCCTCGGCAGCGACCGTACCAACTTCCTTATATTGTTTCGTCTTCGTACCATAGGTATCTCGATATGATTCAGCGGTCAGATCATCATCGTTAACGCCACCTTGGCAATCCACGTTAGACGCCCAAAGGTATCCATAGACCCACTCCTCGTGAGCGATGGGCTTGATGCTGGTGATTCGCTGGACCTCGACCGCGAAGCACACGCTCGCCACCTTCGGCAGGATGCTCGGATCGATCGAATACGTGAACGACACATTCGCGGTATGCGCTCCAATCTCGGAGACAACCGGAGCGCCAATCGACGTGCTCCCGATATTATCTGCGTGTTGGATATTATCGGAATCATACGCATTCGCCGTGGCGACCCCGCCGAACAGTGTGCACACGGCCACGGCCAACGCGGCCATGGCCTTACCGAAACGCTTCATGGCATTCCCTTCTCCTAAAGATTCTTCACCGCAAGAGACGAAGCAGGTCTCGTGCTTTTCAAAACGTTACCCCCCCCCGCGGACTCAGCACCCCAACTCTCGTCTTGCTAGTGGTCGAAGCCCGTTTCGGGAATGGCGTCGGCCATCATGTGGCCGTAGCGCTGGAGCGTGAAGGCGGCATCCTTGTGGCCGAGTTCCCGCGCGACGATGGGCAACGGCACCCCTGCTTGGATTCTGCTCGAAGCCGCGTAATGCCTGAGCGAGTGGTGGGTCCAGCCCTTGCGGGTCTTGGCGTTGACACGGTTGATGGGCCATTCGCCGTAGATCCGCGCCACGTAGTCGTAGATCAGCGCGGACTGCTTCATGTAGTTGGACGGGTGTTGGTAGCCGCCTGTGCCTTCGGGAATCGATGCGTCATACGGCCAGCTGGAGTCTATGGCGAACTCGCTCTTGGATGGGATGCCCCTGCTGACCGAGGGGAACAGAAGAAGGTTCATGAACGTGCCGATCTCCTCCTGCATGCTCGGTTTGCCGATACGGGGCATGGTGGCCCAAAGCTCGTCTAGATGACGCCAGAAAAGCCATCCGAGCGGCGTGAAACCCGCTTGCCAGAGGGTACGGGCTTCCTCGTCTGTGACGGCCCAGAGACTAACTTGGGGTCCGCGAAGCGGGGTATGACCTCGGCGATCTGGGCACGGTGCGTTCCGAGCCCGAAGCCGTTCCAGTTTGGGAGGAAGGCGGGCATGTGGACGATTCTATCGTGGTCGTACTTCGGGGTGGTCAGGCGCATTTGACCCGCCCCGCCCCGTGTGATCTGCTCGCATACGTGGGTCTTTCCGCGCCAAGTGGACTTCTCTCGCGGCTGGTCGAATTGGTAGCGCATGGTGACCTGCTCTCTGGTGAGAACGTGTCTGACTCGCAGGGCAAGGACCTCGCCGATGCGCAGACCGCCACCGGCGCCCAAAGCGGTGATCAGGCCTATGCGACGGCAGATCATGGCTTTGCGCTTCATGAAGGCCAAGCGAGTGGAATGACGATTGGCATCGTTCCTGATTTCCTCCGGCTTCTGGTAGCCCGGATAGACGGCATCGAACGGAACGCCGTTCCTGAAACAGACATCGTCCGGCTGGGTGAGCCCAAGCCCCGGAGCAAACGCCATACGCCGTGAAGACCTCTTGTGGGTGGCCAATTCCGGGTCCCAGACGGCCACGGCTGGGTCATCCAGGGGATTCTTCTGCAGAGTGCCGTAGGCCGCGATGACGAACGACGCGACGAGCTTGGAGGACGGGATGTCTCCTCTGGCGACGTAGTCTCTGCGCTTCTCTCTCCGGCTTGACCTGATGGCGATGCAGTCGGCGTAACGGTCAGCTGGACGATGGGTCCAGCTTCTGGCCTGTTCGAAGACGCCCTTGATGATGCGCTTGACGAGAACCGGGAATTCGACGCCGGTGACTTGGATGGCGCGGATGGAACGCTGGCCGATGGCGGTGATGGAGAGCTCGCCGAGTTCCGGCTTGAGGAAACGCCGGTAGACGTAGACGTAGTTGGCGGCCGTCTGTTCCGCTATCTGAGGCTTCTTGGACTCCATCCACGAGAGGAAGCACTCGTCGAACGTCGGTGGGCACACCCCGGACTCCGGGTCTGGCACATAGTCGCCCAGTATCTCGGCGGCCTTGGCCTTGGCGCTATCGAGACTGTCCCCGCCACTGGTCTGCCGGCGCCTGCCGGTAACCGGGTCGGTCCATATCACGCGCCATCTCGGGAATTTCTCGGTAGGCGGCAACGTGCTCGCCCTGCCGTTCAGGATCTTGATGCTTTTCCGTGCCATACCAACCGCCATTTTGTGTAAAGCGTATGTGTAACTCAGTTATTACAGCATGGTAAAAGCCTTGTATTTCAACGATTCTAGCAATTCTTACGATGGTTTAATCAAGACGGCCTCGATCACCGGCACCTTCCTGGTGGCCACGACCACGTCGATCACCGGCAACGCGTCGCTCGGCGTGCTGTCGATCGCCATCCTGCTGGCCGTCGCGCTCGTCTTCCTGCTCCTGCAGAAGGATCCGACCACGGAATCGGCGCGCGGCTGATCGACATGTCCCGTCGGGGGCGGCAGGACGTCTGTCTTCCGGCCAGAACGGCATGGCCGGAAGGCAGACCGGCGGCGACAGAATCGACGGTCGTCGGAATCGACAGTTACCGATTGGTATGTTATGATGGCATCGTTTGCATAACGTGGTGCAATGAAGCATCACTCAAGCAATGAAGCAGAGAGAGGTAAACGATGTCATTGGTTGATGATTTGGTTACGGCGATGTCCGCATGGCCGGAAGTGGAGGCCATCACGTTGGGCGGCTCGCGCGCCACCGGAGACGACGACGAGAAATCCGATTACGACGTGTACGTGTACGTCACGTCGACCGTGCCGACGGAGCGCCGGCGCCGGTTGCTGGACGAATACTGCGGTCATATGGAGATCGACAACGATTTCTGGGAGACGGAGGACGACTGCACGCTCAACGACGGCGTCGGAATCGACATCCTGTACCGCGATCTGGACCGGTTCTCGGACAACGTCGCCGACGTGGTGGAACGGTTCCACGCCAACAACGGATACACGACATGCATGTGGCACAACATGCTCGCCAGCAGGATCCTGTTCGACCGCGACGGCCGGTACGCCGCGGCACGCCAGCGTTTCGACGTGCCGTTCCCGGAGCCGCTGCGCCGCAACATCATCAGCCGCAACATGCGCCTGCTCACCGACAATCTGCCATCGTACGACAGGCAGATCCGCACGGCCGCGAGCCGAGGCGACAAAATCGCCGTCAACCATCGCGTCGCAGCTTTCATGGAATCGTATTTCGACGTGCTGTTCGCACTGAACCGCCGCACCCACCCCGGAGAGAAGCGTCTCGACAGGATAGCCGAACGCGATTGCGCCATCCTGCCTGAGACTTTCCGCGCGAATCTCGACACCTTGTTCGACTCCATGTACGCCGACCAGAAGACGTTCAGCGAGACCTTGGGCAAAATCGTCGATAATTTACGGAAGACCGTCGATAACAGGCTGTAATTTTACAGTCAAAGAACAGTTCCTACGAAATTCATAACATGCAACACAACACCATGGCGGAAACACTCTGGTTGGCCATCGATGCGACCATCATCGCGGCGGTCGCTAACTGCGTGTCCCCGTTGGCCAACGCGCATCTCGGCAATACGAATCTGATACTGGTCATCATGACCGCGATCATCACGAGCGTGGCGGCGATCGCGGTGCCGGGCATCCCGACGCATCCAGGAAAGCTGCGGGACCGCAAGCTGAAGATCTGCTACCGGGCCGCGGCCGCGCTGAAGGTGTTCTGGTGGTCGGCGGCGTTCTCGGTCATCATGCAGACGGTGCTCGCTTTCCGTCTGATCCCGTCGGATTGGAAGCTGTGGATCGGCGGAGCGGTCTCCTGTTTTCTGGTGGAGAGCCTGCTGTTCTGGCGGGGTATGATCGCCGCATACGTCAGTTCCGTGCAGCTTGGCGTCAAAAACCGCGCCATGGGAATGATCTGCGGTTGGATTCCGGTCGTGAATCTGGTCATGCTGCTTAGGATCATCCGCATATTGGATACGGAGACCGTCGTGGAGGAGGCGAAGGAACGGCTTGACGCCAGCCGCGAGGACGAGCGGGTCTGCGCCACGAAATATCCGATCCTGCTGGTGCATGGCGTGTTTTTCCGCGATTCCGACGTGTTCGATTATTGGGGGCGCATTCCCGACGAACTGCGGCGCAACGGCGCGACCATCTACTACGGCAACCACCAATCGGCGGCCTCCGTACGCGACAGCGCGCACGAACTGACCGAACGCATCCGGAACATCGTGGAAATGACCGGATGCGGCAAAGTCAACGTGATAGCGCATTCCAAAGGCGGACTCGACATGCGCTACGCGATTGCCCGTTGCGGAGCCGCGCCCTACGTCGCCTCACTGACCACCATCAATACGCCGCATCGCGGTTGCGGATTCGCCGATTATCTGCTGTCGAAGGCCTCCCCCATCACACGGCATCGGGTGGCGGCCGCGTACAACGCCGCAGCGGAGCGTCTGGGTGATCCCCATCCGGATTTCCTGGCCGCGGTGCGTGACCTCACGCAGGCCGGATGCTCGAGGCTGAACGCCGAGATGCGCGCGGAACCCTACCCTGTCTGCCGAACCGTTCCCGACGTTCCGGCAGATGTTCCGGACGACGGCACGGCCGACGGCCCCGCATTGGCGGAACCGGTGAACAACGGACAGTTCGTGGGCATCATATGCCACAGCGTCGGCTCATGCCTGAGGCATGCGACCGGCGGCAGGTTCCCTTTGAATTTCACGCATCCGCTGGTCAAATGGTTCGACGGGCCGAACGACGGGCTGGTCGCCAAATCGTCGTTCCCTTGGGGCGACCGCTTCACCTGGCTTGAGCCGACGAAAGGCGACCGGGGCATCTCGCATGCGGATATGATTGATCTGAACCGCGAGAACATCCCCGGATTCGATGTGCGCGAATTCTACGTCCAGCTTGTCGCCGAGCTCAAGCAGTGGGAGCTGTGACGTCGACGCTGTCCGTGCGATGACGCCAACTGAGGCACCGCCCTTGGACTGTCGGATCTCCGGCGCGATGGGTGGCGGATTTCAACGGATTTCAGTAGATTCCAACGGATCCCAACGGATTCAGAAGAAGTTGAGGGCGCGGGCCACTTCGTCGACGATGTCGAACATGGCTTCGCGCGCACGCTCCGGATCGCCCTTGGCTATGGCGTCGGCCACGGCGTCGTGCGCGTCCAAGGCCGCCGGCTTCGGCTTCATCGGGTATTTGCCGAGTTCCACACGGCCGCGCAGCACGGTGGCGATGGTGTCGGAAAGCGCCGCGAACAGCTCGTTGCCGCTTTCCCGCAGGATCAGAGTATGGAATTCCACGTCCAGATCGTGGAATTCCGACAGGCCGGCGGTACCTTCCTCGTTCGATTCCGCGATCCGGCGCATCTGCGCCGCATACACCGGAAACTTCGCCTTGACGTCGATGGAGGCAAGCCGCGCCGCCGAAGCCGCCGCGGCCGGTTCGACCGCCAATCGCAATTCCGTCAACGACGACAGCTGACGCTCACGCTGCGTGGAATGCAGCCGCCATTCGATGACCTGATGGTTGAGCGCCTGCCATTCGGAGAACGGCCGCGCCACCAATCCGACGCGGCGGCGGACCGTCACCGCGCCCATCGATTCCAGTGTTTTCGCCACTTCCCGCGCCACGGTGCGGGAAATGCCGAAACGGTTCTGCACATCCTCCAGCGTTTTGCTCTCGCCGGCCGCCCATTTGCCGTCCATCATTTCGATGGCCAGCGTGCGGCTTACGGCGTTCTGCAGCAGTTCGCCACCGGTTTCGGATTCAGCCATCCAGATCCCTCCTGATTCGCCCGCGATTCACACATTTCCGCTTCGCGACACGCCGGCATGTCCGTCATCGACCGATTCCGCCGACGATCGCTTCACTTGATTCGCGCGACTTGCCGCCGATTTGTACTACTTACAGCATAGCAAGTCGCATGTTTTTTCAGATTCGTAGTACTTTTTATTTGACTCGTACTACTTTTCGATTTATAGTGATGCCATCACCGATGCGAGGAAGCACCGGGACAATGGTTCAAGGAGGACGACATGAGCATTCACGTGGTGGTGATGGGTGTCGCGGGATGCGGCAAATCCACTGTGGCGGAAGCCATCCACGAACGTCTCGGATACGTGTACGCGGAAGGCGACGATTTCCATCCGCAGGCCAACATCGACAAGATGAGCGCCGGCATTCCACTGACCGACGAGGACCGTTGGCCGTGGCTGAGGGTCATCAACACCTGGATGGTGGCGCGCGAGGCGTTGGATGAGAACACTGTGGTCTCCAGCTCCGCGCTGAAACGCAGCTATCGGGAGGTGCTCGCCAAGGACGTGCCCACGTTCTTCATCCATCTGACCGGCTCCCAGGAACTCATCCAGCAGCGCCTTAACGAACGCAAGGGACACTTCATGCCGCCGGCGCTGCTGCCCAGCCAATTCGCCATCCTGGAGCCGCTCCAGCCGGACGAGAACGGCGTGGAGGTCTCCATCGAAGGCAGCGTCGAGGACATGGTGGAACGTGCCATCGCGGCGGTGGACGGATACGCGGCGAAGGTGGCCGCGCAATCGCAGGAACAGACCGCTTAGGACGGACGTCCCGACACGAATCACAAAACAGAAAATCACAGGAAATTCAACGGGTCAAGGAGGATTCATGAATCTCATCGCAGCGGCGGTCATCGGCATCGCCGTCATCGTGCTTCTCATCGCGGTATGCAAGGTGCATCCGTTCCTTTCGCTGCTCGCCGGATCGTTCGTCATGGCCGTATGCGCCGGCGTACAGTTCGACAAGGCGTTCGACAGCTTCACATCCGGCGTCGGCTCCACGATCTCCAATGTGGGCCTGCTCATAGCGTTCGGCTCGATCATCGGCACGATTCTGTTCAAATCGGGCGGAGCCGACGCCATCGTCGATACCATCATGGCCAAGACGCCGCTGCAGCTGCTGCCATGGGCCATGGCGCTGATCGCGTTCATCGTGGGCATCCCGATGTTCTTCGAGGTCGGCGTGGTCATCCTCATCCCGGTCGTGCTGTTCGCCGCCCGCCGCTCCAAGTCGCCCGTGGTGCTGCTCGGCATTCCGGCTCTCGCGGGCCTGTCCACGCTGCACGCGTTCATTCCGCCGCACCCCGGCCCGCTCACCGCCATCGGAGCGTTGAACGCGAATCTCGGCATCACCTTGGCGCTCGGCCTGCTCGTGGCCATTCCAACCGTCATCATCGCCGGCCCGCTGTTCGGCAGGCTCGCCGCCAAGTGGGTGCCAATCGCGGCTCCGGAGAACCAGGCCGAGGCCGAAGCGCCGAAGTCCGCCGAGCATCGTCCGTCCTTCGGCACCGCGCTGTCCGTGATCCTGCTGCCGGTGGTGCTCATGCTCGCCGCGTCCGTAGTGGATCTCATCGGTCAGAGCGGCACCGCATGGGGTCGCGTGGTCGCCTTCCTGGGAACGCCGCTGGTGGCGCTGCTCATCACCACGATCTTCGCCATGGTGGTCCTCGGCTACATGCAAAAGTTCACCCGCGACGCCGTCAACGGCATGGTCGGCCAATCCTTCGGCTCCGTGGCCGGCATCATCCTGATCGTCGCCGCCGGCGGCGGCTTCAAGCAGACGCTGGTCGATTCCGGCATCGGCGACGTGATCGCCAATTCCATCACCGAATCCGCCATGAACCCGCTGATCGCCGGCTGGCTGGTGGCCGTGCTCATCCGTCTCGCCACCGGTTCGGCGACCGTGGCCACCGTCACCGCGTCCGGCATCATGGTGCCGCTCGCCGCCGGCATGAGCCCGACCCATCTGGCGCTGCTGGTGCTGGCCATCGGCGCGGGATCCGTGTTCTTCTCGCATCTCAACGATGCCGGATTCTGGCTGGTCAAGGAATACTTCGGCATGACCGTGGGCCAGACGCTGAAGACCTGGTCGCTGATGGAGACCATCCTGTCCGTGACCGGCCTGGGCTGCGTGATGCTGCTCTCGCTGGTGTTGTGACCGCGCCGGGCGCAGCCGACGGCAATCGCAAACACAACCACAACCACATAACCGAAACTTGCCGTCCGCAAGGCCTTCCGTCATCTTCTTTTCCACGTTGCGGAAGATACGGGAAGCCTGCGGACGGCGCCAAAACCCATCAATCACACATTTTTTCGCACATCTTTTCGTAGAAATCCATGGAAATTCGTGGAAGGAAGCACATCATGCAGTTGGGAATGATCGGACTGGGCCGAATGGGCGGCAATATGGCGAAGCGCATCGCCGCCGCGGGACATGAGGTGGTCGGCTACGACCGCTCTCCGGAATCGGACCGCACCGTGTCCAGCCTTGAGGAACTGGTGTCCGCGCTGAAAGCCCCACGCCTCGTATGGGTGATGGTTCCCGCCGGGGACGCGACCGACGGCACCATCGGCGAGCTTGCCGGATTGCTGGATTCCGGCGACATGATCATCGACGGAGGCAATTCGCACTACACCGATGACGCACGGCACGCGGCCGAGCTGGAGACGAAAGGCATCCATTTCATGGATTGCGGCGTGTCCGGCGGCGTGTGGGGCATCGACCGCGGCTATGCGCTCATGGTGGGCGGCAGCCAGGAGGATTTCGATAGGGCGCGTCCGATTTTCGAGGCGCTCAAGCCCGAGGGCGATTCGGGACTGGTGCTGGCCGGCCCGGTAGGCGGCGGTCACTTCGCGAAGATGGTGCACAACGGCATCGAATACGGCATGATGCAGGCGTTCGGCGAGGGATTCGCCACCATGGTGAAGTCGCAGCTCATCGAGGACCCGTCGGCCGTGATGTCATCCTGGCGCGAGGGATCCGTCGTGCAATCCTGGCTGCTGGACCTGCTGGCCATCGCGTTCAAGGCGGATCCGACGCTCGAATCCATGCCGCCGGTGGCCAACGAATCCGGCGAGGCGAAGTGGATGATCGAAGCGGCGCTCGAACTCGGCGTGCCGACCCCGGCCACCGCCGCCGCGCTGTACGCCCGCCAGGCCTCACGCGGCGGAGCCGACGACATCCTGCGCGTCGTGTCTACCATGCGCGCCCAATTCGGAGGCCACGTCACCAAGATCGACGAGATCGCCACGCATTAAACCAAAATCGCCTAGAACCATTGCATTCAGTTCCAGGCAAATCCATGTGGCAATGCGCGGATACCCCAGCAAGAGTCTGTATATCCGCGCATTCCATTGAATCTCGGTTGTCTCAGACGCCCATGCGAAGGTTGGCGACGCTGCGGGATTCGATCGTGAGATGCCCGTAACGGCGAATGCCGCCCTCACCGGTCGGGGCCTGCGCCAACAAACCTATCTTGACGGTGTCTCCGACAGGCAGCGTGAAGAACCGCGTCATGAAGAAACGCTCGCCGTCCAACGAGTAATGGAATGCGAACGCGTTGTCCTTGCGGCACATCTGCAGCCACACTACATCGCCTTCGATGTTCGGACCGTTCGCGTCGTCCGAATCGCCCTTCGTCACCACGGACACGACCGCATGCGTGCCGAAATCCGTCAATTCGAAACACGACTTCGCCCAATGCGTCGCATCCTCGAACACCATGATCGAGCAGGAGTCGTAAATGTCTTTGAATGCATGATGCACCTTAGTGCGCAACACGAAATCACCGGCGACTTCGGTGTAGTAGAACGGCGCGTTGCACAGCGATTCCGGATCGATGCCGTCATCCGCGCCGCCGCCGCCATTGCAGAAGAAGTCGGTATGCGCCGGCGCGATGATTTCGATGGCTTCGCCGTCTCGGCGCAATTCGCCTTCGTTGATCCACTGGAATTCCATATCTTGCCTTTCTGATTTGGTCATGAATCCGTTGTTGATTTACACTGTGCCATCCGCCAGCCAATGACGGCCGTCCCTCGACGAAGCGTTTCGAAAGATCGTTCACGCAACCGCATCATGCGGCCGCATCGCGTTCGCGGATGCGCTCCATGAAACCGGTGCGGTCGGCCTCGGTGATGGCGCGAATCACACGCGCCGGATTGCCGACGGCCACGGAATACGGCGGAATGTCATGCGTCACCACGGCACCCGCGCCGACGACCGCGCCTTCGCCGATGGTCACGCCGCCCAACACCGAAACATGCCCGCCGAGCCAGACGCCATCGCCGATGGCGATGGGCTTGGATTGGCACATGCCGTTTTTGCGTTCTTCGAAATCAAGCGCATGGTTCGTGGCGAACAAGCCGACCATGGGAGCAACCCACACGTAGTCGCCAAGCGTAATCGGAGCATTGTCGAGCATCACGCAATCGAAATTGATGTACGCGTGCGAACCGATGGTGATGTTGCAGCCCATTTCACAACGGAAGTTCGGTTCGATGAACACGTCCTCCCCCACCGATTTGAACAGACGCTCCATCAGTTCGCGGCGACGGTCCTTCTCTTCGTAATCGGTGCGATTGTATGCGACGAACAATCGCTTGGCTTCGGCACGCATGCGTTCGATGTCGGGATGCGAATCCTGATACGGTTTTCCAGCCAGCATCAACTCCCATTCCCCGCGCCCGGCTGCACTCATATCCGTCAGTTCCATACCGCCCCTTTCGCGGCTTTGCACCGCTCAATATGTGTACATTTGTACACATCGCACTGTGTACGATTGTACGCATGGGGAAAACCGACACACCGCAGACTTCGCACAATACGATTGCACGCCAGACCAAGCAGATAAGCCAAAACGCGGCAACGTCCCGCGAATCATCATCGAATCACCTCCGGCACAATGACCCGCTTCGTCGCCAGCGCATCATCGAAGCGTGTCTGGAAGTCATCGCGACCAAAGGCGTCAATGGGACCACGCATCGCGCGGTGGCGGCAGCGGCCAACGTGCCGCTCGGATCGACGACCTACTATTTTTCGAGCATCAACGATCTGATCTACCGGTCATTCGAATATTTCATGATCCAGTCGGCCGACACCTTCCGAGCCCGCATGACGAGCGCCAAGACGCAAACACAGGCGATCGACGCGATCATCGGCACCATCACCGATGACCTGCTCAGCACGCAGCAATCCCTGGCCGTCAATCTCGAACTGTATGCGGCCGCCGCGCATGATGCCCGCTACCGGAACATCACCACCCAATGGATGGCCAAAACACAGCATGCGCTTCAACTGCACTTCGATGCACGCACTGCGCAGCTCATCGACGACGTCATCGAGGGCGCGACCATTCGCCGAGCCATGTCTCATCCATTACCAAGCATCGAAGAGACACGTGCAGAGGCAAGGGACGCATTATCACGTCTCCTACCACCAAGCGAAACCCACCAAGCAAAATCCACCAAGTGAACCGATATGAAAACGCCTATATGTGGCAGAATTCCCTTTGCAGAAAAACCAAATTCACTATATATGGCAGCTTCAACAACCCACTCGCCACTTAGAGGGTATATTTCATACCCCCTAAGCCTTTTCTTCTGAGAGAAACTGCCACATATAGCGCAAATGACTTTTTCAACGGCCGTAGACCTCGTGCACGAAACGCTCGAGCGCCGTGATGGAACGCTTCACCTTGTCGGTGTCGATGCAGTACGCCATGCGGAAGTAGCCGGGCACGCCGAAGCTGTCGGACGGCACGAGGATTAGGTCGTAGTCCTTGGCCTTCATGCAGAACGCGTTCGCGTCCTCCTCCAGCGCCTTCGGGAAGATGTAGAACGTGCCGCCGGGACGCACCACGTCGAAGCCCAGACGGGTCAGCGCGCCGTACAGCAGGTTCATGTTGGTCTCGTACACGGACAGGTCGCTCGTCTCGTCCACCACCTTGGCCACGGCCAGCTGCGCGGTGGACGACGGGCAGTTGTGGCCGGTTCCGCGGCTGATCTGCCCGCACATCGGCACAATCAGCTCGGCATCGGTGGCGCGCGGATTCACGGCCACGTAGCCAATGCGCTCGCCCGGCAGCGACAGGGACTTCGAATACGAATAGCAGGAGAGCGTGTTGTCGTAGAACTTGCTCGGATACGGCTGTTCGCCGCCGTCGAACACGATCTCGCGGTACGGCTCGTCGGAGATCAGGAAGATGTCGTGGCCGTATTCGGCCTGCTTGGCGGTGAGCATCTCGGCCAGTCGGGTCAGCGTCTCGGCGGAGTAGACCGCGCCGGACGGGTTGTTCGGGGTGTTGATGAGCACCGCCGCGGTTTCCGGATTCAGCGCCCGTTCGAAGGCCTCGAAGTTGATCTGGAAGTTCTCGGTGTCCGCGGGCACCACGGTCAGGTGCGCGCCGGTGCCGTTCACATACGGCTGGTATTCCGGGAAGTAAGGGGCGAAGGTGATCACCTCGTCGCCCGGCTTGGTCACCACGCGCAAAGCGTGGGCAAGCGCGCCGGCCGCGCCCGTGGTCGGGAAGATGTAGTCGGCCGTGTAGTCCATGCCGAAGCGGCGGTTGAGGCTGTCGGCGATCGCCTTGCGCACCGACGGAATGCCCAGGGACGGCGAATAGCCGTGCAGCGCCACCGGCTCCGCCGTCTTGTACAGGTCGATCACCGCGTCCGTGTAGTCCTGCGGACACGGCACGCTCGGGTTGCCCAGCGAATAGTCGAACACGTTCTCATAGCCGATTTCGGCGCCGCGCGCGGTCGCGTATTCGCTCAGCTCGCGGATCACGGATTTGCCGCCGAGCATGGCCTTGTAGGCTTCGTTGATCATGGAACAACCTCCCTGTCGTGCTGTTGCGTGCGCCGAATCATGCGCCCGCCGCGCCCTGGAAGAGCGCCGCTACAGACGTTTCTACCACCGACAAGTCACGACATGCGGCGCGACGTTCACTGTTCGGCTTCGCCCTGCACGTCCTGCCCTGCCACGAAACCGCTACTGAAGATGCGTTTCCAGTACCCCAGCATGTCGGTTTTGGACATGGACATGAACAGGCCCGTGGCCAGCACCGCCAGATCCTCGTTGAACACGGCGTCCATCGGCAGCTGCTCGTGCAGTTTCGGCCAGCGGCGGAGCACCGCGAGCATGCCTCCGACGGTGAAGTCGAGCATGAGGTCGGTTTTCAGGTCGAGATGGTCCGCGTCAAGCCCCAGCACGGAGATCAGGGTGAGCCTGCCGAATTCCCGCATCGATTCGACCAGTTCCGGCGAGCTGTGCGGACCGGCCAGCAGGGCGAGCCGGTCGAGCCGTTGACGTTGTTCGGGATCGCGCAGCAACGCGGTCACATGCTTACGCCATTCGATGTCGGGGTCGAAACTCGCATCGGGCGTGCCGGGCATCGGCGTGTTCTCCACGGCATGCAGGATGGCGGAGTCGGCAAGCTCGGGCAGTCCCGCGAAATGGTAGTAGAAGGAATTGCGGTTCACACCTGCCGTCCGCACGATGTCGGTGACGGTGATTTTGCGGTATTCCCGCTCGGAAAGCAGTTCCCAGAACGCGTTTTCGAGGCGTTCCTTCGCGGGCAGGATCTCCGAATCGTGGCGTGGACGTGGCATGGTCTCCCCTTGTGGACGGTCGCTTCATATACGCAACGCGAATTATTATACAAACTGTCTAGAACAAATTGCACACCATGTCGTATTTTATTGCGATAAACGGATAGCCGACGGGCATCCACCGCCGTATCATCGTCCGCGGCCATTCACTTGCGCCGCACCTTCGGATTGCGGGCGAGCGCGGCCTGCAGCATAATCGCCAACGCCTGGTTCAGATTACGCCGGTCCTCGCCGCTCAATCCGACATAGGTGCCGAGCATTTCGGGAATGACCTTCGGGCCGGCCGCCATCATCGCGGAGATGCTGCCAGCGCCGGACGCCTCAAGCACCGAGAACAACGCATCCACCGCGCGTTCCCGCTGCTCCTTGGACAGATTGGACAGCCACTTGTTCAACGCCTTGTTGAAGGTGACCGAGCTGCTGGCCACATCCTCCACCTTGTCGAATTCGTCGCCATGCATCCGCCAGGAGAACGCGAAGTGCTGCATGATGCCCTCCACGTCGGATTTCACCACGATGCAACGTTCCGGGGTTTCCAGCACCATGCCCACCACCGACGAGTCGGGCACGATCTTGACGATGCGGCTGCTCACACTCGCATATTCGAAACTGTTCACCACGGCCTCGGGAAAGCCGGGGCCATCCAGCGAATAGATGCGTTCGATGCGGTCCTTCACCCCATCCGCGGCGTTCATCGCCGCATAGACGGCCAGATTGCCACCTTTGGAATGGCCGGTAAGCACAATCGGCACGTCCTTCCACAGCGCGGCCACCCTGGCCAGATAGCCGGCCGCGGTCACCTGCGCCGGCACCGGGTATTGGAAGGCCATATTGAAGTCCTCCTTCCAACCCACGAGCGAATCGTCGGTGCCACGGAACGCCACGACCAGCATGCCGGAGGGCAGGCGGTAGGTCACGGCGGCGAACTGCGTCTGCTCATCGCCGTCGAACTCCTCGAGGAAAGCGCCCATCTCAATGCCGGAAAAACGCGGATTCGCGGCGATGGCATGGTAGAAGTCGTGCGTCACCTGCGGATCGACCAATCCCACGTTCTCGACGTCATGGTCGGGCACCGCACTTCCATGGTGCAGCTCGTCGTCGGCGCGCGCGATCGTCACACCGCCGAACGGAGGCTTTCGCAGCATCCGCATGGAACGTATCGGATGGCGCGGATCGAATTCCTTCACACGGTCATGCAATGTGCCGTATCTGGATTCGACGCCGGCAAGCCGCGGCACGCATTCCGGCACGTCGTCGTATGAAAGCTGCGCGAGCACGAGCGCGTCGGCCTCACGGAAGGCAAGCGCGTCGAAATCACGCGTCTCCGTACGCGCGTAATCGATGATGTTGCCCATCGCACACCCCTTTCGCAGCCGTCGGCATTCCGCATTCCATTATGCGTCCACAAGTATGTGTCCACAATCATGCGCCCGCACCGTCCCATCCTACGTCGGCGGACGGGAACGCGTGGCCCATCCGGAATGCAGGCCGGCATCCGCGCCGACCCGCTTCGATATCGGCCCATAGTCCCATCTCGGGGCTCAGCCTTCGCGCACCGCCTTCGCCGCGCTGGCCGGAATCGCCTTGACCACCGCCTTGATGAGTTCACGCGTCTCCCGATCGGTATTGCGCGCCGCCTCCACGATCTTCGGCAGCGAATCCGTCCAATGCTCCACCAAATCGGCGATGTTGCCATATCCCGCCGCTGCGAAGATTCCGTAAATCTGGTCGATGGCGCGCTCACGCTGCTCCTGGCTTACGGTGTCAAGCCACCCATCGATGGTCCGCTTGACGAGCTGCGCGCCGGCCGTCAGCTCATCCAACTGCTCGAAATCGCCGTTTTCCGCCACCTGCCAGCTGTTTCCCATGTGCTGCATGATGCCGATGGCATCCGCTTTGACGATGCGCGCCGTCGCGTTCGATTGCAGCAGCATGCCCACGACAGATGATTCGGGCACGGTTTTGCGGATACGCGATTCGACCGCACGATACGCCTGACCGCGCACCGCCGACGCCGGAAGACCCGGCCCGTCATGGGAGAAGATACGGGAGATCCGTCCGTTGCGGCCCCGCACCGGCACGCCCAATGAAGGCAGCAGCCCAAGCCGCCGCGCGCGCTCGCCGGCCGCCTCGATGTCGTCGTGCGCGATCCGCATGGCCGCATACACAGCCATGTTGCCGCCTTTCGAATGCCCGCCGAGCATGACCTCGGGCGAATCGCCTGACGAAAGGAATCCTTCCGACCTGTCCAGAATCGAGTTCGCATACCGATACGCGGATTCCTGGGACGGCACCGGGCAGCGCACCGCCATATTGAAATCCTCCTTCCATCCGACGAGCGTGCCGTCGGTGCCACGGAAGGCGACATACAGCGAATCGGCGGGCCCGCAACCCACGTCGAATGTCATCGCGGCGAACTGCTGCTGCTCGCGCTCGCTCAACCGTTCCGCGTACTCGCCGACACGCAACGCACGAAAACGCGGCGATTCGCAGACGGCACGCAGCAACGCGAGCCGATACTCGTTCATATCGGAGGAATTAGAGACGAACATGTCGGCATAGCTTTCGGCACGCAGCAGCTCGCGGATTGGCAACGTCGCCACCGATCTCGCCTCGCCGAACGCCGGAACCAAGCCGGAAAGCCGCATGTAGGACAATTCGGACAGCACCAGCGAATCGACATCGCCGAACGGCAGTTCCGCGAATCCGCGGAACTCACGCCTCACGTAATCCACGATATTGCCCATGCCATGCCCCCTTTTCGCCGGTCAATACCCTACGGAATCCATTATGCTCCCCAGGTGCGCAACCTCCGGCGAATCAGGAACCATCCAGCCAATCGCAAGCGTCGCGCAACGCCCCATGTGTAGACTAGGCAGCCATGGATCCAGTTGAAATTCTCACGCACTGGCTTGCCAAAAACTACAGCAAGCTCATCCTGCTCGCCGTCGTGCTCATCGCCGCCGCGCTCATCGACAAGGCGCTCACCAAGGTGGTGCGCCGCATTCTGGACAAATCGCAGGTGCCGAACGCGTCCATCTTCGTCAACATCCTGCGCGTGGTGGTGTGGGCATTCGCCATCGGCACGCTGCTGCAGCCGGTGTTCGGCATCAATCCGACCACTTTGTTCACGGCGCTTGGCATCGGCGGTCTCGCGGTCTCGCTTGGTTTGAAGGATACAATCGCCAACGTGATCGGCGGCTTCGGCCTCATGCTCGGCCGCGTCATCCAGCCGGGCGACTACGTCAAAGTGGCGGGCGTCGCCGGCACCGTCAAGGACATCAACTGGCGTCAGACCATCGTCCGCGAGCGCAACGGCAACGAAATGGTCATTCCGAACTCCATACTGAACACCGCTTCGCTGGAGAAGGTCACGCCGTCGAACGAGGGCTTGGTGCAGGTGCCGTTCACCGCGAAGGCCGACGCCGACGTGGAACGTATGAAGGCCGACATCGTGGAGGTCGTGGAGCAGGCCACTGCCGAATTCGCCAACCCGGAATACAAGCCGGTGGTGAAGCTCGACGGGTTCACCCCGTACGGCATCGACGGCACGATCTACGTGCATGCGAAGAGGAATCTGCTGCCGTCCACCATGGCGGACGCGGTGGCGCAGGCGATCGCGCACTCCGATTACCTCGAGCACCGCGCGGTCAGCGTCGATTCGGAATGAGCGGAGCGGAACCTACAGGAACGAAATCTACAGAAACAGATTGAGCGCCGTCAGCAGGACGGTGACCACGATGAACGTGATCATGCCGACGTTGCCATACACGGTTCTGGCGGCGGTTCCGCGCGGCAGCTCCTCCGGCGTGACGTAGAACTCGGCCTTCCTGAAGTTGCGTACCAGCAGCACGAATCCGACGAGGATCACCGCGCCGTACAGCAGGAAATAGACGAGCATGACGGCCAGTCCACCGAGGTTCTGCGCAGCCCATTGTTCCATCAACGCCATATTGCCGTTCTCCGCCGCCTGGGACACCTTGTCCAGCTGGTCCAGGTCGACGCGCGTCAACACCCATGGCGCGAGCACGCCTCCGTTGAAGTTGATGATCATGTGCATGGCCGTCGAATAGCGCAGCTTGCTGGTGCGCGCGTAGACGTAGCCGAACATGATTCCCAGCAGGAACGCGTAGAAGAACTGGAACAGGTTCATATGGAACAGGCCGAATGCCAGTCCGGACAGCACGATCGCCGTCTTTTCGCCGTATTTGCGGGTGTGGTCGATCAGCTGCTTGCGGAACAGCCACTCCTCGAAAATCGGTCCGACGATCACCAGGAAAACGACGTTCCAGACGTTCGTCTGCATGGCGAGGTCGGAGACGCGGTCCGTCGCCTCGCCATTGGACAACGCCATCGACAGCATGCTGCCGACCACGCTGCCGACCCACATCATCGGCAGACACATGAGCAGCAATTTGAAGAACAGCCCCGGTTTCATGTCGAATTTGCGGGTTTCGATGACGGTCGATTTGCCCATGAGCATCACCGCGACCGGCATGGCGATCAGGTACAGCGGCACGCCGGAGCCCACATACGTGACCCAGTTCGGCACGTCGCTCCGGCCTCCCGCGACGGCGTACAGCGCCCTTTCCAGCACCATGGCGAGCGCGTACCAGATGACCACCATCAGGCATAGGCTTGCGCCGATTCTGGAGAAGTCGCGTCGGACCCGCTGCAGCCATTCGACGAATGGGTTGCGATATGGGTTGCGGTCGGCGGTCGGCGGCTGCGGCGATTGCGGACCGTTCGGCTGATTCGGCTGATATTGCGGAACCGGCGGCTGCCGGTATTGAGGCTGCTGCGGAAATTGCGGAAACGTCATGGTCACCTTACGAAGCGTGAATAAAAAAGCTGATATTCAGCACTGTACTACCAGTCCGCTGAACATCAGCTTGAAGTCTTGCTCCCGCGGGATCACACGGCAAGCGCGGTCTCAGCGCAGCACGCCTTCGATCAGTTTGGTGATCAGGTCGGTGTAGCGCACGCCGGTGGCCTCCCATGCCTTGGGGTACATGGAGATGGACGTGAAGCCCGGCATGGTGTTGATCTCGTTGACCATCACCTCGCCATCCTTGGTCACGAAGGTGTCCACACGGCTCAGACCCGAGCCGTCCACGGCGACGAACGCCTTCTTGGCGGTTTCACGCACGCGTTCCAAGATCTCCTCGGGCAGGTGGGCGGGCACTTCCACGTGGCTTGCCGCGGAATCCATGTATTTGCTGTCGAAATCGTAGAACTGGTCGTCGCCTTCGGCGCGCTTG
>ERZ808246.1105-NODE-1105-length-20299-cov-7.322170_pt1 | contig 20299 bp, 9 predicted proteins | sample MGYA00521083_ERZ808246 | MGnify/ENA primary metagenome ERZ808246 (study PRJEB31516, sample SAMN03275577) | gut metagenome | biome: mammalia-associated habitat; material: feces | host: Papio cynocephalus | place: Kenya | collected 2012-07-07 ... | reverse complement strand
GTCTACTAACGATTTTTTACAAGGATTTTATCACCCGAAATGTCTACTTGACCTCAACATATCCATAATCCCGACAGGACGGGCGGATGCAACAAAAAAGCGAGTCAGGCACGATATGACCTAACTCGCTTTGCGGACTCTTCTGTTCCGCGGCATTCATTCTTTTCTGCTATGGGACTTGGCGGCTGTGTCTCGCTTCTTCGCCGCACAATCCCTTCGCACGGCAAATGTATGAAAAATTCTTTCAGGAGCAACCTGTTTGAGCGTCTTTTTTTCATATTTTTTTTGAAGGTTTCTTACTCGCGACATCAAGTTCTCGGCGCATCCGGACGAGTAGCCTGTTTGACTTCTTCCATTAAGGCATTCTGGGCTGGCGAGCGCTTTTGTGGCGCGTATGCTTCAAATTTTGCCTTCTTTGCTTCAATATTTTTGACGCAATAGGGGGTGTTTTCCTAACTTTGCGTCAAACCAATTGAATGCACTGAAATGAAGAACCGTCTATTGGGCCTTATTGGCGTTTCCTTTACAATTTTCTGCCTTGCAGCGGTCTCTGCAAGGGCTTTTGATCCGAGTAAGTCACCTAAGAAGCCGTCCCTTGAAAAGATTCGCGTCGATTGGGATGATGCAAAACTTCTCGCTCCCGGAGGATATGCGCGTGTACACCGCCTGAACGACGGGCGATATATGGCTGTCTATTCGCGTGGCGGGGACGGATGTTTCAAGTTCAGCCCTGACGGGTGGACGGGCTGGAGTCCGCAGCGTACGGCAATGCGGCACGGCAACTATGAGGCACCGACCAAGGTTGTCGTTTCCAATGCCGAGTTCGCGCAGCTGAGCGAGAACAATCCTCACCATCCCGGACGCATCATCTATGCGGCAAACATTCGTCCGGTAGAAAACAGAAGTTCCCTCACTCCGTACACGATTGCCATCTCCACCTCCGATGATGCCGGCAGAACATGGAGCGGAATCCGCGACGTCTATAAATCCAAGATCTGGGACAAGGACGTGCTGCGCGGGTGCTATGAGCCGTGCGTGCTCGAACTTCCTGACGGGACAGTGCAGATTTACTTTGCCGACGAGACGCCTTATTATGAGAGGCGTCTGCCCTACCAGAACATCTCCGTCATCGAGTCCAAGGACGGCGGCGATACATGGGGCCCCGCCCGCATCGTGTGCTACAACGAGAAATTTCGCGACGGAATGCCCGTGGCGATGATTTATGGGGACTGGATTTATGTCGCCATCGAGGCGAACGGACAGAACGTCAAGTTCCATCCGCAGATTGTGTGCACAAAAATCTCCGACAACTGGAAGACTCCGGTCTATGGTTCCTCGGCGAATCGTTTCGATCCGTTCCGTACGTCTATGGAAAGCGCATATATCTATTCCGGCGCACCTTATATAATAAAGACGGACAATTACTTCGTCCTTTGCTACCAGTCGTCCGAGGGCGCGCTGGAACCGACGACGAAAAATTCCGTTATGGAGATGGCCTTGTGCAGGATTGACGAGATGAAGGGGCATGAGTTCCTGACGATGAGGGAACGCATCCGTCCGTTTGACATTGACCAGACGCGCGACAACGGTCTGTGGAACTCCCTCTGCGACCTCGGAAACGACACCATTCTCGCCGTGACGCAGCTGAGCGGAAACATATATATAAGAAGGGGAAGGATTGTGACTGAATGATGTCCCGTCATTTCGGCGGCGCGGAGTGGCATCCGGAAGAATTTGTACCACAAAAAAGCACTGATAAATAATGAAAAACGGAATAACCTCAATATTTGCGATGATGACGGCTGCAATGGCGGTCGCAGCCTGCACCGGAGAGCCTCAGCCTAATCAGCAGCCGGGAACTGAACCGGAACATGAAATCAAGACTGTCTTTGCGGCATCGACCGTGGAGACCCTTACAAAAACCTCTCTCGGAGACAAAACTGCGGACGGGCATTATCCGGTGCTATGGTCCGAGGGCGACCGCATATCGGTAAATGGTGTCGTTTCGGAAGCTCTGACTGCCGATGAGGCGGGGCAGAATAAGGCAAACTTTACAGTGAAGGGCGAAATGCCGGCAGCGCCTTACACTGCGATATATCCGTCTTCGGCGCGGGTGTCTGAAAACTCAGTGAAGTTCGTGTCAGCCCAGACCCCCTCCGAGGCCGGTTTTGACCCGAATGCGGCAATCATGGCCGTGCAAAGTTCCGGAGAACAGCTTGATTTCCACCACCTTGCCGCCTATCTGCGGATTACTGTGGCCTATCCTGAAAACTGCAAACGATGTGCGACCAAGGCCGTGTTCTGCGGGAATGACTCGGAGGCTGTCGCAGGGGAGTTCGGCATCAGCTTCGACGAGAGCGGCGCGCCTGTGTCCGGAGATGTCAATGGCGCCGGCGAGAAGAGCATAACTGTCACGGCATCAGAGGGTGCTGGGGCGACGGCTGGCACTGCCGGACTGACGAATTTCTGTATAGCGATGCCGGCGCAGACTTTTGCTAAAGGTTTTAAAATCGAGTTCTCCGATGCCAAGGGAGTCTTTCTTAAGGCCGAGACTTCATCGTGTGTAGAATTGAAGCAGGGCATTATCCTGAAAGCCCCAGAGCTGACCTTCACTGCGCTTGACAACACCACTTCCGACCTTGAAGAGGTTGAGACAGGGCAGTTCAGGATTGTCTGGGACACGCCGGTGGCGATAGATGCAAATGGGGGCACTTATGTGCGTGTTCATCGGCTGAATGACGGTCGTCTGATGGCGACTTATACATCTGGAAATGCCGGTCAGCGCCGTTTCAGCAGTAACAACGGCAGTACTTGGACTGAAAAGACCACCATTCTTCCTGCATATACGGAAAATGGGCTGACATACCGAATGGATAATATCGAGTTCGCTCAACTGAGTCCGTCAAATCCATATAAGCCGGGACGAATTATATATGCGGTGAATGAACGCGGCAAAAGCAGTGACGCTTCAAAGACCGCATATCATATCTCTATCTGCACTTCGGATGATAATGGCGTAAGCGTAAGTGAACTCACGCGAATCCATACATCTGCAACTTCTGTCGGATGTTATGAGCCGTTTATTCTTGAGCTTCCGGACGGAACCGTCCAGATTTATTTTGCGGATGAGATGGAGACAGGCAATCCTCCATATCAGAAAATTCGGGTAATCGAGTCAACTGACGGCGGTGAAACTTGGGGCAATCTTCGCGATGCGTGCTATACGGAGACACGCCGTGATGGTATGCCGACGGCAATGCTGTATAATGACAACATTTATCTCGCTATTGAGCATTATGCCGCCGACGGCGAACAACTTCATCCGCAGGTCGTCTATAATCCGATTTCAGACAGATGGGTGAATACGGTTTATGCGTCTTCTCCATATCGCTTTGACCCGTTCGAGACTCCGCTTGCAAGTTCGACGATATATAATGGTGCTCCATACATAGCGCAGACTGACAATTATTTCATCATTGCCTATCAGACAATGGCTGCAAGCATGCTCACGAATGCGTATCGCGTTATGGAGGTGCAGATATGCCCTAAATCCGAGATGAGCGGGGCGACGTTCGAGAGAAAGATGCGTGTGAAGACTCGGATTCCGGAAGGTGACGGTGTGAAGACCGGCATAAACTGGCCTGCCATCTGTCCGCTTGGCGGTGACGAGTTCTTGGCTCTCTATGAATTACATGAAATAACCACTGCCGGAAAGGAAGTAAAACTTAAAGTGAAGGCTGTCCGCGGCCGTATAACCACAAGTACGCCGGAGTTCAAATGATGTCGTTGTAAATGAAGCGAAACAGAACGGAATGAGGCCAAAAACCATCATAAAGACTATTGTGACGGCACTATTGCTGTTCCTCACGCTGCCGGAAACGGCTCAGGGGGGGGCAGGACAGTATAAGTTCACCCACCTGACCACTGCGAACAGCGGACTGTCCTACGACGGGGTGAGCCGCATCATGCAGGACTCGAGGGGCTTCATCTGGATTGGCACCTACCACGGGCTGAACCGCTATGACGGGCGGCGCTTCGACGTCTTCACGGCCGTCGACCTCGGCCTCACCACCGACTACATCAACTGCTTCGCCGAGGACCGCGACGGGAACATCTGGGTCGGCACCGACAACGGCGTGAGCTGCTACAACTATGTCCTCGACCGCTTTGAGCCCCTCACCCGCGCCGCCGACAGCGGGGAGACCATTCGCAACAAGGTGACATTCATCACCTTCGATGGCGACAGACAGATCTGGATGCTCGTGAACGACCAGGGCGTGTTTGCCTACGACACGAAATATTCCCACCTCCACCACATAAGCTACGACACGCTCGGAGTCTCCGGATTCCGGAAGATGCTCGTCTCCCGGCACAGCGGCGTGTGGCTCTCACGCTACCATTCGGCTCTCTACCACTCTCCTTCGGGTCTTAGGGACAGCGGCGTCATTGAGCCTTTCCCGGACGGCGGATGGTTCGACGGCGATGAGATTGAAGGCATCTATGAGGGGGCTGACGGGCAGATTTATGTTGCGAGCACACTGAAAGGAATCAGCGAGATAGATCCGGTGTCCGGCTCAATACGCTGTCTTTTCCGCCTTCCTGAGGGTACAGTCCTTTTGGACAGCTTCTTCGAGAGACAGAGATGGCTCTGGCTTACGACGACCGACGGCGTGTGGAGATACGACCTCATGGGGACCGGCGTGCGCAGGATTGAGCGGGATGCCGCTGACAGGTTCTCCCTTTCGGGGAGCTATGTGACCTGTGCATTCGTGGATGACGGCGGCGGCGTGTGGCTCGGCACCAAGGACGGCGGGGTCAACTGGTCCGGACTCGCGCAGACCAACTTCCGCAAGCACTACACTGCCTCCGACGTCTCGCTTGAGGGCTGCATCGTGAGCGGCTTCGCCGAGGAATCGGGAACCAAAGTCTGGGTCTCGACCGAGCAGTCCGGGCTGCTTCTCTGGAATCCTGAGACATCAGAGGTGGAGCGCGTCACCACTCCGGGCATTCCCGCGATGGTCTGCTCCCCGTGCATTGACGGCCACTGTCTCTGGTTCGGCTCGCTGCACGGTCTCTACAGGCTTGATACGCGGACCAAATCACTGAAATCCTACGGCGTGCTCCGGAAAAAGAGCGGGCGCAGCGACCCCAAGGTCTATCTCGTGCACAGGACATCGAACGGCGACATCTATGCCGGGACGACCCTCGGACTTTCAAAATATGACAGGGGGAACGACCGTTTCGAGGATACGGGAATATTCGATGGCGTGTTCCTCACCTCGATGGACGAAGACGCGAAGGGAAACCTGTGGCTCTCGTCCTTCGCGTCGGGAATATATCGCTGGAATCCGTCGAACGGAGAAATCCTCCATCTTTCGCATGACGACGGGCTTCCGGACAATAAGGTGGCGTCCGTTCATGTCGATGCCGGCGGTCGTGTCTGGGCGATAGGGTTCAGCCACGGTTTTTCCGAATATATTCCCGAAACCGGAAGGTTCTCGACCTACGACAGCTCGAACTTTCCCTCCCTCCCGACCGACGTGTTCTTCCGCTGCGTCGAGGACCGCAGCGGCTGCCTGTGGCTTGCCTCCGATTCCGGCCTTGTCCAGTTCAACCCGGAAACCTCCGGCCTGCGCCTCTACACGGAAATCGAGGGGCTTCTTGACACCAAGCTCACCAACAGCGCCCTGCGGCTCTCCTCCGGCGAACTCTGCTTCGGCTCCGACAACGGGTTCATAAGCTTCTCTCCCAAGAGACTGCGCACCGGCGGGCATCCGGACATCATCATCTCGCGACTTCATGTCGGCGACGCGGCCGTAACGACCGATGACAACCTCGACCTTTTAGACGACATAAGGCTCGACCATGACCAGAATTCATTCGGCTTCGACTTTTCCGTTCCTGATATGTCCTCCGCATCGTCGTCGTGGCTCCAGTGCCGTCTGAAGGGATATGACACGCAGTGGAGGGACATCTCCGTGTCGCGCTCCGCCTTCTGGTACAATGTCCCTTCGGGCACATATACCCTCGAACTGCGATCATCGACCTCGTCGTCCGAATGGCACAATGCCCATGTCCCGCTGAAAATAATCATCCGGCCGCCGTTCTGGGCATCCCCGTGGGGCATTGCGCTGATTGTCCTCTTCGCGCTGATGATTGTGGCCGGCATCTTTGTCGCGGTGTGGTGGAACGTCGAACGCAAGAGCCGGCAGATGGAGATTGACTACCGGCGTTCGAAGGAGGAGGAGGTCTTCCGGGAGAAGATAAACACCGTCTCGCAGATTGTGGGACTGCCGAAGAAGGACCAGGATTTCCTTGCGGAGTTTGACAGGATTGTTCGCGAGAATCTTTCCAACGCATTGCTTTCCAATGAGATAATCGCTGAGAAGATGGCAGTCAGCCCGTCAACGCTCGTGCGCCGCATCCGCCGCCTGCTGGACACGTCTCCGAACAACTATGTACGCAACCTCCGTCTTGTCGTTGCCGCCGAGATGCTGCGCGAGCCTCACGGAAACAACATTTCGGAGATATGCTACGCCGTCGGATTCTCGAATGTATCCTACTTCGCCAAGTGCTTCAGGGAAATGTACGGAAAGACGCCGACCGTATTTGCGGAGGAAATGAGGGGAAAGGGGAATGCTCCTGTGGAATCATGATGCGGATGGAGGATATAAATGTGTAGTCATGATGGTGATGGAGAATATAAGACGATGGAGAATATGAATTGAGCGCAATCATAAAGATAGTAATACAGATAAACTGATAATCAATTGAATATGAAAAACAAACTTTCATCTGTCCTCGCAGCCGCAGCCGTGCATACACTTGCCGTTGCTGCCATTCTTGCGGCTGCTTCCGGCTGTGAAAAGCCGGCGAACAGCGAAGAACCGTCTCCCGGGCCGGCACCGGAAAAGTCTGTCAGCCTCAGCCTCGGCAGCGGGACTTTAACCAAGACCGTTCTCGGTGAACCTGACGGTTCGGCCTATCCGGTCTATTGGTGCGAGGGCGACCGCATCGCCGTGAACGGGCAGCGCTCAGAGCCTCTCCACGGGGTGGGGGACAAGGCCACCGACGCGACGTTCAGCGTGTCCGGAGTCAGCGCCCCTTATGGAGTGGTCTATCCGAGCTGGATTTGCGGCGCGATGGACGGCAATTCTGCCGAAATCACACTTCAGACAGTTCAGAAGTGGATTCCAGGCTCGTTCGGCAACGGTTCGGCCGTGCTGTACGGACAGTCGGATGCCACGGACTTCACGCTCACTAACCTCTGCGGCGTAGTGCGGATTCCTGTGGATTTCGGGAAATATGAGGTTACCGACATCACGCTCACGAGTCTCGGGACACCAATTGCCGGAAAGTTCAGCCTGAACCTTGCGGACGGGAAACTGACTGCTGTTGAGGCCGGGCAGGACATCTCTCTCTCCATTCCTGAAGGCGGTTTTGCGGAAGGATCGGGTGCTGGTTCAGATGCCGACTCGGCTGATGGCTCAGGCGATGGTTCCGGCACTGGCGGAGCGGCTGGAGTCTCCGAGGCCGTCGAACTGAACTTCTGCGTGCCTGCGGGGGAATATGCCGAAGGGTTCAACCTCACGATTACCGAAAAATACGGCCGCAAGATGGTCATCGAGATGCGCGAGAACACCGCCGTGCACTCCGGGGTCATAGTCGGATGGGCGGAGCAGACCTTCGTTCCGAGCGGCGCACTGATAATCACCGACCCTGAGTCTTGGAACAGCTTCGCCGCCGCAGTGAACGCGGGGGACTACTCTTCGTGGAAAGACCCGGAGAGCGGCGAGGTCTCAATCGTTGCGAACGTCACTTCCGCCGATGAACTCACCCAGATTCAAAGCTGGGACGGCGTGCTGAACGGAGGTGGGTACATCGTCACCCGCAATTCTCTCACGAAGCCGCTCATAAAGAGCATTACGGAGACAGGCATCGTGAAGAACCTCAGGCTTGGCGGACTGCGCACCGAAAAGAGCGCCAATTCATGCGCGTCTCTTGCCGCAGTCAACCTCGGAACAGTCGAGAACTGCGAGAACAGGGCCGCGCTGACCGCAACCGTCGATGCAAACTTCACTTTCTGCAGCCTTGTCGAGATGAATGGCGGCGTGATGAAGGACTGCGTGAATAGCGCCGATTTCGAGATAAATCTGCCGTTCACTGCAAACCATCTGTTTATGGGCGGCGGCATCGCTTATCGTCCTGATGTCACACTCGCTGACAAAACGACAAAACTCGGAACATTCGAGGGCTGCCGCAATGTTGGTAACATAACCATACTAAAGCCTGCTACAGCCTCTTCGGACCTTTATAAATGTGCGGTGGGCGGCATTCTTGCCTCCGCATACGCCGGAACGACGGAAACTTTTGTCACGCTGAAGAATTGTGTTAATGAGGGCAATATAACGCTGTGGGAGAATACTTTTGGAAATAATCCGAAGACTCAGGGCGCATACTGTGTCGGCGGTATTGTCGGACGAATTGCTCCTGTTTCCGATCAGCTTGACAATAATAAGAAAGTTGTTTGCAACTACATTACCCCCGCACCGAAAACCGGGTTCTATAGTGAAATCACCGGCTGTTCCAATGTAGGAACGATAGATGTGTGCAGTTCGATTCAAAGCAATGTCGGTTCCGGACTATCAGGTGCTCGTCAGTGCCATGTGGGTGGCATCGCGGGCGTTATTGTCGGAAAGCCAGATATGCCTGCCATCCTTAAAGACTGCATCAATTCCGGACGGATGCTCTCCGGAGGAACAAACTCTGTGTGTGCCCTTGCCGGAGGCATAGTTGGAAGCACTGCTTATTCTGAGATTACATCCTGCACGAATAAAGGTTCTTTCGGACTTACGGGAAACACATTGGCAACACCTGTGAACAATAAGATAGGTGCTGTTGGAGGTATTGTCTCATTTGTTTTGAAAGTCACGCCTGTCCCGACGATAACCGGATGTGCGTCTACGGGTACTCTTCCGCCGGATGCAAATGTGGCCTCGGAAAAGGGAATTGTTTTCAAAGGGCCAATTTACGCCGCAGGAAATGCCCCGACGATAAAATAGCCTTGAAACCCGATATAGAAAAAGTCTTCAATGAAACAAGAATATATGAAAAGGATACTTATTCTGACTCTCCTCATCCTTTCCTCAGCCGCATCGGCCTTTGCCCAGAGCGTGAAGGTCAGCGGAACGGTGAAGGACAGCGACGGCAATCCTCTGCCGGGAGTCTATGTTATTGACAAGCAGGCCAAGGCCAAGGGCACCGCGACCGACGCTGACGGAAAATATGAGCTCAGCGTCACCTCCGATGGCTTCATCGAGTTCAGCTGCCTCGGCTTCGAGTCGCTGCTGGAGCCTGTAAACGGACGCGCGAAGATTGACGTCGTGCTCAAGTCCGAGTCCGCGAAACTCGACGACGTGGTGGTCATCGCCTACGGAACTGCCAAGAAATCCGACCTCACGGGCGCTGTATCAGTCGTCGACATGAAGTCGCTCGCCGACGTTCCGGCATCTTCGGTCAGCTCCGCCCTTCAGGGCCGCATCGCGGGAATGGACATGATGTCATCGACCGGAGAACCCGGAGCCGAGGCTTCCATCCAGATTCGCGGAGCGAGGTCCATCAGTGCCGGAAACGCGCCTCTTATCGTCGTCGACGGGGTGATTGACGCGGTCTCCGACCTCAATGAAATCAACCCGTCGGACATCAAGAGCATATCCGTTCTCAAGGATGTCTCCTCCACCTCGCTCTACGGCTCACGCGGAGCGAACGGAGTCATACTCATAACCACGGAACGTGAGACCTCAAGGAATTTCACCGCGTCTCTCAAGGCCTCGGCCGGCGTGTCCCGCATCATGGGCAGCCTCGATCTGATGGACGCTTCCGAGTTCGCCAAGTACTGCAACATGACGCACTACATCTCCGACTACATGAGCGGAAAGGAGACTCCATCGCGCAACTTCTACTTCTCCGAAGAGGAAATCGCAGCGAAAGGCAAGGGCACGGACTGGATTGACGCTCTCTCGCAGACCGGTGTATATCAGGACTATAGCTTCTCCGCGCAGGGCGGAACCAACATCACCCGCGCCTCGGCGTCATTCGGCTACCACAACGAGAGGGGAGTGGTCATAGGCTCCGGGTTCAGCCGCATCAGCGGAAGGGTGAGCGTCGAGACCCAGCCGCTCAAATGGCTCCGCGCCGGCGTGCGTCTCTACTACGCAGACCGCAGCACCGACAAGTCCAGCGCCTCCATCACCGGAACCAACAGCACCGCAGCGATTTACCTCAGCCCGCTGCTCGGCATCAACGACACTTGGAACACCTTCGGCTCGGAGTACGCCTCCGGAGGCTCTCCGTTCAACAACCCATACATCTGCGCCAAGCAGATAAGCCATGACGTGCGTCAGACTAATCTGAACCTGCTACCGTGGGTGAGGCTCATCTTCAACCGCTACGCCTCCTTCGTCAGCAAGTTCTCCTTCACGACCGACGGCTACAAGTCCCTGCGCTACGCCCCTTCCACCCTTCCTGTGGCACAGCGCAACCTCACCGGAGGAACAGCAACGGCAATCTGGCAGGACCGTCAGATATTCCTCAGCGAGAACACCTTCACATACGACCGCACCTTCTCGCGCCGTCACACCCTGAACCTTCTCGCCGGATTCACGGCCGAGCGCACCAACATAGACTACCGCTACTTCTACGGAGAGGGCTACATGGACAACAACGTCACCTACAAGAACCTCGGCGGGCTTCTTGACGACCGCAACACCACCAACCGCAGCTACGAGAACATCAAGACTTCGATGTCCGTTCTCGCCCGCGTGAACTACGACTACCTCAAGAAATACTACGTCACCCTCACCATGCGTGCCGACGGCGCGTCTAACTTCGCCGACAACCGCAAGTGGGGAATATTCCCTGCTGCGGCCCTGAGGTGGAACATCAGCCGCGAGGATTTTCTCGCCGGAGCATCGTGGCTCGACGACCTTTCCCTCAGGGCGAGCGTCGGACGCAGCGGAAACGACGCCATAGGCTCGTATATGTCACAATCCACCCTCACCGCGGACAAGGGAGTGTGGATGCTCGGAGACTACAGGCCGCTGGCATATTACGACACGCGCCTTAGCAACGGAAACCTCACGTGGGAGACGACGGACTCATATAATATAGGTCTCAATTTCTCCGCGTTCGGCGAAAGGGTCAATCTCGAAGTCGATGCATACGAATCGAGGACATCGGACCTTCTCCTCGCGATGAAGACGAACCAGAGCACGGGCTACGACACATATTTCACGAATATGGGAAACACCCGCAACCGTGGAATCGAGGTCGCCCTCACCACCCGCAACATCGTCACGCGCAAGTTTTCGTGGAGCACTATGTTCACGATTTCGCACAACGACCAGCTCGTCATCGACGCCGGCGAAGACCGTCTCGTGCCGACATATTCCAACTTCCGCAACCTCACCCAGCCTCTCTACGGCTATCGCGCCGGCTATCCGGTGAACTCCCTCTGGGGCTACCAGTATGCCGGGGTATGGCACAGTCAGGACGAGATTGACAGGAACAAGATTTCCAAGACTTATGTCAGTTCGGGCACGGAACAGCTCGGAATCTGCCGCTATGTGGATCAGAACAACGACGGGCTGCTCGACCAGGACGACCTTGTCTATCAGGGAAATGCCGACCCTGTGGTCTATGGCGGACTTCAGAACACCTTCACTCTCGGCAACCTCTCCCTCAAGGTCTATGCGACCTATTCCTTCGGCGGAAAGATTTACAACATCAGTGAAATCCTCGCCGGAAGCGGCTCCAGGGCATATAACAAGTACCGCTATATGCTCGATGCATGGGATCCTGAGCTGAATCCCGACTCCAACATCCCGCGTGCCGGCAAGGAGGACTACAACGCCAGCGACCGCATGATTTACGACGCGTCCTACATCCGTCTCAAGGAAGTCTCGTTGAGCTACCGCTTCAATGTCGCGAAGAAATGGTGCAAGAGCATCGTGGTGGGCGCGAGCGGGGAGAACCTGCTGCTGTGGAAGCGCTACAACGGCTTCGACCCGGACGTCTCCACCAGCGCCACGACGCGACGGATCGACAACGGGGCCTTCCCGCGTCCGAGGACATTCGTTATTAACCTTCAGATGAACTTTTAGCCTCGGGAGGACATGGATATGAAAAAGATAATTTGTATTGCCTTGATATGCTTCGGCGCGGTCTCATGCTCGCTGAAGGAAAAGATTACCTCATACACCGAAGGGGACAAGTACTACCGCAGCGTGGAGCAGATAAAGACCGGGCTTAACGCCTGCTACTCCCCGCTCCGCCTGATTTACACGAACATGGGATTCTGGGAGATGTGCGAGTGCGATACCGACCTCATGTTCCTGAACGTCGATAACCAGATTGACGCCGTGTGCGACATCGCTCCGGCACGTCCGGGAGCCGCCTCCACTGTGTGGCAGAGGGGCTATCAGGGAGTCTCACGCACCAACTCCATGGTGTTCTACATCGACAGGGCCGTCTCGGAGGGCTACATTACGGCCGATGAGGCCGCTCCGCTCTATGCCGAGTGCGCCGTTCTCCGCTCGTTCTACTGGTATCTTCTGACCTCCACCTTCGGCGACGTGCCGTTCTACACCGAGCGCGTGACCGAGGATAACCGGGCGGCTATTGTGAAGCTCCCGAGAATGTCGGCCGCCGACGCCCGAGCCTTCTGCATTTCCGAACTTCGCGCAAATCTCCCTGCCCTTGAGGCCCGCAGAAGCTACGATTCCGGCACCGACTACCGCATGGGGCGGGCGCTCGGACTCATGCTCGGAGGCCGCCTCTGCCTGTGGAACAAGGACTGGGACGGGGCCGTGGAGTTCTTCGGACAGCTTGAAGATATTTACGGCGAGCTTTCGCAGTACCCTCTTACGGACGTGCCTTTCAGCGTGAAGTACAGCCGTGAGTCCATCTGGGAGGTTCCTAACACCTACGAGCCTAACGGACTTCAGATTGTGGGCACGCTCGCCAGCTGGACCACCCCACTCCGCGCCCAGAACATCGTGAGCGACGAGTTTGCGCAGGAGGAAATCATCTCCGACGTCTATTACGGCATCGGCATCCCTGAGCTCGGCGCACACTCGCAGACCTACACCTCTGCGCGTCCGACCCCGTACCTTTGCCAGAACCTGCTTCCGTACAGCTCTGAAGACCTCCGCTCCGGCGAATACTCCAACGACGCGGACAGGGCCCGCGGAGGCTCCGGCAACCTTGCATGGCGCTGGTACGGCTTCGATCCGGACGACTCCGGCAGGGCAGGCGAGAAGGAGGTGATGTTCTTCGGACTCCGCAGGGACGACGGCTCTTGGAACAGGATGAACTCGGCGAGCACCCCCTGGCTCGGCAACAAGTTCTGGTGTCCGGACATGCGCAGCACCCGCGACGCTAACAACTACAAGATTTTCCGCTATGCCGGAGCTGTTCTCGGACTTGCCGAGGCCCATCTGATGCTCGGGAACACGACTCATGCCCTCAGTTATCTGAACATGACCCGCAGCCGCGCCGGTCTGCCGGAACTCACGCTCGCCGATGTCGGAGGCAACACAGACCTTCTCATGGAAGAAATCCGCCGCGAGTGCGCCAAGGAACTTCTCGGCGAGTATAACCGCAAGTTCGACCTTGTCCGCTGGGGAATCTGGTACGAGCGCACCTCACAGTACAACACAGGCTCGCTCATCAGCCGCAACGTGCGCCCTTGCAACCGCTACTGGCCTATTCCGGCCGACCAGGTTGCCGCTTCCGGTGGAGTGCTGACCAATATGGAGTACGGGGAGTAATGAACGGGGCGAATAAAAAGCGGTCTGCTTCGTTGGATGTCTTGATGAAATCCTCACCATCTAATTGACCCCTCCCGTCCCCTCGAAGGGGAAGTGGTGCTCCGTGCACACTATCGCACAATGCCACCGCTTCGTTGTTCTCCGCACGACGCTGATGCGTCTTTGCAGCATCCGCCTTGCATTCCATCTTTTTTAAGATATACTCCAGGTTGTTTGCTGAATGAAAATTCTTCATGTCATAAGCAAATGGAGAAATAAGAAATAGAAATAAAATATTTGAATATGAACAAGATAGTAAGAATATCAATGGTCTTTACGGCGCTTATGGCTATTCTCGCGGCCTGCGGACGGCAGCCGGAATTCATCGAGGTGACGGAACTTGGATGCGCGGCTCCGGAAATCGCGGTCGATGCGGCCGAGGGGAGCGTGTCCTACGTCGTCATCGCATCATCCGAAGTGACAGCCGAAATCATCGCCGGCGGCGACTGGGCATCCCTCTCCACCTCACGCTGGAAAGGCGACGCTGAAGTCGAGGTCACATTCAGCGCAAACCCCGGACGGGAGCGCAAGGCTGACATCCGCCTCATCAGCGGCCGGCGCGAACTGCTCCTGAGTCTCATTCAGGGCGGAGCCGAGGACGCGACCTTCCATTTCACACAGAGGAACGTTACCATTCCGTTTGAAAACGGTGCGCAGACGGCCCGGTTCGAGACCGTCATCCCTGTCGAGAAAATCAGCGGCAGCGTCGTCTATCCCGATGGCGGCGACTGGATTGAGAAACCCCTCGCCAAGGTAAATGCGGACGGCACCTTCATCTATGCCGTCCGCGAAAACCTCAGTGACACACCACGCACCGCCATCATCGAGCTCACCTCCACCGACGATGTCGGCCGCGCCCTCACCGCACGGCTCTATGTCACCCAGGGCACTCGCGGCGATGTTCAGACCGTTCCGCTCACGGTAGGTGGACTCCGCTCCCTCACGTTCGATGACAGCGACCCTGACAACAGCGACCTCGACGCCGACGGCATAATCCTGAAGCCATACGCCCTCACCGGACGTGTCATCAGCGACAACTCCGAAGGCAACGCCGCCCCGAACGAGAATATGTCCGTAATCATTCAGGATCTCACCCTCGCCGGCAGGACAGTATATCTCCAGAGCGCGGAAGAGGGCGAAGCATACGGCGTCAAGCTCATTTTCGACTCGGAGGACGCGCTCTCGCTCAAGAGGTACGACCTCGCGACGGTTTCACTCAAAGGGCGGAAACTCATCCGCCACACGAATCCCGAGCACTACACCGTCACTGGTCTCAAGGCCTACGACATTGTTTCCGCCGCTTCCGGCAGCGAGTCCGACATCACCCATCGCACAAAGACAGTCAAAGAACTTACCGACAGCGACATAAACACTCTCGTGACACTCTCCGGCTGCGAAATTCCCGTTTCCAAGGGCGCGTTTGTCCCGATTGACAACACCCGCAGCAGCATAATCAACAAATACCCTATGCCGCTTCTCGACAAGGCCGGCAGCACGATTTACCTCCTGACCAACACCACCGCCGCATGGGCGCGTGACGGCAGGGGACTTCCGCAGGGCAGCGGCAGCGTGAGCGGAATCATAGTGAACGAGACCTGCGACAACTTCGAGTGGAACAGCACCGAGGCTGCCTCCGACACCCGTCTGGAGGACTACGTGACCGGACTCGGCAACATCGGACGTTACCAGATTCGTCCGCAGAGGCACGCCGACATCGCTCTCGATGGTGAACCGTTCACCGAAAAACTCTGCGAGTGGACCAGCTATGCCGACGTGCTCAACAAACCAGGTCTGAGCTATTCCAAGCCCGCTCTCCGCGAGATTTCCCCGAGCCAGGACTGGAGCTCCCTCGGGCCACTCTCCGGCACCGCCTCCGGAATCGTCTCCCAGACAGAAGGCCCGGCATGGTTCGGTGCCTACTGGTTCTCCGGCAACCACGCCGACCCGAAGCTCAACGAGTACTACTGGCAGATCGAGTTCTCCACGACCGGACTCACCGAGGCCAACGCCCCTCTCTCCGTGCAGGTGGCCGCGTTCAACACCGTGGGAGCCGACGTCGGAGCACCGCGCTACTGGTGGCTGAAATACTCGGCCGACGGAGAGACCTGGCACACGCTCACGGCCGACTCCTACACCGGGAACTTTGTCCAGAACACATCTGTCGGAACAGAATGGACCTACACCGTTCCTGACTATCCTAAGAACGGCTCCTACCGCCAGTACCACTGCCCGGGCGCGAAGAATATGTCCTTCACCCTGCCCGTCTCCACCGACCTTTTCGGCAAGGAAGCAGTCTATGTCCGTCTCATGCCGGCGAAGGACATTTCCGGCTACGACGGCCTTCTCCCAATTTCCTACGATGGAACGACCATCCAGAACGTGAAGCGCTCGTGCTTGTCCTATGTGGCTGTGCGATATAACAAATAGGTGTTTTTGAGTGTCAGAAAAATCTGACTCAAAAATACATGTCAGAAAATGTTAACTGAATTGAAAACCAAATGTTTATAAATATGAAAAACACTGAAACTAAAAAACGCATCGGTGAGGGGTATGCTTCGCCTGAGATGAAAACCGTGATAACCCGTCTTGAAATGGGATTTTGTCAATCGTTGAACGTAACAGGCACGGACAACCTCTATGAGGTTGAAGGCGTGTTTAAATGGGAGTAGCCCCCCCCTTTTTTGAAGACGATTCAATGGGTGCAATGTCAAACTTTTAACTCTTATATGAAGAAAATGAAACGGATATATACTATAACCACAATAATTATGACCGCGCTTGCCCTCGCCGGATGCGCCAAGGAACTTGAAGAGGACGTTCAGAAGCCGGATGCCCCACAGACTGATGATGAAACCATGGTTCTCGGTGCCGTGCTGCCGGATTCCCCAGTTTCATCAGACTCTGCTGATGCCGCTGCGCCTCAGTCCGTAGGCACCAAAACAACGATTTCCGACAACGGTGACAAGACTTACTCCGTGTTTTGGGCAGAAGGTGATGCCATTTCCGTGAACGGTAAGATCAGCAAGGACATCAACATAGACAAGGCCAACCCCAAGAACGCGACATTCACGCTCGATGTCGTAGATGCTCCGTACTGCGCGGTTTATCCTGCCGGAGCGATTGTGGCGGATTCATTTTCAGCGGAATCGGATACGCTGAATGTCACTGTCCCTCAGACGCAGGCATACAGAGAAAATGATTTTGACCAGGCTTCGGCAATCATGTCTGCATATTCAAAATCTGCTTCCGCCGGGTTGGTTTTTAAGCACACGATGGCCTATATCAAGCTGATGGTCACCAATGCAGCCATAAAGAGTGTCCGCATCAACGGGAACAACAATGAGGCAATCAGCGGCGTATTTACTGTAAAATTCTCTGAAACCGGAAATTCTTTCGCACCGAGAAAGGACGAGAAAGGAAAGACTAAGGGCAATACATCCGTGACATATTCCAATGGGGATGCTGCCATCGCGGCAAACACCCCGATGTTCATAGCAATTCCGGCTGCTGACTATCAGAAAGGTCTGACTTTCACGATTGTTGATTCAGAAAATCACTATCAGGTGAAGAAGACATCTGCTTTCACTGCAAACGCCGGCAAGGTCTATCCTACTGAGACAGAATTTGTGGCAGACGGGACTTATGTCGACGGCGGAATATATACGGCAGAGGATTGGAATAACTTCATTCTTGACTTGAATGCCGGTGATTATTCAAAATGGGTGACTACTATTGGTACAGCCAAGGGTGTTCATCTGATGGCAGACATTGATTATCAGTATAATCTGGAGGCTTCGAATACTACAGAAAAACTGGAAAATATTGTATATGGGCATGATCATACAATCACTCATCATCCTGTACGTCCGATGTTTACAAATATCGGAGAGAATGGGGGCATCTTCAATCTTACGATTGCCGGTGATACTGACACTTGGGATAATACCGGTTGGGCAGGTGTCTTTGCGACCAATAATTCCGGACAGATAAGAAAATGCAATAGTAGGGTCAATTTTAACCTTGATAAGCCGGCTAATACTCAAACTATTATTTTGGCTTCAGGTATATGCCGTACAAATAATAGTACGGGATATGTTATGGATTGCTATAACTATGGTGCAATTAACATTTCAAATCCGGACAAACCTGTCAGAATTGGTGGCGTGCTGCTCTATAATGACGGTGGAAACTTTGCACGTTGCTACAATGAGGGTTCAATCAGCGTCACGGGAGTAAATGTGGGGTGTGTTGTAGGAGGTGTAGCTTATGCCATAAGTGGAACAAGTTCTGCTCTTGAGAATCATGGCAATGTTTCTATCGATGCAAGTCTCTCTGCAGCACAGACAATTTATCTTGGCGGTGTCATAGCAAATGCCGAATATAACGGCAAATGTGTGAAACTGTCTGATTGCAAGAACACAGGTTCTCTGTCAATTCATAAGACAGGAGAGTCTGTAATGAAAGGCGGAGCAATCGGTGGTGTCGTCGCCGCGATAAATGCCGGGGTGAAAGGCACTGAAGGAAGCACATTCACAGGAATGACAAATTGCTCCAATGAGGGCTCACTTTCATTTGTCGAAGAAGAGACTGGAACAACACATTATGGATATGCTATTGGCGGTGTATTAGGACGTTGTGTTGATGTGAAAGATGTTCACTATCTCAACTCTGGCTATTATGCGATTTTGCGTGGTGCGAAAAATACTGGCGACATAATCGTGTATTCGGCGAATGGGCAGAAGGCCGCCGTAGGGAACTCAGGGGCACGTCAGACTTATGTTGGTGGACTTGCAGGATATGTTTGTGGCGTTTCCGCCTCTGACAAAGCGATTGTTAGAGGAACAAGTAACTGTACGATAACCACAGGCTCGGCTCAAGGAGGTGAAATGGTCGGCGGTCTTGTTGGCGGCGGTGCAATGCTCAGCATCGACACGAAGCCATCGGCTACTACTGTATTCAAATCCTATAAGGGAAAGCCAATGGGATATCTTGGCGCTGCTCTTGGTTGGGCTGGATCCAAAGACAATGTTGCGATTAACGGAGCGACAGCGGTGGCTACGTTTGATACGGGTACAGTGACACCATTGGCGGAAGGATTTGCAGGAGTTGTTTCAAAAGCAACACTGAATGTAACCGGTTGCCAATATCAAGGTAAAGCAGTTACTGATGCTGACGTTTACGGCGGTGGAACAAAGACAATCAAATAATAACAACTAAAATAAACACACGACAAAAGATTTTATGAAGAAATTCATTACAATTTCAGCTCTGGGACTGCTTGCGGTAACGGCCGTGAGCGCCCAGAACTCTACAGATGGTCAGAATCCTGCAGGCAGCGCGGCGGTTCAGACTACGGACGCGGCCACACCTGCAGCGACCTCCACTGTGAAGGCTTGGGAGGGCAAGATAACGATGCCGACGTACCTGCTGGACCCGGCGGAGCAGTCGCCGATCTTCGAGCGGGACTGGTCGTACCAGAGGGCGAAGCGGAGCGTCTACCCGTACCCACTGAACGACAACATGACGCGGACGCGCAAGGACGTGACCTACGACTGCCTCTACATGGAGAACGAGTACGTGGAGCTGTGCATAGTGCCGGAGTTCGGCGGGCGTCTGCTGTATGCCGTCGACAAGACGAACGGGTACGACATCTTCTACCACAACCACGTGGTGAAGCCGGCGAACGTCGGGATGACGGGTGCGTGGATAAGCGGGGGCGTGGAGTGGAACGTCTTCCACCACCACCGCCAGACGAGCCACGTGCCGTGCGACTGGCGGATAGTCGACAACGCCGACGGCTCGAAGACCGTGTGGGTCGGGGAGACGGAATACCGCCACAGGATGCAGTGGGCGATAGGCGTGACCCTGCGCCCGGGAAAGAGCTACATGGAGATCAGCGGCCGCCTGATGAACTCGACCATGGACGACAACTCCATGCTCTACTGGTCGAACGTCAGCACGCACGTGGACGAGAACTATCAGATATGCTTCCCCCAGAGCACGGAGTTCGTGACCTTCCACTGCAAGAACTGGTTCGCCCACTGGCCGATCACCCATGAGACGTTCAACGACATGGACTTCTACCGTGACGGTATCGACGCGAGCTGGTGGAAGAACCACTACATGAGCAACTCCATGTTCGCGCACGACCTGAAGGACGACTTCATCGCGGGCTACGACCACGGGCGCAACGCGGGGACGATGCTGCACGCGAACCACAACATCAGCAAGGGCGGCAAGTTCTGGCTGTGGGGTCCGAACAGCGAGTGGGACACGCGCATCCTCACGGACGACTCCGGCCACTACATCGAGCTTATGTCCGGCGCATATTCCGACAACCAGCCGGACTACAACTGGAGCGCGCCGTACGAGACCAAGGAGTTCAGCCAGTACTGGTACGGCATCCGCGACATGGAGGGCGTGAAGGCGGG
>ERZ808246.1103-NODE-1103-length-20317-cov-3.345129_pt1 | contig 20317 bp, 5 predicted proteins | sample MGYA00521083_ERZ808246 | MGnify/ENA primary metagenome ERZ808246 (study PRJEB31516, sample SAMN03275577) | gut metagenome | biome: mammalia-associated habitat; material: feces | host: Papio cynocephalus | place: Kenya | collected 2012-07-07 ... | reverse complement strand
TTGAATCTGACCCAATTGTAGATTTTGTTGTTACCAAATCATCTTTAAAGTAAAATGCATTATGGTTCCAGTTTGATGTTGCTCCATCGTGCATTACAAACATTGCCCCTCCATTTAACTTGCCATAATAATCATTTGTTGTTTCGCTAGTTAAATAAGGATTTTTACTGGTTCCAAATTCAGAAAAACTACCAACTGTCTCCACTCCATCGCCAATCCAAGTTGCATAATTAAAATTATGTACATTTGTAATATAGTACTTTAAACTGCCATCCATATAGTATGAATTTCCATTTTTATCGGTATATTCGTATGGCCTACCTATATTATTTTTTACATCTCTATCACCAAAATCAACATAAACATTGCTATCATTTAGTCCGCCAATTTTATAGTATCCCGCTTTATTTGCAGCATAATAATTTATGCCTCCTTCTGTATTTGTATATGTTGCTGGGATATAGAAGTATTGTTCTGTAGCACCAGAAGCCTTACGAGGGTAAGCATCTATTTGCAAATATTGCAAATGTGGGCTAGTGAATATATTTCCGTCCCATCCCGAACAAACCGGATCTCTTGATGTAGGCTGTGAACTAATTTTACTAGAACTGGTTAAACCAACATATCCACCAACCTTTACTTGGAATTTTTCGGTATTTGTAAGTAGTTTTTTATAGTCATCGGAATTTTTACTGCCTGATATTCTTACATCTCCATTTGGGTTAACATAATATTCTTTAGAGCCAAGGCCCATATTTATAAGGCCCCTAACATCACCACTAAGTTTTTCTACACCACTTAGTATAGTTGCTTGGCTATCCAAATATCCAACTATTCCACCAACTGCAAGAGGTATAGCAATGCTGTTGCTTTGATAATTTGTATTTCCAGAGCCACCTAGACTACGTGCATCATAAATACTTGTTGCCTTGCTATAATCATCCTGTTCTGTTGCAGTAGAGTCAGCGGCGACTAGTGCCGTGCTTTTTACATTTGTTATTTGAGCAATACTCCCCATTAACGAACCAACAACTCCGCCAAAATAGCTAGTTGATTTGGACCTTGAATCCAATAAGAATGTTGTGCCAGCTATATACACATTTTGGATTTTTCCATTAGCACGACCAACTATGCCACCAATATTAGCGTTAGAATTGTTAGCATTTGCATTAATTTGAATGTTTCCTTCAACATATACAGAATTGCTTTTACTTGTCCCAACCTCTAATGATGCAGAACTACCAACAATTCCACCAACATAATATCGTGCAGAAGCGCCACTGTAACTGATTGACATATCACTATTAAATGTAAGTTCCCCTATTTCGCCAAGGCCTACAAGTCCGCCAATATAAATTGTATTATATTTGTTTGAATTATCTAGGCTATTGGTTATTTGCAAATCTATTTTAGAATTTTGCATTGATACATTAGACAAATCTGAAGAGCGTGCAATACCAAACAAACCGCCAAAATAAATTGGATCTACAAAAGTATTCCCTATTTTTCCTGATATTGTTGAATTGATTTTTAATGTTTTAAGATTAAAGTAGAAATAAGAATTACTATTTGGGTTAACGTATCCTGCTATGCCTCCAACTGCAAAGCCATTATTCATTTTTACAGATGTTGCATTTGCTTTTGAAATATCAATAGTTAAATCGCCAATAATGTTGTTTGCACCATATCCAATACCGCCAATAGCAAAATCGTAATTATTAACTTCGCCAACAGACTGCTTGATATCTATGGTTGGAGTTGATGTTACATCTCTAAATATTGTATCACTTATGTTATTTGCAAAGCCTGATGCCGAACGATAACCGCCATAGGTTGTTGAACTTTTTTGAGTAATTGCGCCACTGCTTGTGCAGTTGTAAATTACCGCATTTGACATTTCGTTTGCAAAGCCATAAGACGATGTTAATGTTCCGTTTGTTGTTATTGCATAAGCATATCCAGTAAACTTTGTTGCAAGTGCAATATTTGTCAAAGTTAAATTAGAAATTACGCCATCGCCTTCAAAACCATTGCCACCATCAAATAAACTATCACAGCCACCATTATCAACACTTATTGTTTTGCCTGCGCCTATAATCATTTTTGGTTCACCAGTTAAGTATTGAAATTTTATGTTATCTTGAGTGCTTGTATCACTACCCCTCAAGCTGTAATTTTTATCAATATAGTAATATTTGCTTTCTAGCTTAGCACTAAGGCTTGCCGATTTGTCGTTTGCATTTACAGTTTTTATGCTTAGTGGCAATGGGCTCATTTTTGAACCAGTTGTTTCACTATCGCTTATATTTAATGCGTTGTAAATTATTTCGGCTGTCCTGTTGCCTGCTGTAACAAATGCACTTTGAACTGGATAATGATTGCTGTTAGCACTAAATGCTGTTAATTTATTTATGCCACTAACAAAATTATCGTAAGTGTTTGTTGAAGCATTATCTAATGCACTTGAATACCTGCAAAGCGAGATATCCGATGATGAATATGTGGCTTCAAAAGTAATTTTTTGTGCTCTTAATGCAAAAATTTGTGTATTAGAGATGGCTGAAATACATTCCTTTTTATATGCATCATCATTAGTATAATCTTTTATAGTGACATTTGAATAGCTGTTTAAAAAGCGAATTCCATTGGCTTCTGTTTTAGTTAAATTTTGGACAAAATATCCAATTAAGCCCGCAACATATAATGAACCACCTTGGCTGTTTGCACCTTGAGCAATTATTGTTGTTCCAGAAGCGAAGCTATTGCTTATAACATCTGTTGCAAGAAGCAAACTTATTTTATCTGCTATATTTGCACTAAAAATTTTACCTGCTAATGTGCCAATAAAGGTATTGTTTGAAGAGTTTGGAATTGTGCTTTCTATTGTAATATCACCATTTGCAAAACAGCCGTTAATTGATGCAATATCTGCATACCCAAGCAACAAACCAAAGTTTTGAACTTGATTTAACGAAGTTTGCTCGGTTGCAATTGCAAAACTGTTGTATGCAAAAAACTTTTTTGCATATGGCACAACCAAACTTGCCCTTGTAACAAGAGATACATCTCCAGCAAATTTACCTATAACTCCAAAATTTTGTAAGCGGATATAATCTGCCGAAAGTAGTCCCATATTGCCATTTACTGCAACATTTTGCACTTTTGCATTGTAAATTGCATATGGTGCGCTGTTGCTTATTTGTATTATTGTTTGTTTGCTATCGCTTGTTTTTGTAGATGTATCTAAGTTTAAACTTTGAACAAAATCACCTTTTGCATCTATATTGCTTACAAGTTTAGCATACATTTTTGTAGCTTCAGTTGTTGACGAATTTAATGTGTTAACAACATCGTTATATCTACCAATATTGTTTACCACGTATGGATAATCATCTGAATTATTGCCGGTACTTAATGAGCCCAGCAAACCCAAATTGCTACTAGACACGCCTTTTGTGGTTGTTTTGTAACTAAATGGTATTGCATAACCAAAGTTTACATTTTCATTTTGCACAGCATTAAACATATCTTTTGATGTTTGTTTTAGTTTTGCATAAGCAAGGCCTGTTGCTGTGTTATCGTTTTTAGTAACAGTATTTACACCTTTGAGTATAACCCCATTTGAATTTGACTGATTATCAAAATAACAATTTTGTATTGTTGTTGATCCGTTTATTCCTGTTATACCCGGATTGCTTACAAACGCATAAATATTTGTGTAATTTGTTGTTGTCCATAATGTGCTTGTGTTGCCAACTTTAACAAGTTTTGCTACAAGGTTTATAGCGTCAAACACATTTGCACTTGCAAAGCAGTTTATTACAACACCTCTTGTCGCTGTTTTTACAAACCCAGAAATCAAGTGAGTATTATCAACAATTGGCATTTGCGAGTTACCAGCAAAATTATAATAAACATTGCTTGCATAAGAATTTGCTATAACACCTGTATTTGATGCAACAAAGCCATTAGCCGAAGCCTCTATGCTGTTATCAGTATCTAGATATGTCATAGAACCGCAAGCGTTTATAAGACCATTGTTTGAATTGATAAAACCAGAAATTTGTTTAAGTAGCAAGTTGTTATCAAACTTTATATATCCAGTAGAAACAGTATTAAATATATAGCCATTGTTTAAATTGATTGGCGAAGTTAATGTAAATGTTTTGTCACTTTCGCCACTTGCACACAACTCTACACCAGAAATAAAACCAAGCGAGCCTACGCTTAAGTTTTTGTTTTTTAGTGCCAATGTGGTAGCTATTTCACTACTGTTAGAAACAAGTTTTCCGGTAAAGTCATCTGCAATTGACATTGTGATTGACGAATTTGTATTTAAAACACTAATTTTTGTAGCATCAATTGTTTCGCCATCACTTGTAATAACAACAGGTGATAGTTTTGAATTTGCGCCATAAAGTGTGTTGTAAACATTATTATCATCTTGTTTGCCATTATCTAGCAAACTTTTTAGTATGCTTGATGCCCCAGCAAACTCTAACCTTGTGCTATCAGCATCACTATATTTGCCATTTATAAGTTGCAAATAAGTAACCTCTTTGCCAAGTGTTGTTTTTTGTTTAACACCACTTAAATTATAGTTATAGTATATATTATCACTATCTTTAAATGATGTTGCTCGAATGTTTTCGACTTGTTGATTGTATGTGCTACCATCGTAGGCTGTTTTACCAACAGCATATATTGTTGCAAGAGAACAATTTGCACTGCCATCTGCAAGCGTGCCATCGGTAGTAAACCCACCAATTTTGCCACTAAACAAATTTGTTTTTACAGCTGTTGCTTTTGATTTTGTTATTTGACTTGCATAAATTATATCACCAAGCGACACATTGCCACTTAATGCCGAGCCCGATGTTAAATCTTGCGCAAAGCCTGCTACATGCATATTTTCTGTTGAGTCTGTAAAGCTTAGACAAACATCGCTTGCACTATTGGTAATTTTTAGTGTAGAAACTTGACTTGTGCCACTTGTATTGCCATACCCGCTTGCAACAAACCCAGCAAGGTAATATGAAGCATCAGCCGAACTAGATATTTTTGCGGTTGAGCCGATTGAACCATTTGCCATACAATTTGCAATTGTAAGTTTAGAGTCCGCATCGTTTGTGCCAACAAAGCCACCTACAAATATGTTTTTACTGTTTGTTGAAACAACCATTTCTCCAAAATTTGCCATTGTGTTATTTACGGTTGCACCATTAGAAATTGCACCTGCAAAACCTCCAATTCTAACATCAGAATCATTTGCAGTATTGTTAATATCGATATTTATAGCATCCAAATTTACATTTGTGCTTATCAATTTATCAGAACTGCTTGTTGCTCCGATTGTGCAATTGTTAAGTTTGCCAGCAAAACCACCAATATTTGTATTTTTAATATTTAGCTTTGCAATAGAAAGTGATTGTATTGCGTAATCTTTTGGTTTTTTTACAGTTAAGTTATATGCCTCACCAACAACTCCACCAATATATGCTGTATCAACATTAACCTCGTCTGCACCATCTATTTGTGTTACTTTGATGTTTGTAGAAAGGTCGCAGTTAAGGTCATAATTACCACTTGTGCTTATAAACCCAGCAACACCACCAACATACAATTTGCGGGAATTGCTGTATTCGCTAAGCAAAATTGAAAGTTTAGAATCAACATAAATACTATTTGCATCTTTTGTAGTTTCTAGCTTTCCAGCAAAACCACCAACATATAGATTATCTGCACCAGCATCAAGCTCTTCGCTATAAAGCACATCAACACCATTAACTGCGCAATTAGAAATTTCGGCATTTGAGTTGCCAATAAATGCACCAACATAAGTATTTTTGTTTGTTCCGCTTTCGTCAGCATCTACAACTGTTAACTTTGTGTTTAACTCACCCTTGCTAAATGTTGCCATTGCCAAGTTGCCACTTGTAGCATCCAGCACTGGACAGCTTATGTTACCTGAATTAATCAAAACCTTGTTTATGTTAGAGCTTGTGCTATTTGTATTGCCCGCAAACACTCCAACCGAATGAGTTGTTGAATTTGCCTGTTGTTGTAATGTTACGCTGTAAGTTTGGTTTTGTTGCAAGTAAATGTTGCAATTTGAAACACTGCTTGCAATTTTTTGATTACCAAAGTTACCAACAAGCAAGCCAATATTTGTTGCAGTGCCATTATACTTGAACCCTGTTTGGCCGGCATAAGTTTGCTCTGCATCAGAATTTGGATTTGTAAAGCTTGTGCCAAACACAAAGTTTATGTTAGAAACAGAACTGTTGTGAGATAGCATAGAGAAGAATCCAAAATCTACGCTTGCATTGTTATCATCTATTATGTTTATGTTGTAAATATTGTATCGTCTATCGCCATTTATGCCAAGACCATCGGTTCGGTTTGCACCAGTAAATGTTACATATGCAAGTGCTTTTGGTATCCATGGGCTTGTTAGATAAATATCTGATTCTAGCCTATATCTACCACCAGAGCGAATTGACCTTAACTCCTTTTCGGTATTTATACTTACAAAGGCATTGGTATCTTTTGGCTTTAATGTTGGATAAACCGGAGATTTAAACTCCCAATTATTATTCCAACCACTAAACATACCGTCTTCGTCTTGTCCGTAAGTTGAATATGTGCCACCATTTACATCTTTGCCCCTAAATAGCAAATATGCTTCACTATTTGAGAACTTTTTAATTGTTGTATCTAATACATCGGTTGCGCTTTGATTTATAGATATACTTAATGTTTTGTAGTTATAAGAATCTACTTCATCAAACACTGTTTTGCCATTTTGCGCAAAAGCTACGTGGTTTATATTAAGCCCTGCTGTGCCACTTGCATTTTTGCAATCGGCAACGCTGATAGACTCTGAGGCATAAACAAACCTTGTATACAGGTTGCGATTGCCAAATGCACCAAATTCAGCGCCCTTTGTTTCGCCTGCAATAGCACCTATCCTGCCATTAAACCAACGATACTCTATCTTTCCGGTAGAAAGTGTTTTTGCACCAAGATAGCCAGCCATAATATCACTGTATGTAAGTGCCTTTGTAGAATAACTACCATCAGCATTTATGCTGTAATATGTTTGACCATTTGTTTGATTGTATCTAACTGGCATAAAGCCATCGTTATCGGCCTTGTAACCAGATACTTTGTGGAATGCATTTATGCCGTCTACTCCATTAAACTGAGAGTATTGATTTGCATCATAATACCCTACAATGCCACCAACATAACTTGTTGGGTTGTATACATAAACACTTAAACTAGAACCTGTTGTTGTGTTTATGGTTATTTGTGATGTAGAACTTTCAAATTTATCACCTGCAAACACATTTGCTGTGGTGTAAACTTCTTCTAACAATGGATATTTATTTAATCTGCACTGTTGAGAATAAGTATCATTATCGGCATCAAAACCATAAAGTTCCTCGGCATTATATTGAGACAATTTACCAATAATACCACCAGCATATTTGGCATTGCTGTTTGATACATTTGCTTTTGAATAGCTAGAAAGTATATATCCGCCATTTTGAATACCAACAATTCCGCCAATTGCATATGGATAGATATTTGAGCCATTAAATAGCGAATTTGCCATATTATTTGTCAAGTTTTCATCAAAACTTGCAACATTTTGAGATGCAACTTCTACCGAAGATAGCGTTATTGCACCACCATTATTTATACCAACAATTGCGCCTGATGTATAGTATCCATTTAGTCTTTGGCCATCGGTTGTTGACAAAATAAATTTAGAGTTAGAAACAATAACATCTTCGTTTATAGTTCCAAACAAGCCACCAACAACTTCGCCAAGCAATGTAATATCTCCACTAACAACCATATTGTTTATATCAGGTTGTCTGTTGTTAATGTTATCGGCACTGTTTTGTGAGTATTTTTGTTGTGCTTTAAAATTATCAGCACCCCTATCAAGCTCAAACACACTATCAGATGTGTTTATATCAACTATTCCGGCGATACCACCAGCATAGCTAAAATTGCAAACATTATTGCCCAAACTATCTTTTGTTAAGTCCAAAGATTTAGAGTAATAAGTTTTTCCACCAATTTTTATAGTCTTTGTTAATATATGGCTTTTGTTTGTTACATTTGAGTTTATATCTTTATATTTTTCAAAGATTTCATCTATCAAAATATTGTTGCTAGAACCTTTAACTGTAACTGTGTAGTAATCTAGTGGCTGATATTCTGACACTCCATTTTGTTGATATTTTGTGTTTACACTGCTTGTGTAAGAACTTGTTACATTTGCATTGACACTAACATCATATAAAGTAGAATTTCCAATAACCGCACCAGCAAGTCCGCCAACCGCATTTCTACCCAAAATTGTAACACCATCGGCCTTTATGTTAACCGATTTAATATCTGCATTAACAATCACACCCGCCAAAATGCCTGTAAACGAACTTTTTGAACGAGCAACTTCTTTAACATCTAATGTTAAATTTCTAACCTGAGCCTTTTTGCTTTGGCTTGGGTTTAGGTCAACCGACAAAATTGATGTTCCATTAACCTTTGTTTCGACAGTTGCTGTTCCAATTTGATTAAACAAACCAAACGCACTAGAAACATTGCTGTAAATGTTTGTTTTTGATGATACACTATCGCCAACATCTTCACCATCGGCTGTTGTTAAACCAACAATCTTGATGCCTGATATGGTCATACCGTTTCCATCAAAATCACCATTAAACACAATGTTACGCAAGTTGTTAAGCTCGGCTGTGCCAGCATAAGATGATAAGTCAATATCATTTATAAGCCTTATATTATAGTTAAAGTAACCACTTGCCGAATATCTGTTAAATGTATCAACAAATTGCATTGCATTAACTATTGTGTAAGGTGTTTCGGCATAATCTGACCTTGGGAAGTAAATTTTAATTTCGGTTGTGTTGTTGCCAGAAGAATCTTTAACATAGCTTTGAACTGGGGTTCTTCTAAACTTGCCAGCATCTCTAAGCTCTCGATTGTTCTCGTTAAAGTTAAGCGCTGGCAAAATGTATTTGCCACCATAACTCCAAACTGATGAATTTCGGCTAATATCAAAGCCAACATATGCGCCACCCTCTTGAATTGCTGATTTTGCACTTGAATCGTCCTCGATATTTATGCTCAACCTTGTTGCTGGGTCTTTAAACTCAACATCATCTTCCAACGCTTCTTTTTCGTCTGTAATGTAGTAGCAATATTCAACATCGCTGGTTGTTGCATCGTTAAGCACTTCGCCATACTCGTTTGTTCCAACAAAATATGAGTGTGCTGTGTTTTTATCTATTTTGCCATCATAATAACTTGCTGTGTATGATGTGTAAATTTTTCCACCATTAGAGTTATCAAACACAAAGCCTGATGTTCTTGCATCGGTTGCCATTGGAATTGCACTATATGCATTTCTAATTTCGCCAGCATTTGTGTAGATAAAGCCTGCAACTATAGATTTTGAAACAAGTTCGGCAAAATAATAGTTGCTTGCGTCTTTGTTAAATAATGTAGAAAGCCTTGAATCGCCATTTTTAAGTGGTCTAACAAGTTCTGCTCCATCTATCTCTCCAATTTTGTAGTAATCATACTCTTGAATTAGTCTTTGGCCAGCAACGCTACTGCTTATGATTCGCGCACTGCTACCATTTTGAATTGCAAACCCTGCGACTTTTGCTTGAGAAACAACTGTTGCATCATTTTCTAGTCCAACAAACTCTACCGAGCAACTTGAAATTAGGTTTGAATTTGTGTTTACAAATCCTGCCATATTTCCGTTGTTTGCAGTGATAATTTTGATGTTGCCACCGTTTGCTGATTTGTTTGAATTGTAGTTATCATTCCAGTCAGTTCCCAAAACAGAAGAATATGTTACTTTTCCAGAATTTTGAGAAACAAAACCTGCAATATTTACCACACCTGCACTATCTGTAAGTGAAATTTGGACATCACCCAAATAGTAAACATTACAATTTGACACAATACCATAGTTAAATGCTGTTAATCCACCAAAGTAAATAGACGAACTATTTATATTAAGATTTATTGCATAAGATTGATTTTGCTGTGCTGGATAGTATTTTACGTCCAAGTTAAGCAATACAGTATCGGTTTGAATTTGAGTGAATGCACCCAAATTGCTATCTGTAATATCAAAATTGCCATAAATATTTATTGAATGTGAGTTGCCATCTAAACTTGCAACATTAAGTGCAAAAGGTTTGTATGCCTCACTTGTTTTTGTCTCGTCCCCATCGGCAATTAAACTTGCATCTACGCCAAAGCTTAAATCATTCATCAAAATGTAATCAAGCCCTGACTTCATTTCGTAAAATTGTTGTATGTTGTAAACTGGGACTGGGTTATTGACATCAGAATTTACCTGAATATCCATTTCGTAAACTCGGCTAACTGTTTTAAACATATCTTTGTTTTTGTTAGAATCATTTAGTTTTAGGCTTAAAACTGTTTTGCCGTTTATTGTTTCGTATTGATAGTAATACGAAAACTCTACCTTAAACCTATTGCTTGTGCTTTTTGAATTTGTTGCAACAACTCCAAAAAGAGAATCTAGAGGCTCGGCTTCGGTTTCTATCCTTTTGTAAACCGTGTAAGCATCGTAATATTTAGATACAATGCCCTGTTCTGTGCTTTCAGAACCATCAAATGACCACGACTCCCAAGGGTTTTGAACTGATTTTTGCGATGCAAACCAATATGCCTCGTGCTTGTTTATAATAGACTCAATTTGACTTAATGCACTGCTATTTTGCCTATCTTCTCTATTTATATGCCCAAACACTTGAACTCTTAAAGGTGTGTATTCGTCAACCACAAACGCCATTTTATCGGTGCTTTGGCTATTAACTTGAATATCAGTTACAATATCCTCTACAACTGTAAACTCAATAACTTGACTTGTGTAAAGCTCGTCAAGTCCGTTTATAGTTTGCCTTCCGTTTGCCCAAATTGTTAAGGTTGTTCCGACATCATAATTTGATGTGTCAACTGCAAACGCAAGGTCGTTAAGCGACATTACAATATTTTTGCCATTGACATTTTTTGTATCGCCATTAACAACAACATTGTAATCTAGTGTTTTAAATGATAAATGTTCGTAAGAAATATCAAAGTTAAGTGCCTCGCCCTTTACAACAATGTTGCGTTGCTCGGTTTTTCCGTTTTGTGATACATATGCCTTTTCTGGCTCGCCATCAAACGAAAGCTTAAGCTCTGGGGTTGCATTTACAATAATATCAAACGATTTTTCAAAAGTTTTTGTTTCTACAACTCCACTAGCATTTATTATGTTTGAAGTTGCAATCAATTTTATTGTGATAACTTGGTCATAATCTACATTAGAACCAATCAATGTTTTTACAAAGAATTTTCCGTTAAATGCAAATTGAGTTTCTTGCCCACTTAAATCGGCAGTAGATACTCGTTGCAACAAAATGCCGTTTTTAACAAGTTCTGGATTTGGTTTAATTTCTACATAACTTGTTTCGCCATTAAGGGTAGTTTCGGCAGTTTGAATAAAGCTTATGCTATTGCCCTTGTTATCGGTGCCACTAACAAGCTCTATTTGGTCAAATTGTGCATATTCTGGATATATATCCACAACAAGCATACCAACTTGGCCTGGTGTTAATGTGTTGCTAAGCAAAGTTGCAAGTGTGTAAGAATTGCCTTTTATTTTGCCAGCTGGATAGTTTGTAAAATCGGCCTTTAAAATTGGCTGTGGCCTTGCAACAACTTGCAAGGACTTGCTTATATTTGCATTGCTTTGTGCATTAAACACAATGTTTGATTGAATAATTTTGTTAAATTGTGAAGCTTTATCGGTAGAAAAATATTGGTCAGCAAACTTAATTTCAAAAGTAACAACCATTTCACCATCCAAAACACCATCAAACTGTGCGACACTTAAAATAAGTTTTGCATTTTGTTTGTTTTGTTCGTTTTTATCGGCTCTAATTTTTCCGCCATTAAGCACTACACTTTGATTGCCAAAGTTTTCAAAATAAATTTCGTCACTATCAACATCAACAAGCAAAACATCATCTTCTTTATCAGTTTTTACGGTTACGGTAAAAAAGTTATCGTCCAAAACCGTCATATCTAGGTTTGTGTTTGTAATACTTACTGCTGTTGCGCCCGAATAAATGTTAACCTCAAAATTGCTATAACTTGCAACTGGAATATACTTTGCAGTGTTATCATCTAAATACAAAACATAAAATAGTGTAACATCAAACACTTTTGTTTGAGCAAGTGTTCCACTTAATGCAATTTTGTTGCCAAACATTGTGTAGCCATCAAGCAATGTATCATCGGAATCAGAAAGCACAATATCGGTATCCAGTTGATTTGTTGAAATACCAAGCAAGTAACTAGAATCTACCTGTTCGTCAACAAAACTGCCATCTTTTGCTTTTGACTTTGCATAAATAGCATTTATTTGTGCCTGAGCTTTTGTTCTTACACTAACACTTTCTACATTAAACTTTTCTATTTTATCCAAAAATGCTATTTGAATTGTTTTTTTAACTGCAGTGTTATTGCTTAAAATAAATGTTAAAGTAACAAGTTTTTGTGTGCGTGAAGATATGCTTGCAAACGAGCTAAACCTGTTTGTTGTGTTGTTAACATTAAGCACGCTATCATCACTAGAATAAACATAAATTGCTGATTTTGAATTTGAAACATTTGTGGTTAGTTTTATAACATCAGCAAGTTTGTAGGCTGTTTTTGTGTTTATAATAATAATATCATCCACAACCTCTACATCTTGTTTTGCTGTTACGTTAATTTGACTTGGAACTGTTTTTTGAATTATTTGATTGTTTTGAGAGTAAATTAAAACTGGGTATCCATCATTTTTTGTGCTATCCAATAGCCACTCGGCATTGTTATATGGCTCGACAGTAACAATATTCCAACCGTTGTAGGTAGAGGTTTGTTTTAACTGACTGCTTGTTTTAAGCACTTCGGTGCTTTCGCCATTTGTTAAAGCGTAACTGTTTGTAGCAACATAATTACTAGCCTCGCCCTCGCCAACAAAATCTTTATCGGCAAAAAGTGAATATACTTGCTGTATTTTTGATGCACCATCAAATTGATATTGCGCACCTTGCACACTGCCAAATATTGAGCCAAACACACTGCTGTTTGTTGTGCCAAGAGAATATGCATTTTTAACAAGCACATCGGTAGCACTGCCAACCAAACCACCAGATTTTTGAGCATCTAAATTGGCATTTGCATAGCTTGAATAAATGTTTGTATACAAAGCATTTCCAACAAGTCCACCAACATTTTGTTGGCCACTTATCTTGCTAAGATTTGCGTATGTTTGAACATATGAATTTTTGATTATTGTTTTTGATACTGCAACATCCAAATAATCATCGCTAGCATCACCATCTGTGCCATTGCTATTAACCGATGTTACGAAGTATCCCTTTGCGTATCCAACCAATCCACCAACATTGTTTTGGCCGCAAATCTTTCCGTTTATTTGCTCGTCTTTTGCATCTTGATACATCTCTACAATAGCATTGTTTACAACAACACTTACACTATCTGTTTCGGTGCGATTTGCAATCGACAAACTGCTTTGTGTTGTTTTGTTTGTAAGCCACTCTCCAACATAGCCCACAACTCCGCCAACATTGTTATTTGCTGTGATATTTGCAAAAACAAGTGCATTGTTAATTATTCCGTTACTAACACCTGCAATTCCACCAACATTGTTGATGCCTGTTGCAGTTATAACAGCATCGGTAGAAAATCCTTGACTAGAAATTATAGAATTATTGTTACTGCCAACAATTCCGTTATTTTGAGCAACGATTCCTCCAATTGCCGATTTTGTGGCGCTTATGCCACTTGCAACATCAATTTTGCCAGAAAAATCAAAATCTTGAACAAAATCATAAGAATTTAATTGATAATTGTTATTTAAGCCATAAATTGACGCTTTGTTTGTGCCAATCAATCCACCAACATATAGAGATGGCAAGTTGATTGATTGAACATTTTGACTTAACTTAACATCTATATTTGCAACAACAGCACACTCCAAAACATAACCCTGATTATCCAAAACTAAACCTGCTACATTTAGGTTGCCGGCTGTGTTTACAGTAATGCTTGATTTTACAAAATAGATGTTAACATTAGATATTGAACCCAAATTTGTATTTGCAAGGCCCGCAACCGATAAGTCGCCATTCATTTGTAAATCAAAACTTGCTTGGATGTTTAAGTCTTTTATTTTAGCATCTTCGCTGATTGTTTCAAAAATATAATGTTTGCCAGCAATGTTGTTTAACGAAACATTAAACAAGTAGTGATTATTCCCATCAAGCTGTCCGTTAAACTTATCTGTTATTTTTGTAAAGGCAATATTTTTTGTAAATGTAATATCATTTGCAACATAATAAAATTTGTTATTTTGAATGTTATTAAAATCATCTTCGGTAGAAATTTTGTATGCTGTTTCGGTTGATAAACCATCAGCAACAATAATGGTTATGGTTTTTGGAGCCATTCCACTTTCTTTAAGGTCTTCTGGATAAATTTCAACTTCAGTTCTACCTGCCGATAGTGGCGTGATTACGCCATTAGAATCTACCCCCGCAATTTGAGGGTTTAAAACATTATACTCAACATTTTTAAATGTAACATCTTGATTGCCACTTGCGGAATATAGTTTTGTGGTTATTTGCAAAGTGCTTGGTGATATTGACCCACTAGACTCACCATTGCCTATTTCAAAATACGCCTCGGTATTGTTTGGCTCGCCAACATAAGAAACATAACTTGTGGCCTTTGTTGCCTTTTTAACAATTATTGTTGCATATCTTACAATTGTTGTTGAATAGTATCTAACAGTAACACTTACGGTATAACTGCTAACTTCTGCCTCTGACGCTTTGCTAATTGCTTGAACAACAGCCGAATCGCCAAAACTCGAAATTTGCAAACTGCTTGATGCCTGCCAGCTTATATTTGCTTTTGATTTTGGCACTGACCTTGGGAACAAGCTAACCGAAAATGAATCTTGGAACAAGTAGTTTTCTACCTGAGTTTGATTTAATGAATCTAGCCAATAAATTGTTGATGTTTTTTTAGAAAGAGAAACATCGGTTAGAGGAATGTAAAGCTCCAAATTTATTTGTCTGGTGCTTTCTATCGCATCTGCCCTGCCATTATCTTTGGTATAAAGAGAAGTAACCAAAACTTCTACGATCAAGTGTTGAGCCACCTCTTCGCCATCTATAACGGTTGTTTCTGGCAATTGTTTTAAAGTTGTTATGTAGCCTGTGCTTGTTACAGTTGCATAATCACGGCCATCTAGCCTATCATCATTTTTATCATTTACCACAAAAATATTGTAGCTGACTGTGTAGTATGCACTTTTTGGTGTTGTTTCTAGTTTTAACTTTGTTGTGCTACCAAGCGACAAAACAACGCTTGTTAATGAGCCATAATCATCAAACACTGGGTTTGCGATGTTTGAATTTTGTTGAGGGTCATCAATCAAAATTTTGTATCCACCAGTTGTCCCTTCGGCATTGGCATATTCAATTGCATCAAACACAACAATGTTAAACACATCACTCTCTACGCCATTTTGCAAAATCAATTTGCATCTTAACTCGCCAGCGCGTTTGCCGTTTATTGTAACAACAGGCATACTTCCCCTGCCAACTGTTACACTTGCAACATCATCACCTGCAAGGTTTGAGCCATCTTGTTTAACCAAAGTTATTCCACTTGCATTAGCGCCGTCCGAAACAAAGTAATCAATTTCTAGCGAACGACCAGTTTGCACATAGTATCCGTTTGGTGTAAAGTTGCCAACAGGATAAAAATCTGGGGTTACACTTGTGCTACCAAGCAAGGTTGTTAATGTAATTGTTCTAACCAAAACTTTTTGGTGCCCAACAGTGCCATATGCATAAACATAAAGTTTAGAAACTGTGTTAGCCTCTACACCTTTAACATAAATTGTTTGGCCATTATCAAAAATGCTATCTGGGGCCGGTGTTGGAGGGTTGTTTACATCATCAGTGTAACCAACATCAACAAGCCTTCCACCTTGGCCATCATCTACCATAACTTCCAAATTATTACCGCCATCTGTGGCAAGCATAAATTTTTTGTTATAGGCAAGCACACTGCCAACATTTATGGTGTATGCCCTGCCCAAGTTGTTTTGATAGTATGTGTAAATATTTTCGCTAAAATCTGACGTATTGCCATTTATGCTTATTGTAGATGGTAGTTCTACAACCTGAATATCCACTTGTTTAGAAATTTCTGGAGTATCAGAATAATTTTCAAAATGGACATAAATAACCAACTTGCAACTACCAATTTGCTTTGCATATGCCCTAATTTCAAAAACATTTAGCTCAGCATCTACGCAAGGAACAGTATCTACAAGCTCGCCATCAGAGTTTAAAAATTTGTATGTAAGATATATTTTTTCTTCGCCAGCTCTAACGTCAACATTAAACGAAATATCGCTTTCGCCACCATTTGTTGCAAGAGTGATTTTGTTTTGCTCGGCATTATATAATGGGCTTTGTGTGTAAATTGAAATTCCATCATCAATATCATCGCCAATAGGCTCAATAACATGAACAACAATTTCGGTTGACAAAGCTGGGTTTTCAGCATTTTGCGCAACAACAACAATTTCGGTTGCATTTACAACTTGTGTTAAAGTTAGCACAGTGCCTTGCTCGTTATCCGTAATTTCTACACCCTCTACATCACAACTATACTTGATTGTTTTTTGTGTGGTGTTGTTTGGTGTAAACACAATTGGGTTGCCAAGATTTAGCGACTGGCCTGCCTTGTTAAAAATTGCAGGGTTATAGTTGCTTTTTACTTGCATATTTGTAGCACGCCAAATTGCATTTATCTTAACCGAGCACGATTTTTCACCCTCTTCGGTTAGCGCAACAAGATTGCTTACGCCACCGCCTTCTTCTAGTGCCTGAACAGTTACGGTTGTAACATTATCCTCTTTTTTGTTGCTTAAGATTTTTATAAGTGAGTGGTCGTAAGAAAGCTTAAGGTTTGTGCTTACGCCTTCGCCTGCACCATTAACGGTAAACTTTACGGTACCGATAGATGGCTTTGCACCATCTTGCATATCGGTATCTTCGCCAAGATACAATTCTAGCTCACTAACATTTGATGTTACGCTTAATGCGCTGTATTTATCGGTGCAACCAAAAAATAATCCGCTTACCGAAATTAACATTAACATAACAAACGCAAATATCTTTTTAAACTTCATACTAACCTCGCTTTATCTTGTGCAACTTTTATATATTTATATATATAAAAACTTCCTTTGCTATAATTATACAATGTTTTGGCCAACTAGGCAAATCATTTTTATGTTATGCTAAAAATATTTATATTTTTAAAAAAAAGTATAAAATGTGGCAAAAAATATGCTATAATTGGCGGTATGGAAATTAAACAAGTTTTAGGAAAAGTTAGAAAAGCCTGCGAACAATACAATCTGATTGAAGATGGCGATAAAATTGCCGTTGGGCTTTCAGGCGGAAAAGACAGCATAACACTTTTAACATGCCTATCTATGCTTAGGCACTTTTACCCAAAAAAATTTGAATTAGGTGCCATTGCAGTTGATATTTTTAGTGGACAAACAGACTACTCAAAAATTAAAGAATATTGCAAAAAATTGGATGTGCCACTAACCATAATTCCATCTAACATAAAACGAGTGGTTTTTGATATTAGAAAAGAGCCAAACCCTTGCAGTTTGTGTGCAAACCTTAGGCGTGGATTTTTAAACAGCACAGCAATAAAACTTGGCTACAACAAAGTGGCGCTTGGCCACCACGCTGACGACTTGATACAAACGCTTTTTATGTCAATGTTTCACGAAAGCCGACTAAACACCTTTTTGCCAAAAACACAACTAACTAACAGCCCACTTGTGGTTATAAGGCCACTTGTGCTAACTTTTGAAAAAGAAATTATTGGCGTGTGCAAAGATATGCCTGTGATTTTTAACAAATGCCCAGCCAACAAGCACACCGAGCGTGAGAATATAAATCAAATGATACAAAATCTCAATAAGCGCATACCTGGGGTAGAAAAAAAGATATTAAGCGCCCTAACCCACCCCGAAAGAAATAACCTTTTTGATAAGCTTAACAATAATTAGTATCAACAACTTTAAGTTTGGCAATAAAAATGTAACAAAAATACCCAAAAATTTTTGGGTATTTTTATTTTTTTTACACTTTTTTAAATTAAAATATTTGTTTGTTGCCATTAAAGTATACTTGGGTTTGTTTGCCCATTTTTACAAAAATTTTCGCCATTGTTTTTTTGTTTGTTTTGCACTTGTTTGCTGTTTTTTTGCACAGTGAAAAATGCAAAAAAGTTAAATCGTCACCATTTTTGTTTTTTGATTTTTGTATTTGTTTTTTGTTGCTTCTCCACCCCTAAAACTTTTTTCGGCAAAATTTATTTCTAATATTTTTTTAACCTTTAAATACAAAAAATAGTTTGCTTTTGGCAACCGTTTTGTAAGGTCATAATGCACAGTGCTTTTTGAAATTCCAAACATCTTGGCGGTTTTTCGCACAGTTGACTTTGTGCTTATTAAATATTTTGCCATTTGCTTTACCCTATCATAAATATCACTCATTTTTATCTCCTTTGTTTAATTTATTGGCGGAGATTAAAAAAAATGACAAAACTTGTAAAAAATGGTAAAAAAAATAAAAAAATTGCCATTTTTTATCACAAGTTTAAACGGCGATATTTTGATAGTTTTTAAACAAAAAAAAGAGGCAGTTAGCCTCTAGATTTTATATTAAATTACTTTTTTGCAGTATTTTCGTCAATATATTTTACTATATCGCCTACAGTTTGCAACTTCATAGCAACTTCGTCAGGAAGTGTGATGCCATATTCATCTTCCAAAGCCATAAGGAGTTCTACAACATCCAAACTATCTGCGCCCAAATCGTCTACAATTTTTGTTTCTAGTGTAACTTTTTCTGGTGCTTTGCCCAATTGGTCGCATATAAGTTGTCTAACTTTTTCGAAACACATAAATATTCCTCCAAATTTGATATACTAATTATATAACTTTTTGTAGCACTTGTAAAGCAATTTCGCTAATTTGCTAAATATACAAATTGGTGGGCAAACAAAAAGCCCCACGCCTTTGTTTGCTGGGGTTTTTTGGTTTTTTAAATTGTTGTTTTTGTGCTACTTTCCGCTAGAAACATCCAAAAAACTTGCTGGGTCAACAACGCTTCCGTCCTTCCAAACTTCAAAATGAACTTCGCCTGCAGATGAGGTTTCACTTGTTGCTGTGTTGCTTGCTTTGCCAATAACATCGCCCTTTTTAACAACATCGCCAACCTTTACAGGTGGTGTTTGCTCCAAACTGCCATAGGTTGTTTTTAGTCTGTGCCCAAAAGCAAATTTGTGGTTATGCTGGTAACTTTGCCGTCGTAAACAGCCAAAACATCTGTGCCAACATCAGCAGTGTAATCAAGCCCTTTGTGAGCCTCCCAAACATTTAGTGCTTTGTTGTATTGCAACTCGGTATCACTGTACCCCTTTGATATTGTACCATTTAAAATTGGCGAGCCAAAACTTATTGTTTGGGTGCTCGTTGGCTTTACGCTTGGTTTAGAGCCAGCCGAAATGCTGGTTAGCACAATTGCAAGCGCAAGCAAAGCAACCAAAATTACAAGCACAAAATAATATCCATATTTTTTTAAAATACCCGCAACACTTATTTTTTTGTTTGTTGATTTTGTATTTTCGTTTTCCATAATAATCTCCTTAGCCTAATTGTTGACAAAATTTTTGAATATATACAATAAATTTAAAATTTTTTAAAATCCCGTTAAAATTAAGGGATAGCCAATGTTTATACTACAATTATCTATTGCTATTTGAATGTTTATTTTTTGCCCAGATAATGTAACAAATTTTGGTAGTGATGCATCATAGCAATACCAAATTTTGTAGCCGTCTAGCACTTCGGTTTTAACCACAAGCCCACAAAAGCGAGCTTTTAAACTGCCTAATGTGTTTTTGTTATAGTTTTTAACCCTTATACCCTCACCCAAAATGCCGTTTAGCTGAGGCTTAATTTGGCTGGCGCTATTTAGCCCACAACGAACAATACTGCCTGTGCCACAATTTATAATATTTGTGCCATCAAGGCTGTTTACTCTTTGCGATGTGTAAAACATAT
>ERZ808246.1102-NODE-1102-length-20322-cov-17.460404_pt1 | contig 20322 bp, 11 predicted proteins | sample MGYA00521083_ERZ808246 | MGnify/ENA primary metagenome ERZ808246 (study PRJEB31516, sample SAMN03275577) | gut metagenome | biome: mammalia-associated habitat; material: feces | host: Papio cynocephalus | place: Kenya | collected 2012-07-07 ... | reverse complement strand
TCGGAACATACAGTCAGAACGGGAAAGGTACCGACTACACCGATGTCTATGGCTATGGTGTCGAATTCACCGCCACGAACGATGTCACCATCGAAAAAACAGGTGACAAAACAATCAAAATGACCGGATTCTTCACCGATGGCACAGAACTGACCGCCACATTGGACGAGAATGCCAGAACTTTGACCTTTGACATCAGCGTCTGGCTGACCTACTACTACTTCTCCGCAGCCGGGAATGTGTCAGCACCTGTTGTGGCGACCATCGACAAAGACGGAACAATCTCATTCTCGGATTGGTCAGCAATGGCTGAATATTCAGGAGCCTATTACGACTACGTTTCAGGCACAAGTACGACTCTGTCCAAGAAATAACAACGACATTCATTATCGCCGGCCAGGACCGCATAGTTCTGAAGCGACGAACAACTGAAGGGGATGGCCAAATGGCCACCCCCTTTTTCATAACGTTCAATCATCAATGAAGATTATTTCACATCAAAAAACTTTCAAACAAATCAAAGCTGGTTCTTGAGCCACACTCTCATGGAAGTCTTGTCGCAGCGGTTGTCCCAGCTGTAGTATGGAATAAGACTTATCCGCCCGTCAGTTCCATCATTGGAAACCAATGAGACGATGCCATTCAAATTTCCTCCTGATATGATCTCCTCATCGAATGTGATTTCTGTGCTGACTCTCATGTCCTGCGGTTTCTCATTGTTGCCGACGTTCTCCGCACAGTAGACGACCGGACCACGCACGACAGCCACGCAGCCTTTGTCCTCCGTAACCCTGTCGTCAGCCTTTACCAGACGCGGCTGAATGCCGAGGTCTAGATCAACCACATCCCCCGAACTCCATTTCCGGTCTATGACAGCGAAGCCTTTGTCCATTCTGTAATCGACCGGATTCCCGTTGACCATGACTGAGATCTTTCCCTGCTTGCCATCGACATAAGTGTAAAGATCACCCGGAGCGAAAGACCCGGAGGTACTCCACCTCGGAATCCTGAGCCTTACAGTGAAGGTCTTCGGCCTGTCCGGGCTGACAGTCAGACGTACCCTCCCGTCGTACGGGTACTCTGTGGTCTGGACAAGCCCGACATCACACTTTCCAAGACTTATGTTGGTCTCGTTAGACGCGTAGAGGGTCACATAGATGTCATTGTCAGAGCAGGCATACATGTACCCCGGGACCTGAAGGATCAACCTGGAGATGTTTGGCGGGCAGCATGCGCATCCAAACCACTCCGAACGGTTCACAGGAGACTCATCCGCGTCCACCTCAAGAGGATTGACGTAGAAGAACCGGTCGCCGCTCAGGCTTATTCCCGCCAACGCATTGTTGAACAACGAGAGTTCCGCGATGTCAAGGTACTTGGCATCCTTTTCAGCCAGGAACATTCCCATGTTGAAGAACACATTGGAGACAGCAGCGCAGGTCTCATTGTAAGCGAATTTGTTCGGCAGGTCATAAGCGGAGCCGAATCCCTCGATCCTTCTGTCTGCCCCGAGACCGCCTGTGATGTGCATCTTGGTGGAGACCAGATCCTCCCAGATGGTGTCAAGCGCGGGCTTATATTCATCAATCCTCGCCAAAGCGTCAACCTGAGCCATTCCGGTGTAGAGATAAATCGCCCTGACGCAATGCCCCACGGCCTCTCTCTGGCTGGCGACCGGTAGGTGCTGCTGGGCATAGGTCGGAGAGTTCACCCCTTCGCCGTCAGGAATGAATGTGACTCCTCTTATGTCCAGGAACCTCTTCGCCATGTCCAGGTACAGCCTGTCTCCCGTCACCTTGTACAGTTTGCAGAGCGCCAACTCGATCTCCTCGTGTCCCGGAGCCTGATTGATCGGCTTGCCGTCATTGTAGTTCGGGTCACCCTCGAAGAAAACACGGTTGATGTGTTTTGCGTTCTTTATGGCCACATCCAGCAACTGCCTCTTGCCTGTGGCTTGATAATAGGCGACGGCAGCCTCGTAAAGATGCCCCATGTTGTACAGTTCATGACTGTGGATGACATAGGAATATGGACGCTCACCCATCACATTGACATCCGGATTGCCGCAGATGTGCGAGATGTAAAGGTAGCCGTCAGGCTTCTGGCATGCCGCAATCAAGGCGATCGTGGAATCCATGAACTCCTCAAGCTTTGGGTCACGGCGAAGTTGGATCGCATAGGCCACACCCTCCATCACCTTGTACATGTCAGAACTGATAAACCTATGGGTCTTTGGAAGTTTCGTAGACTTACCATCCAGCCAGTCACGGCAAAGACGGAAACGCTCCACAGCCGGAGCGCAGTGTTCCACAGAGAAAGGGACTGTCACGTCCAGTTCCGTCTCCATTCTTGGCTGCCAGAATCCACCTGTGACCTTAACCTCGGTGAAAGGGACATTCCGCACCGCCCCATCTTCATGAGATGAGCACGAGAGCAGACCCGCAAAAGCGATCGATAATATCAAGATTCTTTTCATAACGCAAATATACTCTATCTGTTCGTGACTGGAAACTCCGTTATGCGCAAAGTAGTGCATCCGTAAGGGATAAGGACGATGTCCTCTTCCTCAGGGAATGTTCCCTGATAGAGCGTACTGAACGGCAACGGGCCGGCTGATCCGTTGTACTCATGCCAGAACGGAACCCTTTTCCCTTTCGCATAGATTTCCAGAGGAGCGTTCTCCTGGTTCCAAGGATAGCCAGACACATCCCTACGCACAACCTTGAACGCCTCCTCGACGTTGTCAATGTCCTTGACCTGAAGACAATAGTTCCAAGGAGTGGTCGGAAGGACCTCGTAGTACCAATCACCATGCTGACCGTTGAACTTCCCGTCAAAGGAGACTTTCTTCCATTGCTCGCCTATGCGCAAGGCATACACAAGCGGTCCTCTTTCAACCACGGCCGACTTCTCGTACCAGCGGCTTACCGACACTTTCATCGGCAGGGTCAACTCGATGACGTCGCCATTCTTCCATTGCCTGTCAATAGTGGCCATTCCGCCTTTGCCCGGAGTCTCGCATGCCTTGCCGTTGACGGTAAGCACAGGAGCGTCACACCACTCCGGAATCCTGAGACGCACAGGGAACGAAACCTTGCGCTTTGTGGACACAGTTATCCTTATTGTCTCGTCAAACGGATAATTGGTTTCCTCTTTGAGAGTCACTTCCTGACCGTCAGCCACTTTGGCTGTAACATGGCAAGGGGCGTAAACCATCGCCGCAAGTCCATTGTCATCTGACGCGAACCAGAGATGCTTGGTGAATTTCGGCCAGCCCTGATGCATGTTGGAGGTACAGCAAGGATAGCCACAAAGGATTCCGTAGAGCTGGTCAGTGCCATTGTAGCTCGTCATGAAGTTTCTTCCCCCGTTCAGGGAGATTTCAATCTGATTGAGCTGCTGGTAATACTGCCTTGCGTCATAGGCGTCAGTGGACTGCGTGGGAAGAGCGTTGAATGTCACCCTCTCCAGCAAGTCCGCCCAATCCGTCCGGCCGGTGATCTCAATCATCTTCTCAAGCGAGAACATCATCTCCACCGCCGTGCAAAGTTCCGATCCTTGGGTAGGGTTGCCGGAATGGAGCAATTCATCCGCGCCATACAGTCCGGTCGGCCATCCGATGGTCCTCCTGATGTCCGCAAGTCCTGTGTCGATGGCGTCAAGGCAAGCCTTGTCCTTTGTCTTCTGGTACCGGATAACAGGCTCCTTCATCCCTTGGGCAAGATTGACGCAATGAAGTGTGAACAAAGATGTCAATGTCGTCCTGTCGGACAAGCGGCCTGTCCAATCCGCGGTCTGAGATGCTATGATGTCACCAAGTTCCAGCAGGAAACCGTCACCGGTGATGTTGTAGAGCCAATAGACGATGTAAAGATTGTCACCGCCTCTTTCCTGTCCCCAGTATGTCCAATTATTGAGAGGCGTCTCCGTAAGATGTCTATACTGGTACTTGAAATACTTGGTGAAGAAAGTAAGCACACGCCCGTCACCCGTAGCGTCATAATACTGTTTGAGAAATTTAAGGACAACCATTCTCGGCCACCAGTCCTTGGCGTTCGACCTTTGAAGCCCACGCTCATATTCCAGATCGACCGTAGGTCCGAAATAGCCGTCTTCGGTCTGGCTGGCAAGCGCCCATTCCACCCATGGCTTAGCCTTCGCCTTAAGGGCCTCGTCATCAAGAGTATACGCAAGAGGAATAAGACCATCAATCCAGTATGGTCCCCTTTCCCACATGTCTCCGTCACCTCCAAGCCATCCGTTACGCTCGCCCATAACGTGCGGATAAAGCTCGTCAAGATGACCGGTCAGGCCCGTGGACATTCTTTGGAGTTGGTCTTCCAGCCACCCGTCAGCCTTAACACTGCCAAGAGGCAGTTCCACCAGCGGCTTGTGAACCAGTGGAGCCCTGTTGTTCTGGTACAGGGATGTTCCCTCCTTTGCGGAGGCGACGGAACAGCAAGTGCCAGCTATCATAGCAAGAAGCAGTAATTTATGTTTCATTTTTAAATATTATGTATAATCGTTACTTGTTTTGTCACAGACTTGTCTTTCGTGGCAGGGAAATCGACCGCGACATCATAGACATCCGAACCGGACTTGACGAATCCTTCAGCACCCTCGACACATCTGACTCCGCCTGGAGCGTATACAGAAATGGTGTCTTTGGTTCCGGAGAGGCCCTGGACGGTAAGGACAAGATCGCCGTTCACAACTTTCTGGAATATGATATTCGAATATCTTCGCGTGTCCCGCACCCCAGGCGTCCGGTAATGAGGCAACGGAGCCGCCTTTTCCCTACATCTGACAACAATCTCGTTGGAGTCTTTGACCTTGACATGGAACCGGATCGTCGTGTACTCCTCGTCATCTTCAACCGAGAAATCCGTTTCGGTCCCATCCACATTCACAGACAGGATTTCCGTGCCTATTCCATAGGATGGCATCATGGTGACATCCAATGGTTTGTCAGATGTGACCAGATAGCGGAACTCTCCGGTGGAACGTGTCATCGACATATTCAGTCTCCCTTCGCCCACACGAAGGTTGGACACCTTGAACCAGCCCCAGTCAAGAGGCAGACGGGGAGCCAGCCGGGCTGACGCGTTCAGAGCGTCCGGACAGAATCCCACCATGCCCTCCAGAACAGGCAGGACAGTCATTGTCTCAGACCAGCATTGGTTTCTGGTTATCCCGTTGGAGCGGTACTCCCTTCCATTCAGGACCTCTGGAATACGGCCGTGGAACTCACCCTTGTAGGCAAGCAGATTGTGCATGATGTGACTGAATCCTTGAATATACCGTCCGAAACCGAACTCCGCCAAGGCGACCGAGCCGGTAAACAACGGCCAGATGTTATCCTCGGAATATGCCCCATAGCTTTCCAACCGGCATGTGTCCGCCACAGAAGAGACTCCCCAGTCCCCACTCATCCGCAGATCCGCATATTTCAAGGCTGTTTCCCTGGACTTGGCATAATCCAGATCCCCGAAATATATGGAAGATGAAGTCAACGCCAGGAAATCCTTTGTGAACGTTCCGTCCGGCATTTTGCCGAAATTGAAATAGCCCCGGGACTCATTCCAGTAATCCCGATTGATGATATTCCTGACCTTGTCGGCTTCCGACGAATACCTTTCCGCGTTGGCCCTGTCTCCGGTCAACCGGCAGATGTCAGCCCCCTCATAAAGTCCCCGGCAGTACAAGGCCGCCACGACCAGTTCTGTCACGGAACCGTAGAACTGTCCCCCCTCAAGCCATCCGTGTCCAACATTCGTGTTTTCCGGAAGCCCGTCACCATTGGTGTCGGTGGAGGCGCAGAACGCCAGAGCCTTGTGCACCGCCGTGATATTCCTTTTCACAAATTCCACGTCCCCGCTGGCTTTTAGATACTTGCCCATAAGGACCACAAAGAACGGAGTCGCGTCGGAAGCGTCATAATGGATCGAGCCGCTCGTGGTCGCCTCATGATAGATCTTGCCGTCAAGCCGCTGGTACCTTATGAGATTCTCAAGCAGGTCACGGACCGCCTGGAAATCTCCCATCTCAAGGAAAGCCAGAGAACTCCATTCAGCGTCACGTCCAAAAAACCAGGCGTACCCGGGCCGTCCACTCACTTTCTGACCGCCATTCCAGCCACGCCGAGATGAAGAATAACCGGCGAAAAGTCCCTTACCCATTCCAGGGACATCGACATTGAACTGCTCAGAACTTACGGCGGCCCAATAGTAACCTTCATTGAATATGGAGTCCGGAGTCTCCACAATGGCCTTAGAGGCGACATAGTCCTTGTAGTACGAGTCACTTGAACTGAACACCGAATATGGAGCCGCCGCAATGGCCTTGTAATCAGCCTCCGCCTGCGCCTCTCCCTGATCACCGGCGGCGAACAGGACATCAAAGCACCTGGTGCCTTTGACGTCAAGACGTACACTGGCGTTCACCTGACGCAAATCAGTCGGGATCCCGACAGGGGCGCCGGAATCGTAGCCGAACCCGTCATACTGTCCCGCCGAGGCAATCCGTGCCGGGACATTGAATCCGACAATGGACACGAACTCCCGATCGCGGTCAGATGAGACGAAAGCGTTCAGCCCGTCGGACCACCCATAGCAGATTGTGCCCAGAGCGTCCGAGGAATACGGCCACATATACCGGAGATTTGTCTTGAAATCCACATAGATTTCCTCTACCGAATCATCTTCCCATTCATAATGGGCAACTGCGGACGGGGAATCCACAGAGCCCGTTATCACTTCCCGGATCCTGATTCCTCCGGCTGAATATTCCCGGATTATGGAATTGGCGCGCAACTGAATGTCGGTCTCCTCCGTACCCAGAAGAGAACAGCCTCCGGCAGTCTTGACAAAGACACGGCAATCCCTCAACGACATGAAAGGATGTGTCCAAATCTCGAATATCCCGCCGTTCTCCTTACAGATGACAGTCGTCCTCCTGCCGGCGATGTTGACCTCATTTCCCGTCGCTTTCCAGCTCAAGGCATGAGAATCCTCCGGGAGAGTCCAACGCGTCGGTCCGGGAATATCCACACTTTCATATTCATAACCTTCCTCCGACGTCACCGGTCTTTCGGAATAGTCCCAATAACGGGAAGTCTCAGCCGATTTCAATGTGCCGGCAAGATATTCAACGCAATTTCTTGTGAAGCGTTCGAGAAGGCAACGGTTATAGTTAGGGGCGCCGTAGTTCAGCATTCCACCGACAGACAGGATGTTGCCCTTTCCGTAAGGAGTCTCCCAAATGACTTTCTCATCGGGATGATAGTAGATATATTCCCAGAATATTCCGATCACTTTGGTTCCGTCAGCGGCCGGACTCACGCCTTTCGGGAAACCGAGGACCCGACATTTGTTGTCATCGTGCCCGTGCCAGACATAAGCGCCTCCGTTCATCCCATCAAACAATGGATGCGAACGGAATGAATGAAAGCCGACCTTGCGCCCGAAACCGTAGTCCACGGCATCGTAAGTCCACGCTGAGATCGGAGAGTCTTCCACACCTGATTCATTCAGAAGCCTGACGGCATCCATTGAAAGGAGCAGTTTTCCGCCAGCCCCGACATAGGCCAGCAACCTTTCGGCAAGGTTTCTCTCCGTTTCCGAAAAAGCCGAACTGTCAGGCCTGTGGAACCAGACGACATCGAACCTTGAAAGATCCGTTTCCGAACCTGCTTCGATGACGGAGCAAGACACCCCATCTTCCGAAGACAGCATGGCGCCCAAAGAATCAATCTGTCCCGAAACATGGTCACTGTCAATGAGGGCCACTCTCAAATCCTGTCGCACACAGGATGAAAGCAGTGTCACCAATGCTGTACCTATAACGGCAAGGAATCGCCTTAACATCATAAAACCACATTTGCATAAGAGAGGAGGCACACCAGCGGTATGGTGCCGGCGCACCTCTCTCAAACACCATTATTAATACACAAACCTTATTTCAGCTCAACCCACTGGTAGGTGGTGCCACTGTTCATCAGAAGATAGTATGTCACCGCCTTGGCAGTCTTCTTGTCCTTTGTGACAGTGATGTAATACCATCCCTTCAGAGCCTCGGCTCCCTCACCACCTTTGTTGAACTCATCAAAAGTGAAAAGAGCCTCACCTTTGGAGTCGCTGTTTTTCGTCAGAAAGACGTTCTTGTCCTCATCACGGTCGGATTCGGTCCGATAGATCTTCACGGTCGCTCCTTCGACAGGCTGGGTCATGTTCTCGTCCGACACCACAGCCACACAGAAATTCCAAGGAATCTCACGCTCAAGGAACTCAAACCGTCCGCTTCTGTCGCATGAACAGAAAAGCAGCGAAACAAGAGCCAGCAGGCTGACAATCATATTTTTATTTTTCATCGTACTCTCAATTAAAATTCATATTCCTTATACTCGTCCCGTGGTCCGCCGAATGTGTAGTCCTCAAGTCCGTAGAAATCTATCTCCACCTTAGGGATCGGCAATTCACGGTAGGATCTCGTGGTAAGCTGGAATTTGTCCACAGGAGTCCTGCGGCGGTTGTACCAACCTGTCGCCGAGCTGGCGAAACAGCACTCCACGAACATCTCGTAATAGACAGACTCGATGATCTTATCCTTTGAGGAAGACGCGTCGATGTCGGTCATGCCTCCCACATTCTTGTGAGTGAGGTTGACAAGAGCCGCCGCTTCGGCAAGTTTTCCATTATTGGCGAGCGCCTCGGCGTGAATCAAGTCTGACTCCGTCTTGGTGAAAAGGTAAAGCGTGCCCTCGCCACTTGGCTGCCCGGTAAGGGAGAAACGGTTCTTCTCGCCCATGTAATAAGAGCTGTAGGAATCGTTGAACTGCGCGCCGCTGCCTGTTGTCACGACATCGGTATAGACAAAATACTCTGGATTGTTCAGACGGGCGTCAGGACAGTTGACGACCTTAGGCATAGGGCCATCCTTCGCGAAACTGTAGTCCTTCGGAATAGGCCAGACGGCGCCCTTGTCATCCGGAGCCATCATCGAGATGATTCTCATGCTCGGACGTACCCACTGGCTGGTGTGGTAGCCGGCGACAGCCTGAGACCAGCATCCGTATGTGGCCTCGTTCGCCGGCATCTCGGCGCAGATGTCCTCGGTAAGGGAGTTCTGGGCATATTCCAAAACCTTCTTCCAATCAGGGGTGTCAGCCTTGTTGGTCCTTGGATAGTAAGCCAGAAGCCTTGCCGCCATAAAGTTGGCCACCTGCATCAGTTTCGTGTTGTCTCCCACCGCATTTCCCGGGAATGTCCCGTCAAAGTTCGTGAACGTGTTCTTTTTGCAGAGGTCAATGCACTTGTCAAGATACCCCAGAGCTGCATCCCTTATCTCCGATGAAGGCTTGATGTCATCCTTCGTGATGACACTGGCGTCAGTGTCTTCGGTAAGAAGGAAGCACTTGTCAAAGCAAAGGGCCATCTCGGCATAGGCGGCGCCCATCAGGAAGTAATTGTTGGCGTACAGCTTGAAATTCGCGTCCTTTCCGCCCTCCATGTAGACAAGGTCTCCCTCGTCCATCTTGGCCAGCATGCTGCGGACAGTGTTTATGATGCTGTAGAAATTATACCAACGAGCCTTTGGAGCCGAGCTGGACGGATCGGTGTTGGCGATTTCCGGCTTCTCGAAACCGGAATACTGGTAATAATATGTCTTCATGTCCCAGTTGCCGGCGCTCGGAGTGAATATGTCCGCGTTTGTGGCCATGTTCCATGATGGCTCTGTGTCGTAGCCAAGCATGTACTGCCAGTAGTTGACATAGGCTCCCTTCACAAGAGACGGGTACTGATTGATGTCACCCATCACGACATTGATGTCAGGAGCATACTCGTTAGGAATGTCCATGTTGGAGAAATATCCGTCGCAGGAGCTTAGACAAAGTGCGGCAGCTGCGGCCATTATCAATGTTTTGGCTTTCATGATTTCTGTCTGTTTCATTAGAATTCAAGGGTGATTGTACCGGAAACGGTACGGATGTCCGAAGGATACTTTGGCGTGTCGGTGCCTTCGAGGATGGAGCCGCTGTAGGTGTCCGTCTCAGGATCCGGGCCAGAGTACTTGGTCAGAGTCAGAAGGTTACGCCCGATGACTCCCAGCTTGATTCCTTTAAGGAAGCCTATTCCGACTTTCTCAAGCTGCTTCTCATTGAACGAGTAGTTGAGGGCGAACTCACGAAGTTTGATGAACGAAGCGTCCTCTATGAAGCTTTCACGAGAGTGCTGGTTATTGTACTTCATCGGCTTGCGGTTTTCCCAATCCCTTTCGGACATATCCCAGAAGGCCGCGTTTCGGCCGGCGAAGCTCATGTACAGACGGGTGTTGTTGTAGAGCAGACCTCCCTTTTGTCCCGAGAGCGTGAAGTAACACATCAAGCCTTTGTACCTGAATGTGCTTGTTATGTTGGCGTTGAAGTCCGGAAGCATATTCCCGACACTGACCTTGGCGTTCGAGCCGTTCTCGTCAAGGACGCTCATGTGGCGCTCCTCAACCGTGCCGACTTCCTTCTTTCTGACGACAAAGCCATAGTTGTTGATGCAGAACACATCCCCCACACTTTGGCCTGGCTTTATCTCCTTGCTGGTGCTGACCTCGTCAAGAGACCTCGCGAACTTGGTTCCGTACATCTCACCGTACTTAGAGTGCGAGGCTACCAAAAGAGCGCCGCTGCCGGTGTAGAAATCAGGACGGCCGAGCTCTCCGATCCTTTGTGTCAGCTTGTCCCAGGTCAGGTATACATCCCAGCTGAAATTCTTCTTCCTGATGATGTCCACACCTACCGAAAGCTCATAAGCGTTCGTGAAGAACTCTCCGATGTTAAGATACTGGTACTCAAATCCAGTCACACCTGAGACCGCCATGGCGTAAGGCATGTCAACATTCTTCTTGTGTGAATATGCGAAGTCAAGGGTCACCCTGTCGAACAGACGCGCGTCAACACCGATCTCGAGTTCCTTCGAAAGAGCCGGCTTGAGGTTTCTGTTGCCAAGCTGGGACCCGCCGTAAAGAGAGCCGTTGCTCATGCTATAGACCTCGTACTTGGCCCCGTAAGCCGGAAGGATACCAGCCGTTCCATAGGACACACGTGGTTTGAGAAGATCCACGTGAGGAATCTTGAACGTCTTGGCGGCGTTCCATGCCGCCGACACACGGTAATATGTCTGCCATCTCGCGTCGTCTCCAAGGACAGAGGAACCGTCACGGCGCACAAGAGCGTCAAGCATATATTCCTCTCTCCAGTCACCTTGGAAGACAGCTGTCATACTGTTGGAGACGATGCGGCTTCCCCATGAGGTGATGTCAAGAGTCTCAGGATCAGCCTGATCAAGGGAGATAATGTCCAGACCTGAAACAGCCAGCTTGCTTCCGCCTCCGCTGAAGCCACTGCTTTGAGTGTCCTCATAGAGATACTGAAGGCGAACGTTGGTGTTGAAATCTCCGAACTTTTTCGTGAGCAGAGCGCTTGCCTCGACGTTGTGTTTGAAAGCGTTGGATGTCCAGTTGCTCACATCACCGGTGGAACGGTCGGTACCGTCAGGACTATTGACAGTCAGACGACCCTTAGGCACAAGCGATGTCTGATACTTCTGAGAATAATCAATGCTGTAGACAGCATTGAAACTCAACCAGTCAGTCGGAATATAGCGCAATCCGTAGCTCCCGAGGAAGCGGTTTCCTGTGCTTTCAGCCCGCTTGTTGGCCACATCATAGAGAGGGTTGATGTTGTTACGGGTCGAAACCACATTCGGATTCACCTTGTAGTCGGTGCCGTCAAGGTTCTTGGCGAGGAAATCCGCCCCATAGTCAGAATAATAGACATCATCGAAATTGATCGAACGCTCGTCGGTTATCGTCCTCACGAAAAGGTTGGAGGTGTTGAATGAGACCTTGTCGGACAGTCTTGCGTCCATGTTCACACGGAAGCTCGTACGATTCTGGCCATCAAGCAGTTTTACGACACCCGGATTCTTGGTGTTCTGCACGGAGGCATAGTAGTTGATGTCTCCGCTCTTTGACCGTCCGGTCAGGCCCAATGTGTTGGAAGCGTAGAAACGCGGAACAAAGATGTCCTTGTACGAATCATGTCCAGGCCATTTATTGTCCCAGATCGTGTCATCTTCCATCGTGGTGGTAGGAAGTCCGTCAGCGCCTACCACATAGCCATGGGCGGTCGAACGCTGCGGACGGAATCCAAGCCAGTTAGGTCCTTCCTCTGTCTTGAATGTCACTCTCACCGTGCCGTTCTCAAGGCTTGCACCACGTTTTGTGATGATGTGGACGACACCGCCGGCGGCCTTGGAACCATAGAATGACGCCGCGGCGGCACCTTTGATGACCTCGATGTCCTCGACATCCTCCATGTTGATGTCCTTGAGGGACCCCTCGGTCACAATGCCGTCAACGATTATCAATGGTTGCGAGTTGCTGTCAAAGGAAGTGCCTCCACGAAGTTTGATGACAGGCTCCGAGCCAGGATTACCGTTAAGATAGGAGATCTTGACACCAGGCATCTTACCGGCAAGTGTAACGGCGACATTGTTGCCGGTCACCTCTTGAATCGAAGCCTCTGAGATTTTCTCAACCGTGAAAGGCAGCGTGGCTCTGGACGTTCCCCTGGCCACACCTGTCACGATGACATCCGCCAGCTGCTCCGCAGAATCCTCAAGGACTATCCTCAAGGACGAAGCGTCCACCACAATCTCCTGAGTCGCATACCCAAGGGCGGACACCACCATGACGGCTCCCTTGCTTGAGCTGATCGCAAATTTACCATCGACATCCGTCACCGTACCTTGCTTGGTGTTCTTGATGACAATGCCGACTCCCGGAACAGGTTCGCCGTACTTATCGACGACAAGACCCGTAACCTTGACAGACGCTTTTTCCTGACCGGCCATCGCAGTGGCACCCGTCACCGTGACCGGAGACATCGCCGAAAAGCCAGCCATGAGCATCAATGCATACAGATAGCATCTTTTTCTCATAATTGATAGATTTATACTAATTGGTAAAAGTCTTAACTGCATTATTATGCAATCACAACCGCAAAGGTAGCCCGCGACACGTTCCGAAGCAGGAAAAATCGTATCAAAGAATCACAAATTCCTCTCAATCGCAATAATCCTTCGGCAAGACACCGAATTGCTTCTGGAAGCACTTCGAGAAATACGACGGAGAACTGAATCCGACGATATACGCGACCTCGTTCACCTTGTAGACATCCTCCTTCAATAGTTCGGCGGCTCTCTTAAGACGGCAAAGACGGATGAAGTCATTCGGTGAAAGCTCCGAAATTCCTTTCAACTTCCTGTAAAGGGTCGCCCTGCTCATATACATCGCCTTTGCGATGTCATCGACATCCAACTCTGTGTCCTCGATGTGGTCATAGACATAGTCCATGATCTTTTTCATGAACATCTCGTCAGACTTGGAATGAGCGATCGAGGAGACCGGCTCCGTCGGCGAATGCAGGAACGTGTCGCAAAGACGGGCCCTCAGGCGGAGAAGGCTGTCGATCCTGGCCAGCAGAATCCCAGGCGAAAATGGTTTGGGAATATAATCATCCGCCCCGTTGTTCAGTCCGCTTATCTGTGAATCAGGGTCTGTCTTTGCCGTGAGAAGTATGAAAGGAATATGACTGTAGTTTATGTTCGCCTTGGCTTCGGCGCAGAACTCCATGCCATCCTTGCCCGGCATGATAAGGTCGCTTATGATCAGATCCACCTTATTCGCGGCCAACACCTTCAGGCCTTCCTCTCCATCGGACGCGGTCAGGACGTTATACGTTCCCTTCAACGTGTCTGACATCAGCACACGGAACTCCGCATTGTCATCAACCACAAGGATTGTCTTGGCATCGGCCTTATGCGCCATGTCATTCTGTTCGGTTCCCTGACCGGGCTGTTCCTGAATCACATCATTGTCAAGCATTATGACATCCCTCTGCCTCAGAGGAAGTTCAAGGACAAATGTCACATCTTCGGCGGACGCGTCAAGTGTCAGGCTTCCGGAATGCATCTCCGCCAGATTCCTTGCGAAAGGCAGGCCTATCCCGGTTCCTTCGCTGTTCTTGTCAAGTTTGACGAACGGCTCGAAGATACGCTCAGCCTCACCATCCGGGATGCGGTCTCCGTCATTCGCCACAGTCAGAATGAAAGTCCGTCCGTTATCCGTCAATGAAAGCGAGATCAGATGCGCCGCATGCTTGAGGGCGTTGCTCAGAAGGTTGCTCAGAATCTTGGTGAACACCTCACCGTCGACATCCGCCATCAACTCATGCTCCGGCAAGGATGCCCGAAGTTCAATCCCTTTTATCTTGGCGGACGGCGAGAATCTTCCGCAAGTCTCCCTCACAAGCTTCACCAACTCTACCCTACGGAAATTCAGACGGTTCACAGCAGGATCTATCTTTTTGAAATCCATCAGTTCATTGACAAGTTTGAGAAGCCGGTTGGCGTTCCTGCGTATTATGGAGAGGACCTCATAGTTCTTGTCATCCTTTCCAATATTGTTCATGACATTCTCTATCGGGACCGTTATCAGAGTAAGAGGAGTCCTGATCTCATGAGTGATGTTCGTAAAAAAGTCTATCTTCGAATTATACAATTCCTTCTCTTTGGTCCTTTGCATACTCTCGAACGCCTGTCTGTTCCGACGTTTATAATACAGGACAATGAGCCATACAGCCGAAGAACACAAGGCGGCGGCCAACAGTGCGAACAAGATCCTGGCCCAGACCGTCCTGTACCACGGAGGAAGCACCCTGATTTCCAAAGATTTTTCAACCGGTGACCAGAGTTCCTCCGCACTGACAGCCCTGACCGTCAACCTGTATCTGGCCGGCAGCAGACGTGAGAACGTTATGGTCGCCGTCTTTCCGGCAGGAACCCACTCGTCGCCAAGTCCCTTGACCATATAATAGTAATTCACATCCTGACGCTCGGAATAATCTATGCAGGTGAACCCGACACTAAACACGGACTGGCGAGGCCTCAGGACAATCTCATCGGAAGCGATTATGGATTTGTCCAGCGGTGAGCCATCCGTTCCAGGCTCGACAGGCTCGTTGAACAGCAGGAACTTGTTGAAAAGGATGGCAGGCGGAGTAGAAAGACGTTTCAGATGGTCAGGATCAAAGGAGGCAATGCCCTTCACGCATCCGAACAGAAGTCTCCCATCGTGCGTCCTCACACCTGACTTATAATTGAACTGATTGTAGATCAGCCCATTCTCACTATTCACCGTAATAATCCGTCCCGAATCAGATGAGATTCGGAACAAGCCTTTGTTGGTGCTGCCCCAGATATTTCCGCCCCCGTCCTCAAGGAGTTTGTATATAACCCCGTTCGGAAGGCCGTCAGACTCATCATAACGCGAGTCGAAGGACTGCTTGTTCCTGTCGAACCGGAAAACACCTTTCCCTTCCGTCCCGACCCACATATTCCCGTCCTTGTCAAGCAATAGGGTTATCGCCTGGGTGATTCTGTCCCGTGCATCACGCCCCATGTCCGGATTGTCCCACACATCGTTCCTCCCATCATACCGGAACACACCCTGGCCTATGGTGGCGAACCAAAGGTGACCGTCGATGTCTTCGGCGATATCATTCACGGAAGATGTGATCAAGTCTCCCCGGACATGCTCGAACTTCCCGGAAGATGCGTCATAGCGGCACAAGCCCTTGATTGTGCCTATCCAAATGGCGTTATCGTAGCCTTTGTATATTGAATATACACTGTCGTCGATCAAAGAGCCCGGCTTCCCGTCATTTGTGAAATGGCGGTGGCGTCCCGTGTTCACATCCAGCACATAGAGCCCATCCATATAGGTTCCCACCCACAACTCCGAGTCTCCCACAAGAGCCAGGGCATGAACATTGGTGGCGTCGATGAACCCGCTTGAGAATGTCCTCGCCCGACTGTCGTAGAAGTTCAATCCGGCGTCCTCGGTGGCGATCCAAAGATTGCCGTCCCGGTCCTCACACATCTCGCTGATGCTCTTGCCTTTAAGATCCCCAGGCATGTCACCGGGGCATATCTTCGCAAACTGTGATGTGTATTCCGAATAATAGTTGATCCCGCCAAAGAACGACCCTGCCCACATCCCTCCTTCAGAGTCCTCGGCGATGGAATGGATCGAGTTGTCCGACAGAGAGTAATCATCATTAGGAGAATGCCTGAGATTGTGAAGTGACCCGTTCTCGCAGACATACAATCCGTTTTCCGTACCAACCCAAAGATTCTTCCTATGGTCAATGTAAATGTCATGGATGATGGTCTCTGTTATGGACTGGCCGTCCTGAGACTTCCACGCAAGAAACGAGTGACTCCTCAAGTCAAACATATACAGACCTTTCTGGGCACAGCCGACAAGCAAGGTGTTCCTGTCCAACGACGCTATCTTCCAGATGTCACGGAAAAGTGGATTCTCTTTCGGGCCGAAAAGACGTATCTCCCCGGTCGCCGGAGAATATCTGAACATCCCCTTCGAATTAGTGGACACCCAAATGTTGCCGTCCCCCGCAAGACACATGCTCCTTATGTACCGTCCGGCCCTGTCTGAAGCGTCAAGCAACGGGACCGGTGCGCAACCGCCATCCCGGCCAACCCTGAACAGGCCATAATTGGCCACCACGACCCAGAGATCTCCGTTAAGATCGGTCGCCATGTCTCTGACAAGACCGGTGACTGGTTCTCCTTCCGTTCCAGTCAGTTCAACCGCACTGAAAGCCTCGGAAACCGGATCATACACGGAAAGTCCTTCCCTTGTCCCGACGTAGATGCGCCCGTCATCACTGCGGTGAAGACAGATGGTCACATTGCTCTTGAGCCCGTCCCCGACAGATGATCTGTTGAATATGCGGAATGAATCTCCATCATAGACACTGACCCCGTCTCCCGTCGCGGCCCAGATCCGGCCATACGAATCCTGGATTATGTCATAGACAGAATTCTGGGACAGGCCACTTTCAACGTCCAGACAGTTGAAATAGAAATCGCTCGCGATTGAGGCCACCGGCATGACGAGTGACAGTGACAACAAAGCAAAGACATGACGCAGGACAACTTTCAAATTAAGCATCGGGCCGGGGCAAGACTTACAAATGTCAATATTCAAGTTTAAAGTCATCGACCCAAAGGATTGAGTCCGGACTGCCGGTAAAGTAATCGCCAAGCATGCTGGCGGCGCATGAGACGATGATGTGGGTAGGACGACGGGATGTGGAGACATATTCAAGAGGAATCTCGACCTTGGTCCACTCCATGTCGTGGTCTGTGACAAAATTGCCGTAAGCTATGACATTCGGACCTTTGGAGTCAAAGAATGTCTCTTTCTTAGTGGTATTGACCTCCACCGGACTGTCAGCCGAGCCACCATATTCCTTGGGACTCCAATCACCGAGAGCCACCCAGACGGTTCCTCTGTCGTTGTCTCCGACTTTGACCACATCATCGTCAGGATAGCCTCCCAACGTCTTCTGCTGGATCTTTCCGCTCTTGTACTTGAGCCATACGGTCAGCTTCCGTGGACGAAGGGTAAATGGACGCCCCATATTGATTACTCCGCCGGACATACCGATGGTCTTTACATATTCACCGGAGAAAACATTGCCGGCCGCGAATTTGAGGATCACGTACTGCGACTCCATCTTCAATGAATATTTCCCCTCAACCTTCTCCGCGTCATCCGGTTTTGTGATGGCATAGCTTGATCCGATAGTGGTCGAGCCTTTGTTCCCGCATCCCCACCACTTGGCCTGGAGGCTTGGATCCGAAGAATTCGGATCGAAAAACGAGTAATACCTTTTGGACTCGGCGTTGCTGAACGTCTCGAATCCTGAGTTCGGAAGTTGGAGCTCCGCCTCTGTTTTAAACATCCGCACCTCCGTGATTTCGTCTCCGCTGAAGGCAAGACACTCATACTCAGTCAAAGGTTCAAGCCCCTCAACCATAGCACCGAACGTGCCGCCATTGGAAGTGACATTCGCGACATTTCTCCAATCGGTTTCGCCCTTTTTCCTGACACGGAATCCATTGTCACGCCCTTCAATTCCGGAAGCATTGAGCCAAGCGACCCTGGTCCAAGCATCAACGCCTATCATCGAGATGGAGGTCTCGACCGTTTCCGCAGAAATTGTCCACTCCTCGACAACGTCACGATAGGACACCCTCACCACCACAGAAGTCGTAAAATCGTGGATTGAAGCGGCAACCGGGGAATATTCCGCCACACCCTCCGGTCCAAGTTTCATGGAAACCACGTTCAGCTTCTTCAAATCCATCGAGGACGGAATCTTGAATGTCACCCGTCTGTTGTCAGAATCTATCACGGAATCCCCGGACTGGCCGGAAACCGTGAAGTAACGCTCTATCGGTTGTTCCGCCTTGATCGTCCAGTCAAAGTTCCGTTCATAAAGGCTCAATGTGACGTTTAAAGGCGAAGACAGATCCCGCACACCCGTCAATTCCGCCGAAGCAGCGACAGCCTTCTCATTGAAAGAAACCTCTGTGATGCCCACCCCTCGGATGTCCGTTGCCTCCTCCAGCGTGATCAAGACCTCGCGGGCCTCCTTGTCGATGCTGACAGATTTGGCGCCCACGACCTGAAGGCCTGTTATCTCGGCGGCCACATCCGGATAAGGGATGTCGTTCTTGATGCAGGACACAGCGGCAAGAAGCATAATGAATATGGCAAAGAATCTGTTTTTCATAACTTAAATGTGAAAACTGAGTCCGAATGAAATGTCAAGTATGTCCAGCATGAAGCGAACCTTGGAAAAATCCCTCGTTCCCACAATCTCACCGTTCTTGTAATAGTCGATGTGGTTGTAGGTCGCTCCCCCGATGCCGATCGAGACATGGGTGCTGATGCTGTTCGTCACAAAGACCATGAGTCCCGGATGAACCGCTATCTTGATCCTGTTCGCGGCCGAATAGGAATCAAGGCTCTCCTCGTTGTAGGAGAACGAGGTACGGGTGTATGAATATCCCAACGACACATCGGTGAACACCCCGAAACGGCTGCGCTTGTCCAACGGGGCGTAGGCGCGGTGGAAAACCTCCGTCTGGATCGAGCGGGAATCCGCCATAATGTCACTTAGCGAGAACGAAAGGTCATCGCTGAGCATGGAAAGGTCGGCGTTCGAGACAGCCCCCTTGGCCGTCGAATATTTCGCCCTCAGCCCGACAGTCCTGTTGTTCCTGTAGGTGTAGTCCAGATAAGGAGCGACAGTCATCATCGTCCCACTGGCGTCCAGATGCTGAAGCAGCATAAGATACTCGCTGTCATTGCTGAACAAGTCCACATAAGAGAACTGGACTCCAGCCGAGAAATCACCTTTCGGCATGAACAGGCGGTCTGGTCCCCTCTGGATATCAGGAGAGTCATCACCCTTATCTTCAGCACCAAGCCACAGGCTGGAAAGAGCCAGCAATAATGTCAATGCTATCCTTCTCATAGGCTACAGATAATAATAAAGGCTGAAACCCACGGCAAGCAGGTTGACCTTGAAGTTGATGATTGTGACACTGCGGTCTCCCTCGGCCACGCGGTTGTGACTCTGGTCCGTCCAGTCGAAATGCAGCCCAAGCATGTTCACGCTGACATCTATCGCAAGTCTGTTCGTGACAAACGCCATGAAGCCAGGGCAAACATTGATTCCAAGCGAGTTGGAAGTCTCGTAGGAAGCGTTCACCTTGTTGTTATGCCCGTCCAGAACCTTTCCCTGGCCGTAGGAATATGACAGCTGCAGCTCGTTGAAAAGTCCCAGTCTCTTCAACTGTCCCACAGGAATATAGTAGCGTCCTATTCCCTGGATCTCAAAGACATGGCTGATCTTGTGATAGTCCGACAGCGACAGGTCTATGTCCTCGAAATTCATCTGAGCGGAATCCAACTTGAACATATTCCTCTTGTAACCGGCCCTGACGCCGACTCCCATGTTGTCCTTGACCATGTAGCAGAACGCCGGGCTGACGGAAAGCGTGTAGCCGGTCGAGTTGATGCCGTTCACGACAAGCAGACGGGAATCGTTGTTGTTGTGCAGCATGTAGCTGGCGCCTCCGCCGATCATCCATGTCCCCTTCTTGATGAAGCAAGGCTGGGAGGACAGGTCTATCCCCCTGTCCAGTTTCTGCCCCTCGGCCACAAGCGGGCCCAGGAGCAGAAGCAAGGTTGTGACATATTGGAATCCGTGTCTCATGATCATTCGTAGCTGTCCGCTTCTCTAAATCGTCTTTAAATACACTACCGTTCAATTTATGAGAGCAGGCACATGCCGCCGCGCTCATATTCGCAAATGTAATGCTTTTTTAG
>ERZ808246.1100-NODE-1100-length-20389-cov-2.972509_pt1 | contig 20389 bp, 18 predicted proteins | sample MGYA00521083_ERZ808246 | MGnify/ENA primary metagenome ERZ808246 (study PRJEB31516, sample SAMN03275577) | gut metagenome | biome: mammalia-associated habitat; material: feces | host: Papio cynocephalus | place: Kenya | collected 2012-07-07 ... | reverse complement strand
TCGCTCGTATAAGGTGCAGTGTGTGGTGTCAGTACAGCATTTGCGCAATCCAGCAAAGGCGAATCTGTACACGGTTCCTGATCGTATACATCAACGCCTGCCCCGCGGATCTGTCCATCCCGCAGTGCCAGCGCAAGCGCCTCCGCATCCACGACCGGTCCGCGCGCAATATTGATAAATACACATTCTTTCTTCATTTTCGCAAATTCTTCTGTGCCAAACATATGCCGCGTTGCTTCCGTAAGCGGCACATTGACTGAGATATAATCACTCTATGCAAGCAGTTCGTCGAGACTGCAGGCACGCACGTGATATTGTGCTTCCCATTCTGGCTTTGGGTGTCTGCAATAATATAAAATCTCCATGCCGAATGCTTCCGCCCGCTTTGCAATCTCCTTGCCAATGCCGCCAAAACCGACCAGACCAAGCACCCGGTTCTTCGCGCCATATGTCAGAAACCGCTCCCATTTTCCTTCATGCATCGCCTGATTCTGCTTATCCAGTTCGCGTGCAAAATATAAAATATACGCCATCACATGTTCTGCAACCGCTGCTTCCACCATCCCGGTTGCCCGCACAACTGATACTCCATGCGCCTTGCAGGCATCGATATCCACCGTATCATATCCGATGGATCGTCTGGATAGAAGCTTCAGATTCGGGCATCGCGTGAGCAATTTCTGTCCTACCGGTTCCAATCCACCGATCATAATATCCGCATCTCCGACATATGCCGCAAGCGCTTCCTCGCTGATTCCATTTCCAATGCTTTCACGACTATAATCTACAACGTCATATCCCTGTGCCCGCAACAGATCAATCGCCCGCGTATCCTCTGTCACAAAATCTCTTGCCGTAATTACAACTTTCATGCTATCGCCTCTTTCTTAAAATGGTCTCTTCGGATCCGCCCCATGCTCTCCGATCAACTTCTCCATCCAGACCATATCATACCAGCGTCCAAACTTATACCCGCACTGATAGAACTGTCCAACCATACGATAGCCAAGGTGTGCATGGAATTCCACGCTGTTATTCGTCAGGTATTCATCCTCCTTCGGTGCATAGGCGATACAGGCGTTCATATTCAAAAATCCCTGTTCTTTCAATGCTTCTTCCAGTGCCGCATGCAGCTTTCCGCCGATTCCCATATGCTTGCAGCTTTCATCTACATAGATGGATGTCTCAACCGCCCATGCATACGCTTCTCTGGCATGAAACTGCCCTGCATACGCATACCCAAGCACTTTTCCATCCTGTTGTGCAACAAGATACGGATACTTCATTTTCGTCTGCCGGATTCGCTCGGTGAATTCCTCCAGCGTCGGTACTTCATATTCAAATGTAATTGCTGTATGTTCCACATACGGTGCATAGATGGCAAGCAGCGCGGCTGCATCTGCCTCTTTTGCTTCGCGTATTTCAATCATTTCTATCCTCCTGGGGGACGCTTCTTTTGTCCCTCAGAGTGTCCCCTGTCTTAAAAGTATAAGAGATAATTTTTACAATTACAAGCGTTTTCGCGAAATGTTCCGCAATATCCAATCCACGAACTTTTGCATTCCATTTCCAACAATTATCATCAGTATGCAGCTCGGTATCGTCAAACACATAAATGCCAGGCCATAATACTTCGGACTTTTCCACGCCGGCACCAGCTCATAAATCCATGCATCCATCAGATTGGAAAGCATGTATGCGAAAAATGATCCTCTGGCAGCAAACCGCACCAGACAGGAAAATGGTTCTGATAATTTTATTTTATAGAGAAGCAGAAAGATGCTGACACCGATCATCATGATCCAGATTGCTCCGAACTCCCATTTTACCGCATCCCCTAGTTTCCCATCTGTGGACAGGAGCGTCACACTGCCGGTTCCAAATGCCACGATCAAAATCACTGCTACACAGATTTCTTTTTTCACATCCGGCTGCAATTTCTTAATAACCGCACCAATCACGTAATAACTGAGCGGATATGCAATCTCCCAATACGCCGGAAATATCGTATATGGCGTGGCTGACGCAAGCGACGTTGCCGCTATACAGGAGACCATAATCCACAAAAGCAGTTTCTTATCTGTAATGTTTTTGACTGCAATGTTTATCAGCGGACTAATCAGAATCAATCCAATATACATTCGGATATACCAGCCATAATACACACCGCTAAACGACAAAAAACGTTCTTTCCATATAGAAAAAGGCTGCGGATCACCTAAGAAAAAATGCCGGATTGGAATTGAAACAGACGCCGCAAGCACGTAGCTTATAACCACGGAAAGAAGACATTTATAATAATGTCTGTTGATTGTTTTCCCCGACTTTAAATACCCGGTCAACATCATATAAAGTCCATTGCAGCTTAAGAATAAACCACGGGATGCATTTGCAAACAGCATGGCTGCACCTATCTGCTTTTGATGATAATACCCATTATATAAATAGAAATGAAACCCAAATACAAACAGCAGTCCCATTACGCGAATCAGATTGATGCCATCCTCCCTTTTTTTCATAGAAAAAGTCCTCCTCTGCCGATACTGCCTGTATCATACAGAGAAAGACTTTCATTCTTCTGATTCTTTTCTTTCAGTTTTCTTTCAATTCCTACGATGCAGTTTGCTCCGATTGTTGTTTGGGAATTTCCACAACCGCGATAAACTGTTCATCATCGATCTCAATATGAAATGTTCCGCCTACCGCATCGGTATAGGTCTGCGCAATCGCAAGTCCAAGCCCGCTGCCCTTGGTACTCCGTGCTTTATCTCCGCGTGCAAACCGCTGTACGATTTCCTCCGGTGTGAAATTCATTTCATAGGATGCAATATTGCTCATGCGAACTGTCACGTCCGACTCAGATTCAGTTACACGAATATGTATGCGGGCGCATGCCGGTGAATATTTGATTGCATTTCCAATCAGATTCACAAATACCTGATGCAGCATCGCACCATCCGACTGTATCTCTATATGCTCTGCACTATAATGCCGCTTCACCGTCAGTTCCTGTGCCTGCAGCTTATCCTCCAGCAAGCCGATTGTCTGCTCCAACAGCTTGATTAAATCAAAATCTTCCCTCTTCGCTTTGAGCGCGCCACTGGAAATCTTGGTCAGTTCAAACAGCTCGTCAACAAGGTCCCGCATATAGCCTGCCTTTCCATTCAACTGTGCAAGCCACGCCTGTCCATCCTTTGAAAGTGTCTCTCCACATAACAATTCTCCGTATCCAAGAATCGACGTGAGTGGTGTACGCAGATCATGCGATACATTTGTAATCAGATCCACCTTAAATCGTTCGCTGACAACCGCCTTTTCGATTGCCTGATCACGCGCATGCCTCAGATCCGCCAGCATCCACTCTGTGTCTGCGTAAATGTCCTTCCTTAACTCCGGCTCCATTCCCTGATGCAAACGTCCGATCTGGTTCTCCATATGTGCCACTGCCCGCACATATCGAATCATAACCAGAAGCGCTGTCAGCATACAGAATCCACACATAATCATCGCCATGCGGAAATATGCAGATGTCAAAATCCAGTTATGTGCTGCTCTATTTACCATCAGGGAAAAAGCTATGGTGCACACCGCGAACCAGCTGCCTGCAAACACCAGAAATACATATCCATGTCCTGTCCGCTTCTTTAATGTGTCCGCGATCCGAAAAGCAACTGATGCATCCGTAGAAAAACCATGCCGCACCCATGTTACAAGATCATGCCATGCATACACACTCATCCACAGCCGCAAAAATAATATCACCCAGGATGTCCATGCTGTCACATCCCATGTGATAACCTGATACACTGCCACTGTCGCAACTAAGACATCCAATTCTACGCCCAATATAACCAGATACCTGTGTAATACAACAAAGCTCCCAATCCACGCTGCAATCCCCACTACGAGCGCACATACAAAAACAATCCTGTAATTTCTCGCATCCATTTGCACCTTCTTCAGATCTTCCTGTGCAACGGTATATTCCTGAACAGCTGCCGCGTAGGATGGAGCATTTGCTTCCGCCGCCACACCATTTACCTCCCCATCACTCACGGCTTCTGTTGTCCGCATTTCCATCGTTGTCGGTTCTGTCGTCGGCTGTACCGCATACATGTGCTCCGCTGTCTGGCTGTTTTCTTCGGCTTTCCGATATGCAAAGCAGCTAAGGAACAGAAGTATTGCCGTCACCAACGGAAGGATCAGTGCCATCCACTTTTTATTTTTTGAAAACATACCCTATCCCCCATACAACCTGTATATACTCTGGTTTCTTCGGATTGATCTCCATCTTCTCCCGGATTCGGCTGATGTGTATCATCACTGTATTCTCCACAGAGTAGGCGTCACTTTTCCAAACCGCCTGATAAATCTGTTCCGCTGATACAACAATCCCGGCATTCTTCATCAGATATTCTACAATTTTATATTCGGTCGCAGTCAGATGCACCAGCTCGCCCCGCACAACAAATTCCTTCGTTGCAGTATTCAGTTCCACATCCCTGCATGTCAGAATCTCATGCTTTGCATTCTCCCGTATTGATCCAAAATGATCATACCGACGAAGCAATGCTTTCACACGCGCCAGTAACTCCTGCTTCATGAATGGCTTTACGAGATAATCATCGGCACCAACTTCCAATCCAAGAATCCGGTCACTGCCCTCCGCCTTCGCAGACAGCATAAGTACCGGAACGTTACTGGATTCCCGAATCTTCATCGTCGCCATCAAACCATTACTATCTGGCATCATCACATCCATTATAATGAGGTCCGGCTGTTCTGTCTGATTCTTTACAACCGCTGCATTTCCATCATGCGCCACAGATACCACATATCCAACCTGTTGAAGTTCGGTTGCCAATAGATTTGTAATTGATCTGTCGTCATCTACGACTAATATTTTATATTCCATCTTATTCTCCGGATGTATCAAGATCTCCTGTAGCATTGCTGATCGTAGTATCTACATCCACAACCTCTGGTCCATCTGCAAATGCCTCCGTATTATTTGCTTCTTCGGTTGCGCTCAACTGCTCCTTTTCTTCTTCATCCTCCCACAATGATTTGTGTTCTTTACGCTTACGAATCTCTAACATAGCAGCAGTATTTTTTGCCATCATATAAAGCTTCGGATCAAATTCCATCAACTTCTTCTCATCCTTTGGCGGAACCTTATCCCCACGCATAATTCGTCTCGCAACAAGCATGATCTTGCTCATTTCTTTCGCCTGGTCTGCCATCGCATCTGACTGCTGTTTGCTTGATATTTTATCCGATATCATGCGCCACTGCTCCATCAATTTATCCATATAATCCTGATATTCCTGTCTTTTCTCATCGACAGCATTGTATTGCAGTTCCAAAATCGCCGACTCATTCTTGTAAACTTCCGCTCCATTCTCGGTCGTCTTTATCTTCTCTTCAAGTTTTTGTTTTTGCGCATACAATTCCTTCTGCTTCGAATAGTAGGTTTTGATCTGTACGTTGTACCGCACTCTTGCATCTTCAATCCTCATACCTGTCACCTCCGCTTTGATACGCTATCCCCGGAAATCAAATTTCTGTCCAACCTTCTTCTCGCTTTCCGTCAGTACATTTCGCTCAGAGTTGTCATATGCATAAGAAGAAACTTTGTCGATCAGTTCTTCCATCGAATCGGCTGTGATCTGCACATATTCTTTGTCATCTGCAACCGTTGTTTCTTCATTATTCTCCGACTCTTCTGCTTTTTTCTCTGTAGCCTTCTTTTCTGCTGCTTTTTTCTCAGCAAGCTTCTTCTCTTTCGCCTTTTCCTCTTTTTTCTGTGCAGATTTTTTCTCCGCTGCTTTCTTTTCCGCCTTCTTCTTAGCTGCCTTTTCCACAGTTGCAAAGAACGTTGCCTTTCCATTGGCGTCAACAGACATACCAAAGTTATTTACACTGGCGCCGCTGCTTGTCAGACTGTTTTTTGCCTCCTGCAGCTTTGCCTGTGACATCGCAATGATTCCCTCATATTTTCTACGGAATGACTCATCGGTTGCCATCTTCTCGATTTTCTCATCATCGATCAGTACAACCTGTTTGCTCGCATTGCCATATGCCGCCGCATTTGCCTGCACCTGCGATTTCATGTCCTTGCTTACAAGTATAAAATCCATATTTCCAAACTTGGCTTTCAGCTTATTGTAATAGTCCTTCGCCTTGTCAGACAGCTCCACATTTCCAATCACCGTGCCATATCCGCTCTTCGTTGTTGGAACGAGCGAGCCTGTCGTATCGGCTGGATTGAAGGTCGTCGTTTTCACGCTGTCAGTCTCTGTTTTCTGTGCATCCGTCTTTTCCGCATTCTTCCGATCTGTCTTCGAATTATTTGTGCGGGTGTTGTTCCATGTGCTGTTCGCCTGCTGATACGCAGATACTCCATATAAATTTGCCATTTGTTTCTCTCCCTTCGTGTAATAACCAATTCCGGGTATGAACCTCATTCATACCGGCCTCTCCTATACCTGTGCTGTAAAGCTTCCCCTGCCAGCCTCACTCGCCTGAATCTTCTGCAGCTTCTGTAGGAATCCCGAAATATCATCGCTTATATTTTTATCTACATTTTTCTCAAATCCAAATGCATTGTATGCCGGGCGAAGCAATTCGCGATACTTGTCCATCGCGCCCTGCATTTGCTTCGTATCTGTCAGATCAACCTCGGCAAACAATGATTTCATCTGATCTATCAACTCTTTGCTCGTTGCAATCGTCGCCACACCTGCAGTCTCTCCCGCTACAGATTTCGTGTATTCTTTCTTCCCCGATACGCGGCTGATTTCTTCCTTCAACCGATTCATGGCATCTGCCTGCGTCTGGCTCAACACTGGACTTAAGCCATAATAAGTTCCGCTCTTCGCATTTGAATTTTCCCCATACGAGCCATTCTGAATCACATCGCGCTGCAGATCCTCCAAGCCCTCGTTATAGCTTTTCATCGCATCTGCAATCACCTGTTGCTGTGCCTCGTTGAAATGTTCCTTCGCATAGTCTCCAACTGCTTTCTCTGCCAATGCCATCATCGCATAATCCTTATAATCCAAATACGACTTTATCCCGGCATCCCCATTGATTTGTTTTGCCGCCGTCTGCATAACATTTCTCGCCTTAACCAGCTCTTCCTCGGTAAACGTCACATTTCCGATGGAATACGAACCATCCGCATTCGTCATCTTCGGCATATCGTTCCTAAAAAATGCTTCCAAAGAATAGTTGTTGCTGCTCTTTCTCACATCTCCAGACGTTGCCATTCCGGCAACCTTCTCCGCACTTTGATTCGATAACTGCAGCAAATCGCCCGTCACATTTCCGCTTTGTATGTCCGCTTTCACCTTCGCCTGATTGATGCGGTACGTCTGCGACACTGTATTTGGTTTTATCAGGGTTGCTTCCCTCGCATTCAAGCCTAAAATATTCATTCCCATATGGCATGCTCCAATCTTTTTATCAAAACCATAAATTACGCATTTTTTCATAGGAAATAAGCCCACTACAAGAGTAAAGAAATAAAACAGAAATAGGTATAGTAATCCCCTATACCTCTGAAGACCTAATTACTTCATCCTTGAAGTTTTTTGAGCTCAATTCCTTTTGAGCTTTTATATGTATGTTATCGGCTGGGGTGGGGAATTTGTTAACCTTTTTATCCAAGATTATAATTGTTTCTGAACCACGCAATTATACCCACCCCCAGACGGTTTCATGCTATATTTATACCAGTTATTATTGAATTTTTACTTTTTCCGGAGGAAATGTAAATCACTTAATATCCAAATCTTCCAAGACTATGCCTAAATTCATCCAGTCCCGGTAATCGTTTTACCCTGCGAAGCTTAATTTTACATATATCACATATCTGCTCAAGCCCGGCTTCCACAATCACATTCGTTACTCGAACTTCTTTGGGTGCTCCAAATTGAAAAATAAAATCAAGCAGAATCTCTGCCAACATAACTATTGCATCATCTTCCGGCTCCAACATTTCAAACTTTATTACAACTCCGGAATTGGCATCTCCCAATAGAGATAATGCAGGATTGGCAGGACGGTCATATTTTTTATCCGTTAAGGATGCACCTAATACCGACACATCGGCCTCTAGCACAGCATTACATTTTGGAACCTTTGCCAGGTTGGACAACAATTCCTCATCCGAAATAAGCAGATTTCCAAATTGAAAAGAAGTAAATGGTAAAGGCATTTCTCCTGTACTAATGATTTCATTCTCTTCATCAAGCATAATATGAAACATATTGCCATGTTCAAAATCAATACTCTCTTTCTCTTCCTCATAACACTTTAATGCTCTCTCCAGATTCTGCATATGCTCAGTCATCCGCACAACTTCATCTGCATCCATATTGTATGGATAGTATCCCGGCTCAAATGAAAGAAAATATAGCCACTGATTTTTACCACGATATGTATATCCCAATTCCTTAATTATCTTTCTCTGCTTGTCAGTCAGTTCATCACGATTTCCCCAATAGCATGTTAGATTTTTTTGGTTAAACATTGCATATTCTGCAGACAGATTCATACTCTGTTGCATCGTCAACATAAAAAAACTATTTAAGCCTTCAAAGCCTTCGTAAACAGCTATACCATAGCAGTCGCCACCTCTACCAAGAATACTGTAAAATACATCGTCTTCATCGTCATCTTTGATAACGCCAATCAAATCCAAATCCCAGAATTTTTCCCATGGTTTCAGTTCCTTAATACGCGTTGTTACTTCATATAAATCTTTCCATTGTTCTATCGTTGATTCCGTTCTCATCTTTATCTATCTCCTTCTAAAACCATACTCTTTTTTGAGGCGTTCAAATATTTCGAAAGCTACCGGACAGATAGAAATGGTATCTAACATCCCCAACAAGCTCCATAACCTCTCCGGCTGGTCAGTATAGGGATATTTCTTACAACTATCTGGTTTACAATCTCCCAGTTTACAACTGCCATCCTCCTGCAAAAAAATCACAAGGTTTGTGCTTCGTATGATATCCCAAACCATACTCCTCCTTTTCCAGAAAGAAATCAATAAACTGCTCTACTGTAATTCCCAGATATGTTGCATCCTTTTCCACATCTTCTTCCGGTATGCTGCCTTTATACAGCTTGCAACAATTCCTGCATTTACTACAGTCATAATCAGCGAACAGTTCTTTGTACAAACGCAAAAAACTGTTTATCCAATTCTTCCTCATCTGCATGTCCCTTCAAATAACTACGAAACTTAAAATTTTCATCTTCTTTTATCTTGGCTTCTGCTCCAATTTTATCCGGATGTATCATCATGTATCTCCTATTCTTTCGAGTCATATCTTTCTGATCATCTTCCATAAGGTTCATCAGGAACAGTGATATTGTAATTCTCGTCACTCTTTGGACGTTCCGATTTGAATCCGATATATACACCTAATTTTCTCGTGATCCCGTCATATTCATACAAAATTAAGACACTTATGTAAAACTATGATAAATATCATCAAGTAATTCTTTCAACAGATTCTCTTGATAAGCTGCTCGCTTTTTTTCTTTCACATTTTCTGCGGTCTTTTTCATCAACGGATTCCTTTCATATTTTATTCAACTTTTTGTACATCTTACCCTTCGTACTGCCAGTACTCTCAAGCAATCCCTGCTCCACAAGATTCTTAAGCAAAACCTTTATTCTAGATTCTTTGACATCAACAACTCTTTCAAACTCAGACGCCTTATACCACTGCTCAGGTTGCATAGCATTCAATATAGCGTCGTATTTTTCCTGCGTTTTTTTCGTCACTTTTTTTTCGTCACTTTTTTCCGCCACTTTTTTTTCGCCACTTTTTTCCGCCACTTTTTTCTTAAAAGAAAGCGACAGTACCGTTCTATCCGGATCAAATCTCTCCTCAATTACCGGTTCTTCCCAGCCTTCATCTGCCCAAACATTAAAGATATTCGGCACACCGCTTCCAGCACGTTCACCGATATTGATAAGGTTAAACATTTTCATAAGGGATTTATTTCTCGGATCAGATTCTCCTCCAAGACGCATCTGCTTTTTACCCGTTCTGATATAACCGGGATTTGCCAAAACCAGCTTATCCGACTCTTTTCTAATTACAACCCCTCGCAAACCATGATAATCAGCATTAATTAAACAATTTGCCAACGCCTCACGAATTGCCTTGTGTACCGGTGTATCGTCAACACGCTCACCACCGGACATTTTGAATGGCACCTTAACATCTTTAATAATTTTATTATAAACCCTAAAATAAAAGTCGCACACATTTCCAGACCACTCACCAGAACTGGACTGTAATCTATCACTCCAACGTGTGGTAGGATCTAATTCCTCTCTATAATCTAAGAAATACTCTGGAAAATGCCTCACAATGTTATACTCATCCCCAAACATCAACATACCCGCTGCCGTAGGATGTAACTTTCCATCCTCATCAGAAATAGCGGCTGCACCAATACTTCTCAGATACTCATGATCACTCAAACGTTCAAACGGATGTCCCTCTTTTAAAGATCGGTGACTATTACGATATCCATGGATGGTATCATAATTCAAATCTTCCATCGGCACCCTGTCCAACACTTCCATATCCATGGTACGCTCAGTCTGATCACGAAGCATAGTCTTTACCTGCAACCGGGTACAATGATAATCGCCCTCATAATTCCTGCGAAATGTGCCATTAAAAATATCATTATTGATGTACACTGGCTTTTGCTCACGCTTTGCCATCGGTACATAAATAACCATAATAACATCCTTGTTATCACCAACTTCATAGGTCTGTACATCATCTTCTGACAAGAGATTGACACTTACCTTCTTGGAATTGTTCATATTATCCCAAAATTCTTTACGAAGCTTAGATGCATTTTGGAGACCGGTAGTTCTCCAACTACCATCTTTATTTTCTTTGACGCCAAGGATAATGACTCCGCCATAACAGTTCGCAAAAGAAGAATATGTATCCCACAAGGAATTTGGCAAACCGCCATTTGCTTTCTTCACTTCTCTTCTATTATCTTCTCTATACTCATCAAATTGTGAAAGGTTAAAAGTATTATTCAAATGCTTAACTCACTTTCTATCAACAAACTCTTATAATTCACAGTATATCATTTTATCTGATATCGAACAACACACTCTTCTTGTATATATCTTACAATTGCTCTGTCATCACATCTAATCTAAACTGATGTGCAAGCCATAGGTTCTACTTCTATCCCAAACGTATCACATACTTTTCTAAGACTTTCTGCATCACGTTCATTTCCGAAAATGAGCATTTTCTTCAGATTAGGGAACTGCTCCATCTCCGCTTTTGTTACCTTTTTGAAGCCAAATCTTTCGTCTCTTCCGTCCCACTCTGGTGCAATCTGCATATAGATTTCGTCGGAGCCATCCATATTAATTTCTTTGACCAGCCCTGCAAGACTTGCTGGAATCGGCAATTCCTTAAAGAAGCTTACCGCGGCACGTACATTTTTATCCGTTTCAAGATTCCAATGTGCATTTTTGAAAATCATATAATCATATACATCAAAATATGGCTTCAAGACTTCCTGATTGTACATAAGCTCCTGTATCACAGCAAGCTTAAAATTAAATGTATCAAATGTCAGACAAGGTTCATCCGAAACCGTGATATTGTAATTCTCGTCACTCTTTGGACGTTCCGGTTTGAATCCGATATATACATCTAATAGAATTTGATCTCCATCATAAACTGGAATATCTTTTCTCTTTAATTCACCCTCTACCTTCAGAACAATATCCATATGAATCTGTCGAACCATATTCCCCTGCTCATCCTTGATCTCTGAATTATATCCATAACCCAGAATATATGGATATAATCTGTCGCGTGACATATTTTGATTTAAAACTTTTAATCCACCCGTATAACATTTTTCTGTCTTTGATTCTGCAAATACTTTCTCCCCTGTAACATACAGCGTCATAGATGTAATATTATGCGCATCGTCTATATAGGCCTTCTGTTTTTTCAAGTTACAAAGATATGCTGTTGCACCCTCAAATGATATTCCCAGTTCATCGTAGAAATATTCAAAATGGTTATCGTTTTGTATTTTAATCCTAGCCTCACCAAACAATGCAAGTATATCTTCATAGGAAAGTGGAAATGTCAGCAAATTGCCATTAAATATTATACCATTGTCCAAAACTTCTACCTGATTCATTGCTTAGTTCACTCCCCTTCTTACATTGTCTAACGGAAATTTACTAATACATTTATATTATCATAACTATAAACTTCAAACAATAAAAAAGACCTCCGAGGACGAATCCTCGAAGGTCTGAAAATACTTTATTTTTTCAGTGACTACTCAATGATTGTAGCAACTCGGCCTGAACCTACAGTTCTACCACCTTCACGATATCAGACCGGCGTATTGCGGTGTGCAAACAGTGATTTTTCGTGTGATTCGTAGGGGGAAATCCGGATTTTCCGCTGTGTCCGTGTGGTTTCTGGGGGTTTTGTTATCATGATGTTATCATCACCCCTCAATAATACTATGATACATAATCTCTGCAATACATTTTGTACGCTCTACAATTTCTTTTTCTCCCCATTCTTCCTTGTCTTTATTTTCTTCTACAAATTTTTTCACTGTTGTATACTGAGATTCTGGGTATCGTATCATTTTTGATTTAAAATTTTTATTAGACAAATCATTATTTAACTGTTCCCCCAATGGTAATAAATTTCCTATCATTCCTACATATTCTGTTGCAACTGATTCTGGTAAAATATGCTCTATAGTAAAAGAATTTGGCACCAGTTCATTAGATGAATAATGAGTATCCAATTTTTTCAAAATATATTTTACTAGCTTTTTATCTTTTTCTTTTGCTGATGTATATACGATTTTTTCAAATTGTTTTTCAAATATACTGTAGTCAGGTATTCCTTCTTTTAAATCAGTAATCAAATTATTAATACAGTCAGCACTCTCCTTTTTGCTTGTACAATTTCTTAATTGTCTTGCATATGACGAATATCTTCGTTCAAGTCCAGATGGTCTACTAGAACAAACTGCTGTAAATATAAAATGATAATGTTCCAAATATACTAATATCTTTTTAAAATTTTTAAAGGATATTAATTGAGAATTTTTTACTTCAAATAATGCAAGTAAAAATATTCTAACTTGCGATACATTAAAAATGCAAAAACTTTCTAAGCATGTGTATACAAATAAATCCTCTGGTTGCGTCCAATCTTCTTTTTTAGGTGCCGCTATTAAAGCATATTGCTTAGCTTCCTTCTCTAATGAATTAATAAATTCTGTATATCCTTCAATTGTACGCGGTATAGTTTTATTAAAATTATACACTAATTTTCTTGTCGTTGATAAACTATATTTTGAAAGCCAAAAATGTCTATAAAATATGTTCATGTCCAGATCTACACAATTTTTCAAATTTCTCTTTATCTCTTTCCATTTTTCTACCGCATAGTCTAATGGTTCATCTTCCGTTAAAATACTAAACAATGAATTTTTAATCATATCTACTGGTGCTAAATCCTTTCCCTTTGAATTTAACACCTCAAAAATAGTATATGCATCATCTAAGCTTTTTACTGTAACATAAATAACTTTACATTTTAAAATCTGATCCCTAAATGCCTTCAAGGCATCTAAATAATTTATATCACCAGCTCCCGAATTATTATCTCGAATATTCTTGATTAAAATTGTTTCTTTTAATTGACGATCAAAGAAGTTATATGCATTCAATATCCTTTTTTCTTCATTTGTCTCAGGTATAGCATTAAAATCTATATCTTTTTGTTGAATCCTTTTTTGAAAAAACGGTTTAGGGTTTTCATTAACCAATTTTGCGTATGGATTTCCGTCATTGTCCTCTCCCATTACATTCAAATGTGTCTTCTCACTTAATCTTTCCTGCCCTAATTCTTTAAATTTTTGAGCTAAAACAGCAAACGCAATAGTAAAAGTCATTAACCTTTGCTGTCCATCTACTACTAAACGTTCTATTTTACTGGTATCATCATCGTCACCAACCAATACTAATGATCCTATGAAATAATCACTCGTAAAAAATGCGCCATCTCTAATATATATATTTTCTATAAGATCTTCATATATTGTTTGTAACTCTTCATTTTCCCATGCATATTCTCGTTGAAATCTAGGAATCACATATTTTCTCTGTACTCGCAGTGCATCATCTATGCTTTTAGGTACTGATGTCAAATCCATTTTCTCGCATCCTTTCTCTATATATCAAATTGTTATCTTGCTTATCTCTTCCCAAGATAACGGGATAATCGTATTTTTAAACGCAATGACATACGCAAATATCATTCCTTCTCCAAAACGATCATGATTTACTTTTTTTCCATCAGGAGCAATATTTAATTCCTCCGGAATTTCATTTAAATATGGAAATTTAGCTGTTTTTGTTTGACAATTAGGCAAACTTACTTCAATAGCTATTACTTGACCTTTTCCAGCAATTGGACTGTACACCAACGCTCCAGGTGAAATAACCTGATTTTTCTCTTTTTCCAAAAAACTTTTTTGTTGTTCCATTCTACTTATTTTTTCATTGATCGCAGTACCTATATACGCCTTCCATCCCGGTGCATTCAAAATATCTCGTCTGGTTTCACATAGCAAAATTAATTCTCGTAACTTTTCTGGATTAGCGTGACCTGTTCTAAACATCGCCATAAAATATTCCCGGTACTGGGCTAATGTTAGTGGAACAATGTCCAATCTCTGCTTTAAATCTCCTCGTGCGTACCAAATTCCATGTCTAAATGTTTCCGCCGTATTGGTATCTATTTTCACAGCAATAAACATTCCATATACTGGCTTATCATATTTTAAGACAGCATCTGACACATGCCGTCTTACGGGTTCACCCTCCATCGCTTCTTGACGTGATGATGTAGACATCGTGACTTCCGTTAAGATTGTGAAGTCGTTAAATTCACAATATAGATCTCCTTTTCCTCCACCAGCGGCAGATACCGGAAGAAAATCCGAGTCCAATTTAAATCCTCTTACCTCATAAGGTTTATTGACCATGTGATCAATAGCTAAAGAAGCTCTCCATAAAATCCACTCCAAATATGCTGGAGTCTCATCTTTTGGTACTTCAATAACATTATCATCATCATATGTACGCTTTCCCCCACCTTTAATCAACAACTCCATATAATCTGCTATTTCCTGCCATTGATTACTTTGTTCTTTCGCATACTGGATTTCATCTGTCTGAGATAAAAGATTCTCTAAACTTTTTCTAGCAATATTAATTTCTGTTGCAGTATTTAACGGAAGATCACTAATATCAAACAGAATATGTCTTTCCTTCATCAGCTTCATTAAATCATTCAATAAAGCTTTAGCAGTATCCAAATTATCTGTTGGTAATTCCGCACCTTCACACAATTTCTTATATTGAAGCATTATTGATTCTTCATTGGATGTTGATTTTGCCAATTTCTCGGCCAGAATATGCTTAGCCGGAACAATGATCATTCCTCTGCCTTTCCGCTGTAGCACCCCGGAAATACGTAAGTACCGCATGTTCATGTCACTATAATCAAGAAAATTATCTGCTTTCTTATCATAGTGTTTCCCACGTTCTGCCACTTCTTTCCTATCAAAATTACGTTTTGACGGTGCCTTTTTTCTACGAGCACGCAAATCCAAAATATTGTCCACAACTTTGTCGATTGAATAACTCGGATTTGTTGTATGTCCCCATAATGCAAATTCTATTCTGGTGATCTCGGAACTTCCCGTTCTTCTTTCTAACTCCAACATAATCGCCAGTATCCATCTCAATGGCGAAAAATAAGAATTTCCATCTGGCATAGCAAACTGTTCAACACTTAGTGCCCTTAAATAACATTCCTGCACTGCTGGATACGTATCTGCCTTTAAAAAAGCTCGTCCAAATGGTGTTATATCATCTAACTGACCCAGTTCGTCTTGATCTCCATCTTTTTTCTTTACTTGCGGATAGATAAAACCATTTTTTGAAAACATCAAACGCCATTTCCGAGCATGACTACCAGATGTATCCTTACCTGCCTCATTTTGGATAATTCCTTGGTCATTAAGGAAATTCATAAAGCCAATTTCATTTTCTTTCCCACGAAGTTTTCCCACATACGGTGAATTTGCAAATGCTTTAAAGCCTTCCTGTATTCTATTTGGATTTCGTAATCCAGTATTTCCTACTAACCAGATATCTATTTTTTCTTCCATATATCTTCTCCGTTAAATCCAACAAATAAGTATTCCTGTACCTTATTTCGATTTGTCTTAGCATGTTTCTGATTTCCAAAAGAATATGTATAATCTATTGGAACTACCTCTACATGTTCTTTGTATTTAGACATAAGTGCGACCATTTCATCTTGTGTCGGTTGACTATTAGAAGAATAAGATACAATCAAAATACTGTCAGAAAACTTTTTAAACAACTTATCGAATGCATCTGCAGCACCTTTTCTAGTTGAAAACGGTGTCGGATATGACTTAAATTTCTTTGTTACTGTATTTTCCTGTATTTCCACACCTTTCCAATCTCGTGCCAAACCTTCAACAAAATGATATCTACGTACATATTCATTATCTGACAATGGAGAATAATACGGTGGATCAATATATACTAAATCTGGATGTTTAATTTTTACTTCCATTGCATCGCCATGCTTAGATTTATTTTCACAACCATTATCAAAAATTGCATTATTGATACTCTCTACTGCTTCCAAAAATTGCTGTTCTAAAGATTTCTGTAAATCTTTTCTTCCGTCATTATACCTATCTCCGGTATATGTAAAAATTCCTCTTGGTCTTTTCTTTGTACAAGCTCTAATCAATGCTGTCATTGCAATTGCTTTCTTATATTGATCTCTAATAGCAGCGATATTAGTTCGTAAAATATCTATTAATCTATTCTCTTCATCTTTGTAATACAACCCTTGAAACGTCTCTTCTACAAAATGGTCAGACTCTCTTTTTTCAATCAATAATTTTTTTGCTTCCTCCAATGGCAGTACAACGTTATTATTTTCCACCATTGCCTTAGTAAAAGTTGCTGACATTGCCATATAGTCATTACTAATTACAGTCTTTCCCTGAGCTTTAAACATGTAACCTACAATACCAGATCCAGAAAACAGATCCACTACTGAGTCAAAATTGAATTGTGAAGCAACAGCCCAAATTTGAGGTAATAATTTACTTTTAGAGCCCATATATCTAGTTGCTGGATATTTCATTACCTGTTCAGGTAAAGGTTTCGGAACTATTTTTAACATAGTTTTTTGTTTTGGCAAAATATCTACTATAATATCCTCGCCTTTTCTTTTACTTCCGTTGCAAGAAATATACCTTTTAGTTTGGATAACCTCAATCTTATAATCTGCGTATAGCTCATGAACTAATGGATGATTAGAATTGGTCAATATTACATGGCAACCTAATTCCTGTAATCTTTTGACCTCTTTCGCTAATTCTACATGATCTTCTTCATAAAATTGTTCTTTTGTATATCTCTTAAAATCCGAATATTCTGAAATTGGCAAGTACGGGGGATCTAAAAAGATAAAATCTCCCGGTTCTGCATATTCTTTCAATACTGACAAATAATCTCCACATGTTATAGTTGCTTTTTTCAACACATCTGATGCAGCATATAAAGCTTCTTCATCGCAAAAGTTTGGAGCTTTATATTTACCAAACGGAACATTAAACTGTCCTTTTTTATTGACACGATATAAACCATTAAAACATGTTTTATTCAAATAAATCGTTCTCGCTGCTGCTTCTTCTTTTTTTAATTTAAGCCAATCTAACGAACGCACTTCATAGAAGTCTTCTTTAGTATTTTTATATTTTTTCAGATATGAAATAACAGTCTCTACGTTATCAGCAACTTGTCGATACATGTTAATCAATTCTGGATTGCTATCCGCGATTATTGCTTTATCCGGACTTAATGCAAAAAACAGTGCGCCACCGCCAATAAATGGCTCTATGTATTTTCCATATTTCTGAGGAATTTTAGGCATGATATCCCCTAACATCTGGGTCTTCCCACCGGCCCATTTCATAATAGGCTTTGCCTGTATCTGTTTTTCTTTCTTTAAAACTTGTTCCATCACGCCTTATCCCTTTCAATCTCTATTATTTCCATGATATCACTGATATCACATTTTAAGGCAGTGCAAATTTTCACCAGCACATCCGTTGTAACATTTTCATTTTTTCCAAGTTTTGCCACCGAAGCATGACTGATACCTGCAGCCTCACATAAATCTTTCTTTTTCATATCTCTATCGATAAGTAATTTCCATAATTTTTTATAACTGACCGCCATATTTTAACCTCTAAACCATTTTTTCTAAAATATTGCTATGCCGTTATTCTACCATGTGATTTCAGTCATATCAACATTTATTTCAGCGATCGCAGACTTTTTTGCAAACATATGTTTTCATTCAATAAAGACCATTTCTTTCTTTTCAAATAGGATTATGATCGTCTGCTTTCTCCAATATAAAAATATATTCATGTACCAGCATTAAGAATTTTCTTTCTTTTCCCTCCCAATAATCAGTAGAACGACAATTATGTTGCTCTTTTATAACAATTTCTTTGAGTTTAAATCCAGCATCAACGAATTTTTGCATAGAATTCATGCCCAGTGGTAGCACATAGCCTTTCTTCCGTATATCTCCAATCATAAATGCACATATTCCTTGCTTTTTTAGTACCCTATATGATTCTTTTGCAACCTGTTCCAGTTCCTGCAAAAAATCCTCATATTTTAAATGAGAAATATCTCCTGGGATTTCTTTACTATACCGTATAATATCTGCATATGGTGGATGAGTACAGATAAGATCTATACTTTCGTCTTTTATAAATGATAAATTGTTTGCATTTCCTTGTTTGGTGAATATTTTTGATTTTTCTTGACAAGTAAAATTTAGATTTGTGTTAGATAATTTGACAGCTTCAGAATTTATATCAACACCAATTGCATTTCTTCCCAATAACTTTGCTTCAATCAACGTTGTGCCACTGCCTAAGAATTGATCTAGTATCCAATCTCTTTTCTTTGAGTATCGTAAAATGATATTTCTAGGAATATACGGAGACCAGTTTCCTCTGTATTTTCCTGAATGCGTAGCCCAATTCCCTCTTTCGGGGAAAGACCATATCGTTGTGTCTTCTAATTTAAATATCTCTGGTCCCGCTCTAATAAGATCTCCTCCTTTCATTTTTTCATTATACTTCTATTCCTTTCAGTTGTCCACTTAAATATTTATGAATTCACTATACATGTGTAGGGTTACAATTGATGTGAGACTTTTCTATATACAAAAAGCGGTTGAGTACTATAAAATGTTAATCACCACAAAAAACAATCATAGAAAGGTCCCAACCGCCATGAATACTATAACACATTCTCAACGATATTTGCCACATGAACTTTCAACAAAATTTTACGCAGTAAAGTTGTACCGAACCGGTGTAGGTGTTGCCTTTGTTTGCAGACGTTATCACATATCAAAAGCTTCCCTCATGCGCTGGAATAAACGGTTTGATGGTACCCGAGAATCTCTAATTGATCAATCTCACAAACCGCACACCAGACATCCCAACGCCCATACGGACGAAGAAATCAAATGGATCAAAGATTATCATAGACGTAATCCAAAAATCTCCGTGTGTGAGCTCTATGGGAAACTACGTACCCATAAAGGATATCGCAGACATCCCGGTTCTTTATATCGTGTATACCGCCGTCTGGGATATTCCAGTGCTGCACCATCGACGAAAAAGCTGAATCAACCAAAACCTTACGATACACCTACAAAACTGGGAATCAAATGGCAGTTAGATGTCAAATATGTTCCCCGCGTCTGTTATAAAGGCAGCGTTCCGCAGAAATTCTATCAATACACAATAATAGAAGAAGCTTCCAGAGAACGCTTTATATATCCATATATGGAGCAAAGCTCCTATTCAACCATAGATTTTGTCAAACGGGCTATTACATACTTTGGATATAAACCTTTGATTATCCAAACTGATAACGGAACTGAGTTCACTTATGGAAGAAAAACATCCCGAGTTCATCCTTTCGAACTGTTTTGTAATGACATAAATATCAATCACAAACTGATACGACCGCGGACTCCGCGCCATAATGGCAAAGTTGAAAGAAGTCACCGTAATGATCAGGAACGTTTTTATAATCATATGTCATTCTATAGCTATCAAGATCTTATGCTGCAAATGAAACGTTATCTAAATCGGTCAAACAATATAC
>ERZ808246.1099-NODE-1099-length-20406-cov-25.931060_pt1 | contig 20406 bp, 14 predicted proteins | sample MGYA00521083_ERZ808246 | MGnify/ENA primary metagenome ERZ808246 (study PRJEB31516, sample SAMN03275577) | gut metagenome | biome: mammalia-associated habitat; material: feces | host: Papio cynocephalus | place: Kenya | collected 2012-07-07 ... | reverse complement strand
GACGCCCCCACGGTAGGGGCCGCAGTCCCCTGCGGCCCGCGCCGTCCGCGCACCCTCCCGCCCATCCTGTCTGAAGCCCCGGCCCCCCATTCTCCACGATCTCCCGATCTCCACGGCTAAACTCGTTAGGCCCCCTCTCTACATATTCTACATACTCTACACGGTTAAATCCTCCCCCCTACCCCCCTAAATCCTGTCCATCCTGTAAATCCTGTCTAAAACCTCCGTTTCGTTGCGGGGTTTTGTCAGATACAACTGATAAAATTGTGGGACGGGTTGCTTTGGCGTTTATATCTGATAAAATAGAGTCTCCGTCAGATTTGCACGGGCGATAGGATTGGAGGTTCAACCATGAAAAACGGGACAAATAGTACGGACGCGGCGAGAGTCGGGGCTTTCCCGTTTTCGGTCCCGCTCCTCCCCCTGATTTTCTGCTGAAGAACGCGTTATAACGGTATTTGCTTTTGCAGAAAGGTTGCAAACCCGGATTTCGGCAAAGCATCGGGCGTATTGTTCGCAAACAGATTCCGCAATTTCTCTTTTGTCAGTACAAAGGGCATGTCGCCCTTATGATAGGGGACGACGAATTCCAATTCTTCCTCATTGGCTGCAACAAATTGCCTGAATTCCTTAAGATAGATCTCTCCAGACAGGGGCGTGCTGAAATGTTTTGAGGACTCCATGTGCGTACGCCAACGCGCAAGAAGATCCGCCGGATAGTGCATAAGCAGAAAATCCTCGAAATTGAAGTGTTGGAAACAAAACAGCGGCAGCTTGTCTTTGTTGTCCCGGTAAAGGTCGTTGTTGCCGTTCTCGTTCCGGAAGTAAATGTCGTAGTCTAACATGACCAAGGCATCATTCTTCTTGCCTTTGATGAACTTGCGGCAATATCTTCTGATTGTCTTGAAGTTGCCGCTTTCGACATTGTGGGCACTCAGGGCGAGAGGAATGTCGTTTTCGCTCAGGAATCTGCCGAGTTCCTGGACATAGGCGAACTCGGATGCGCCTTCGCAAATAACGAGATAATGTCGTCGCAGTCGCATGGCGGGATCTTGTCAAATGTAAGGGTAGGGAATCCCCGAGAATACGCCCTCGAGGTATTGTTTGCGGAAGTTTGAAACGTTGCGCGCACCCTCGAAATCGCAAATGCGCTTGCAGGTCGTGCCGCCTTTCAGCGTTTTGTTGACAATCGCGACTTCCGATATGCGCATGTGATGTTCGTCCAGCAATGTCGGATCATGCAGCGTGAAAATGATTTGTGCGTTGGACTGGTTGTAGCGCCTGGACTTGAACAGCCGAATGAGAGAGATAAGGACGAAGGGGTGGAGCGAGCGGTCCAATTCGTCTATAATGATGGTCTTCCCGTTCTCCAGCGCCCACAGCGCGATGCCCAGGAGTCCGGCGATCACCTTTGTTCCGTCCGATTCTTCCAACATGAATTTGAACGGGACCAGCTGTCCGTTTGTGTCTAAATGACGCGAGGTGAATTCGTCCACCAAAATCGTTTTTTCATCATCTTTGTAGATGCAGCCTTCGGCGGGGAGGAAATCTCCCCCCTCGCGCGGCAACTTGAAGTCGGCCTTGGGTAGATGCTGCCGCGAGAGGCTGATATTCTGGATGCCAAAATCAAACTTCTTCAGCAATACGACGATTTTTTCAATCGCTTTGTTCCGCTCTTCATCGGAGTCCGAACCCGCAAGCAGATCCACACCTTGGGAGAGGAAGAACTCGTTGCGGTTGAATATATGCAGGCGTTCCTGTATTTCCTTCCAGACATCGGACGCCAAGGGGAACAATCCTCCAAACGAGCGGACAAGGCACCAGAGAAACGGCCGCGTCATGTTTCCGTCGGCATTTGAGCATTCGACACGGACAGCCTCCTTCAGACGTTGTGCGGGATAGGCGGCGATGGCAACGGCGTCCACGTCTATTTCAGGCTCCGGGCCTCCGTTTTCAATGCGAAACAGAGTCTTGGGCGGTCTCTGCGCCGACGCGGACTGTTCGGACAGCGCTTCCAGGAGAATGCGGTTGGCATCATACACCATCTCATAGACGAGTCGGCGTTTTTTTATTTCCAAGGTAATCTTAAAGGTGCAGGAATTGTATTTCCTGTTGAGTTTGTTCGGCTTATAGAGGTTATTGGCTACGCCTTGCCGCAGAAGGGTGCAGAAGCACTGAAAAGCTTCGACCAGGTTGCTTTTCCCCGAGGCATTGGCCCCGTAGATCGCGAGGACGGGGGTGTAGCGATTGATTTTTGCGTCACCGGTTTCGAGAAAAGGTAGCGTCTCGGATTCTGAGGTGCGCGGGGGGGCTTTGCCCTCATTAAAGGTTAGGTCTATCCGTAGGTCTAGGATGGACTTGAAATTGCGAATCTCAAAGGAACGAATCATACTCGGCGTCTCGTATTGGTTTGAATGCGTCATATTATAGCATATTTTGCTTCAGATAAGCAATACAATTGATTATATTTCAGCATATTCGGCGAAAAGAGTACGATTTAGCCTAAGATGAGTGATGATTTATGATTATCCTGTGGTTTGATGTAACGGCTTGTCCCTGTAAAGCGGACCAAAAGGGGGATCGGTCGGGAAGAATGGGGAAGGGGGTAGATTTTAACACAGAGACACAGAGGCACGGAGGCACAGAGAATTGTGTTTTAGACAGGATTAACAGGATGGGGTGCTCCCCTCTCTACATATTCTACATACTCTACACGGTTAAAATCTCTTCCTCTTCTCTGTGTCTCTGTGTCTTCGTGCCTCTGTGTTAAAACTCTCTCCCCATTCTCCCCCATCTCCCGATCTCCACGGCCAATCCCCCTCTCCTTCCTGCCCATCCTGTCTGCCCCATCCCCTCTTTGCCGCCCCCACGGTAGGGGCCGCAGTCCCCTGCGGCCCGCGCCCGCCTTTTGACCCGTCAACCATAGATATGAGAACCATCGTCCTGAATCCCTCGTGCACGGACCTGGGCCTGCCGGAAGTCCGTGTCGGCCGCGCTTCCGCCTTCTATGCGCTCGTGCGCGGCGTCCCGGCCGCGTTCGACAACGTCCAGATGCACTTCTGCCGCCCCGGCGGCACGGCACCGTCGGTCGCCACGGGCGTGCGCGTGCCGGGCAACGACGTGCGCGTCTACGCCTCCCCCCTCCACTTCCCGGACGAAGGCCGGACGCGCTACCACATCACCGCCCGCGATGCGGAGGGCGCGTCCGTCTGGCTGGGCTCGGGAACGCTCCAGATCGAGCCGTCCGTCCTCAACGCCGACGGGCAAGACGCACCGCTCGTGCCCGAAGACACCTACATCCGCAACCCCAAGACCGGCCTTTACCACAAACTGCTCGCCGAAGCGAACGAAGACGGCGAAATCACGCTCTCGCTGGAACAGGAAGGGATAACGAAATGAAGAAACTCCTTGCGTTTTTCGCCGCCGCCTGCGCGGCCGGCATGCTCGGCGCCGCGCCCGCGCGGATGGCTTCCGAAGCCTGGGTCTTGCGCCAGATCGCCAAGGCGGGCATCCGCGCGCCCGCGGCGACCGTCGTGACGAACGCCGACAAGTCCGTCACGTTTTCCGCCTCCTCCGCCTACGTGCCCGGCGCGTATTCGGACGCCACGAACATAACGCGCATCTCCGTCTCCTTCCGCGTCGGCGTCGTTCCCCCCGCGTCCAACTCGACGCACCGCGTCGCCCGGCGCACCCGCGCCGCCGCCGCGCGCAGCGGCGCGGACCTGGATGAAAACGGGCATCTCACCGTCTGGCTCGACCGCGTCGTGTGGGAACATACGCGCTTCACCACCGCGGACGGCGAAACCTACGTGCGCGAGTACAAGGGCGGCACGATCGGCACGGACCTTGCCGAAATGCCCAATCCCTCCCACGAATGCGACGACGAATGCGCCTGCTACTGTTCGGGCCACCAGTGGGAATCCGTGGAGGATGTCGAACTGCCCGCGGACCTCGCCGAAATGTACGGCGACCGCTCAAGGGCGGATATGGACGCGCTCGGCAACTGGTTCGATGTCGGCGCGTGGGAAGGGAACGGCGCCGGATATGTCAAGAAGACGCCGAAGGGCACGTACCACTACATGGAGTGCACGCTGGGCGAGGATGGCGACGTAGACCCGCTCCTTTCGGCCATAACGCCCTCGTGGGAAGAACTGCAGGAGTCGGAAGCGTGGTCCGAAGCGATGGACGAGGCGCTCGTTTTCGTGAACTTCTGGCAGGAGAGATGCCGCAAAAACTGCCGGAAGGCGCTCTTCTGCGACAAGCACGACTTCGAGGGCGGCGCGTGCGCCATGCTCAACGAATACGAGCATCGCGCCTTTTGCGTCTGCAAGGAGCAGTCCAGGATCGAAGCGCACGAGAAGGACGCGTCCGGCGAAAAGGAGTACGTCTACGGCAAGGATGGCCACATCACAGGCTGGATTACGCGCGGCGTCTACTGCGTGCGGAACTGCGGCTGGTCGCGCTCGGGCGTGAACCACGTCTGCCGGCACGTCGACTGCTCCCCATGCTCCGGCGGCGACGGATGCGTCCTCCCCTGCCAGACCTGCGACGGCAAGCATCAGATCGCCCAGGCGACCAAGACCGAATGCCTCCACTGCGAATGCGACAACTGCAACGTCACGGAATATACGCTCTACGGCGAGCGTACGCGCGAGAACCACGCGGACTGGCACGACTGCGGACATCTCGCGGATGCGCAGTCGACGCGCTCCGGCGGCGACCACTGCTGCTGTGCGTGCGGCGACTGGTCGCACGAAAACGCCACGCCGCACGCGAAGAAGTCCAAGACCCCGTACCGCGAGAAAATCGCGCCTTCCGACGCCGAATGGCCCGAGCACGCCAACTTCCACTGGGTCGCCAACGAGACCGCGTGCGAATATTGCGGCGACAGGTCCGGCGACCTCGAAGCGCACGACATGTCCGAGGGGGGCGCGAGCGTCTCCTGCTCCTTCAAGGACGAAAACAGCCACGCCAAGATGACCGCGTGCGGCAAAAACTGCGGCTACAAGAAGGAATCGGACAGCGAGCCGCACGTGCGTTCCGGCGAAGCGCTCGCCTGGGAGAACGCCTCCGCCGAGGCTTGCCGCGGCTATTTCATGTGCGACGCCGAAAAGGGCTGCGGCCACATCTTCTGGAAAGACGAAGAGCACGTCCGCTCCACGGATCCCGAAGACAAATGCCGCTGCGCCCAGTGCAAGGACTTCCAGTTTCCACACGACTACGGGACGGACGCGTGCGGCAACCGCGTCTGCACGGCCTGCCAGACGGCCGACCCCGCCAAACCCGAAACCCACAAAGGCGCCGTCAACAACGGCGACGTCCACGCCTGCGCCTGCGGCAGGGAGTCGGAAGCCCACATTTGGGGCACCATGTACATAAAGAGCGAGGCCGCCGGCGCGATCGTGCTCGAAATGACCTGCGTCGCCTCCTCCTGGGGCGGCGGCGGCTGCGGCGCGAAATTGGAAAAGACCGTCTCCGGACTGCCCGCGACCTGCGACCCCGAAAACGGCATCCACGTGCCCGATCCGCTGGGCGTGCGTTGCGGTTGCGACTGCGGCGAATACGACGCCACGGCCCCCGCCGACGACTTCAAGCTCCATTTGTGGCCCGACGGCGACTGCCGCTGTCTCTGCCGCGCCATGCACAAGCCGAAGACGGGCGGGGCGTGCCCCAAGGTCTGCGCCGCCTGTCAGACCCATGCCGCGACGGAAGGCACGCTTCTCGACGCCTACGTCTTCGAAGACGCCGTCCCCGTCGTCGTCAAGATCACGCAGGCCAACGCCGCCGAATACCACGAATCCTTCGAACCGGCGAAAGCCACGCATTGCGGATGCCGGTGCGGCGCCGTCACGCCCGCCACGGACATCCCCGCCTTCCACTACAAGATGCCCAACTCCTGCCGGTGCTACGGGGACGGCACGGGCGGCAAGTGGCACTTCCGCCTGCCTGAGGCCGGATGCGAAAACGTCTGCCGCATAAAAGTGGACGGCGAATCGCACCGCGCCGCGCAGGCGGACGCCGAGGAAACCGCGACGCTCGTTCCCGCGACGGAGGATGACCACACGGCAATAGGCCGCGACGGCCTCGTTTGCGGATGCAAATGCGGCGAGTGGGGCGAAAACGGCAAGCCTATTTCCTCGACCTCCCCGCTCCACGCCTGGGGCGACCATTCCTGCGTCTGCCGGTGCGGCGCGCGGACGACGCGCCCGGCGTCCGACCCCGCCGAACTGCACGGCTATTCCGCGCAGGACTGCCTCTGCGACTGCAAGACCATGCACAAAACCCCCGGCGGAAGCGCCTACTGCCCCAACGTCTGCGCGGGCAAGTGCAACTACGTCTACAAGGCGCAGACGGGCGTCGCCGCCGGGCTGAAAGCCACGGAATCCGACCACACGAAAACCCTCTTTGACGAATGCGGATGCAAGTGCGGGAAGATAACCGCACCCGCCCCCGAAAGCCCCCTCCACAACCACGCAAGCGGCAAGTGCCTGTGCTGGTGCGGCAAGACGAAGAACCCCGAGCCTGGTCGCCACGAATATCTCGCGAACGCGTGCGTCTGCGTCTGCGGCGTCTACCACAAGGGCGCGCAGCAGAGCGGGTGCACGCGCATCTGCGCGACCTGCAAGCGGCTCGTGACGGACACGCTCGCCTCCGCGCCCGACGCGGACAAGACTTCGCACACCCGCGCGGCGAACGCCTGCGGATGCGCCTGCGGGGAATTCGGCGCGGGCGACTATCCGCCCGACATGTTCTGGGGCTTCCACGCCGGCCGCTATCCCGAGGTCGGGAAGGAGTGCCTGTGCTCCTGCGGCGCGGCCCACGTCGGATTCGACCCCTCCGAATGTCCGCAGGCCTGCCGCGTCTGCGGCTGGAATGCGAATCTCACGAAGGACGGCAAGACCATCCACACGTTCGACGAGGGAAGCTGCTCCTGCCGGTGCGGCCGCTGCAAGGAGCACGGCTTCGACGACGACAAGTGCGTGTGCTGGTGCAAGGAGACGTCGCGCCTGCACCGGATGGAGGAAGTCTCCCGCACGCTCAAATCGGAAACCACCTGCCAAATCTGCCACGGCACAATCCGCACGTACCATGTCACGGACAAGTGCGAACGCTGCGGCTACAAGACGGAACGCGACGAATCGACCCCGCACGGCGCGCACAATACCCACCCGCCACAAGCCTGCTACGGCGATTGCCCCTGCACGTCCTGCGGTTGCGACGCCTGCTACTACGGCTACGGTACGTGCGTGACCTGCGGCGAAGTCTGCGGCGAAGAGTCCGGCGGCACGACGGACGATCCCCCCGGCAAGATTCCGGCCGGACACGAGAACCTGTCGGCCGCGGACGTCGCCGCCCTGCTGACGAGCTGGAACGGGAAGGATCTGAAGGTGCTCGACGGCGACGATCCCGTCTACAACATCGAACCCAACGCGTTCAGGAACACCTTCGGCACGAAGAACGACATCCGCGCGCTCAACTTCAATTTCGTCACCAACGTCGGCGACGCCGCCTTCAAAGACGCGTTCGCCGGATGCACGAACCTGCAGTCGGTCTCCTTCACGAACCTCCGCGTCGTCTCCTCCGCCGCGTTCGAAAACGCCTTCAAGGGCGCACGCGTGGACTTGCGCCTGCCGAAACTGGCCGGAACGGCCATGACGGCGAGCTTTGACGACGAAACGAAGGGCTGCGGCTTCGCGGGCGCTGGGATCCGCCGCTTCCAGGCCGACGTCTTCGGGGGCTCCGGCGGCGGCCTCTTGATGGGCTGCACCGGCCTGGAGGAAGCCGTCTTCCCGAAACTCGGCACGGTCGGGCACTACATGTTCTACGGCTGCACGTCGCTGACGAACGTCGTCATCCCCAAGGCGGCACTCGTGCAGCGCGAGGCGTTCGCATACTGCACAAGCCTGAAAACGCTTGATTTCCCCGGTAAAACCATTGGCGATTATGCGCTGCATGGGTCGGGCATCGTGACCATCAATGCGCCAAACTTGTCCGAGCCTTCCCCGGGAATAGTCTTCAACTGGTATCACGGCGGCGGCGGCGGACCGTCGCGCGTCACCGTGAACTACGCGAACGGCTCGACGGTCTACGACCCCAACGTCTCGACCAACATCGCCCAGACGGCGACCGGACAATGAGCGCGCACTGCCCGCAGGACGGCGGCTTCGTTGGCGCGGCGGGGTGCACCCACCCCCGCCACGCCCATTCTCCCCTCGTCAAGAAGATACTGGCAACGAAACACCCGGAAAAGCTGGAGGCCTATTTGTCGCGCCGGGCCCTCAAAGAGGGTTTTTATGCGGACGATCCCGCGGGGGCTCGCATCGGCTTTGGCACACGGCTTCTCGACCATATTGAAAGCGTCGAACACCATCCGCACGATATAGACAGCCGGCTTAAACATCTGGAATTTGCCGTTGACGCCGTGCGCCGCCCGGATGCCGTCGAGCACGACCATCGTGCCATTCCGGGCCGTACCGCCTATGCCAAAGCCTTCAGGAATTTCGGAATGCTCGTCATCGCAGACACAGAAACGGGCACCGTCAAGCAGGCCTTTACTTTCGTGCCGAACCGAAAGGGACGGCTGAGATGAAGAAGGTTAGGAGCGCAGAGCCGTACTGCCTCCGCCACGGACATCGAGTACTGGCGTACGGACCATTTCCTCGCACGCTCCGTATTGTACCATATCCCGGCGTCCGCCGTCAAGTCCCCGTGTCCCCCGCGGGTTCTGCCGTGCGCGGCGCCGTCCGCCTACCCGCCGTTCGCCTACCCGAGCGTCTCGACGGCTTCGCGCGCCTGTGCGATTTGTTCATCCTCTATCGCTTCGAAAGAATAGCGGTCGGTCACGCATCCGCCGTTGGCGTGCCCCAACGCCGCACGCGCCGCGTCCAGCCCGAACCTCCGCCGTACCTCCGTGCCGAAGGCGTGCCGCAGTTGGTTCGGCGCCCAATTCTCCAGCCCGCCACGCCGGCACGCCGCGTGGATCGTGCTCCCGTACGCCTGCGTGTCCCAATGGTCCCGCGGCACGCGCTGCGCGTGCGCTTTCGCACGGCTGTACGCCTCGTCACGGCACGGATAGAACGGGCTTGTCCGCTTCGTCCGCTTCTCCTGCATCCACTCCCGCACCGCCTTTTGCGGGCTGAACGGATATTCCTCCTCGCCTTTGTGCCGCGCGAGTATCGCCCGTGCCTGCGGACCGATCAGCACGACGCGCGGATGGTTCCGCCATTCGTTCTTGTGGTGCTGGGGACGGTACACCCACGGCGTCTGGCTCGTGTCGATGTCCGACCAGCGCAAGTTGCAGATTTCGTCGGGACGCATCCCGGTCAGCCTGTGCACGCGCACCATGTCGGCGGTGTTCGGGAGCATGAACGCGAGCGTCTTTCCCACGAGCGCATCGTTGACGGCGAACACGGGGGCGGTCTCCCGTGCCGTCGAGCGGTTGCGTTTGAGGGGGCGCACCTGCGAGAGTTCCGCGGCCGTGGCCGCGCGGATGAGGCTCTCGTCCAGTGCCCACGGCACGAGCCTGTGGGTGATTATCCGCATGTAGCGGTTCACGGTCACGCGGGCAAGATCGCGGCGTATCATCGCGTCGCGCACGGCGAGCAGATCGCTGTGGATGAGTTCCGCCACCACCCGCGTCCCGAAAAGTTCGCGAAACTGCCGCACCGCACACGCACAGTTGTGCGCTTCCGAGCCGCCGCGGTAGTAAATGTCGGCATATTGCAGGAAGCGAATGCAGAGTTCGTCCACGGTTATGCTTGTGGTGGGGGCGACCTTGTATTGGCGGGTGGCATTCTCCCAAATGCGGTGCGCGGCTTCTATCGCCATTTCCTTTGGACGGTCGGCGCGCATGGCCCTGTCGGAGCCAGGCGCGCAAAGTGAATACTTCTTGCGCTTGGATTCGCCCGGCAGTTTGACGGACAGGAACCAGTAGCCGTTGTTCACATACACAGAGCCTCTTGGCTTGCGGCAGTCTCTTCTTTTCATTGCATTTTCCTTTGCAAATGTCGGCTCAAAGTGTCCTAAAGTGTCCTAGAAAGTCCTAAAGAGCACTTTTTCACCGACGGTTTTACGCAGGGAAAACGGCGAAAATCCCCAACAAATCCGCTATATTTCTCACATTCAACTGGTCGGACCGACGAGATTTGAACTCGTGACCTTTTGCACCCCAAGCAAACGCGCTACCAGGCTGCGCTACGGTCCGCCGCGGTTCATAAAAAGAACCAGATTCGATTTGGTAGCGGGGGCTGGATTTGAACCAACGACCTTCAGGTTATGAGCCTGACGAGCTACCAGGCTGCTCCACCCCGCAATCTGGTTTCCTGATTGGCGGGGCTGGCGGGAGTCGAACCCACAACCCTCAGATTCGTAGTCTGATGCTCTATCCAGTTGAGCTACAGCCCCAATCAAGGAACGGGGTATAGTATACTATTTCTGACGCCGGAATGCAAGGGGTTATTTTAAGTTTTCCGAAATTTGTTGTTTTTGTGCTTATTCTGCATATTTTACACGCCATTGGGGACGCGAATCGCGCACGAAAAGGCGAATCCGACGGGCAGGAGCCGCTTTTCAGGCGGGGTCGCCCTGCCCAATCGAGCCTTTCGCCGAGCTTTTATTCCTTCTGCGGCTCCGCGGCATTCGCATGGTGCGTAACGACACGCGCGGCGCGGCTGATCTCCTGTGCGATTTCCGTGCCCACGCCCGCCACGGAGGCGATTTCGGCAGGGTCGGCCCGCGCAATACCGTAAATAGACTTGAAATGGGACAGAAGCTTGACTTTCTTCGCCTCGCCTATGCCGGGGACTTCATCCAGGACCGACTCTCTTATCGCGCGTTCGCGCAGGTTGCGGTGATAGGTTATGGCAAATCGGTGCGCTTCATCCCTGAGACGCGTAATCACCATCAAAGCCTGGGAGTCGCGCGGCAGAAAAACATTGGGACGCCCGTCGTCCAGCACGACTTCCTCCTGCCGTTTGGCGAGGCCGACCGTGGGTATGTCGTGGATGCCGAGTTCGGCGAACACGGCGCGCGCCGCCCGCAGTTGGGTCAGTCCGCCGTCGCAGATGTACAGGTCGGCGCGTGGCGAGGCGGCCGTCAAAGTCGAATCCGGTCCATATCGCCGCCGCACGACTTCCGCCATTGCACGCGGGTCGTCCGCGCCGACAAATGACTTTATCCTGAAATGGCGGTAGTACCGGCGATCGGGCAACCCCTCGCGCGCCACGACGAGCGAGGCGACATTATAGGCGCCGAAGAGATTTGAGATATCCACGCATTCGATTATGCGGGGTGCCTTGGGAAGCCCCAGCGCCGCAGCCAGCTCTTCTATGCCGCGCACGGCGTCAGACTTGCGCATTTCGGGGGATTTCCGCACAAAATGCGCCTTTGTCATCTCTTTCAGCGAAAACAACGTGTCCCGCAGGCGCGCCGCCGTCTCATAGTCCCCTTTTCCCGCGGCTTGGCGCATGGCGGCCTCGACCTCGGACAGGACGGCCGGACGCTTGCCTTCCAAGAATGCGCACGCCTCCTCGAAACGCGCCCGGTAGTCCGCGGCGGAAATTTTTCCGAGGCAGGGTGCGGAACAATTGCGGATGACGTTCGACAGGCAGTGCGCGTGCGCGGCGGCATCCGGCACGAGCGCCGCGCAAGAACGGATGCCATAGCGTTTTTCGACAAAGTCCTTCGCCGCGCGCACGACGGGGCTGTCGGGGAAGGGGCCGAAGTAGCGGGCGCCATCGTCGCGGACAATGCGCACGCAGGCAAAACGCGGCCATTCGGCCGTCGGGTCTGCGCGCAAAGCCAGATAGCGCTTGTCGTCGCGCATGAGGATGTTGAAGCGCGGCTTGTATTTCTTGATGAGGGAGGCTTCGGTCAAAAGGGCTTCCGCATCATTTTTGACGGTCATGAACTCAAAGTCCCAGACCGTATCCACCATGGATCGCACCTTGGGCGGATGGCGCGCACCCGGACGAAAGTAGCTCGAAACGCGGCGACGCAGATTCTTCGCCTTGCCGACATAAATAATCGCGCCCCGGCGGTCTCGCATGAGATAACAGCCGGGGCGTGCCGGAACGGTCTTCAGCCGCTCTCGGACCAGATCTGTCATCAGACCTCGGCCACTTGCTTCGGCGGTTCGGCGTCCTTTTTCTCCGCCGCATCGGCTTCCAGCTTCTCGCCCTCCGCGAGACCTTTCTTGAATTCGCCTTTCGCCTTTCCGAGCGAACGCGCGAGTTCAGGTATCTTCTTCGCGCCGAAAAGGACGGCCGCGATAAGAACGACGATAAGAATCTGCCATAAACCTGGTCTCATAAGAATTCTCCTTTCTCTATGTTTACTTCCAATAGGATACCAAAAATCCGGCTTCTAGGCAAGTGCAAGTCCCGCGGTCTCGGGTCTGCCCAGCACGAGATTCATATTCTGGATGGCGGCGCCCGAGGCGCCCTTGCCGAGGTTGTCGAATCGCGCCACAAGCGCAAAGCGCTCCGCGCAACCCCAGACCGACACCTCCATGTCATCGCGGCCGCTGTAGGCGGCGGAAGACAGGAATCCTTCTTCCGACGCGTCTTCCCGGTAGTTGACAAGCGATGCGCCAGCGTAGGACTCCGCCAAACACGCTTTCGCCGTGGCAAAACCGCCTTCGACCTGGCGGGCGGCAAGCGGAACGACGACCTCCATGCCGCTAAAGCACGGCACGACGACGGGCGAGAAAACGGGCGGAGCGGAAAGACCGCACATTTTCATCATCTCGGGCAGGTGTTTATGCGTCTGGCCCAGCGCATAGAGGCGCCCTCCCTGGTGGAGAGGCGTCGCCGCCTGCCCGTAATCGGCGATCATCTTCTTTCCTCCGCCCGAGTAGCCCGTCAATGAAAACGCGGCGAGCGGCGTCTCCGGAGACAACAGCCCGGCTCGCACGAGAGGCGCCACAAGCGCGATGAACCCGCTCGCATGGCACCCGGGGTTCGCAATGCGCCTGGACTGCGCGATCTTCGCGCGCTGTCCGGCGAGTTCCGCAAAACCGTACGTCCACCCGTCCGCCGTGCGGTGCGCGGTCGAGGTGTCGATTATCACCGTATGCGGATTCGAGACAAGACCGGCCGCTTCGACCGCCGCCGCATCCGGCAAGCAGAGGAAAGCCACATCCGCGGCATTCAAGGCATCCCGGCGCGCGCCCGGATCCTTTCGCAGTTCCTCCGGCAAGGCGATCAGCTCGATATCCGGGCGCGCACCCAGCCGCTCGCGGATGCGCAGCCCCGTCGTTCCCGCGCTGCCGTCGATGAAGATCCTACTCGTCATCGCCCGTTCCGTCGTCCGCCGCGGCATCCTGCGGTTTCACCGTTTCCGGTTTTCCGTCGCCGGGGACGTTTTCCCGTGCGGCGCCTTTCGCAACGGCGGGAGGCCGCCCCTTTTCGGAGCGCGTCCGGGGCCTGTATCCGTAGCCGTACCCGTACCCTCCATATCTCTTGTACCCGTAACCATGGCGCAGATTCGCATTGAAGACAAGTTCGCTCGAGACCTCGACATCGTTGACGACCACGCCCAGGATATTCGCGCCCGATTCGGCGAGCGTGCGCACGCAATGCTGGATAGACTTGAAGTGCGTACGGTCGGGACAGCACATGACCAGGACGCCGTCCACCAGCGCGGCAAGCGAAACCACGTCTCCGACCAGCCCGAAAGGCGGTGCGTCCACGATAATATGGTCGTAGTTCGCGCGCGCCCAGGCAAAGAAATCGCGCATGACGCGCGAGCCGAAAATCGTGGCGGGCGACACGCCCTCCGGCGGCAGCGAACAGATGACATCGATGCCGGGATCCGGAATATGGTTCACCAGCTTCGAGAAATCGACCGTATCCTTCCCGGCGCGCTGCAAGACATGGGAGAAACTCTTGTCCTCCGCCAGTTCGACACCCCAGACGCGCGCCAGACGCGGACGCCGCAGGTCGAAATCGACATGCAAGACGCGCCGCCCGGCTTGCGCATACGACGTGGCAAGCGAAGTGGACGTAATCGTCTTGCCCTCGCCGGGTTGCGTGGATATAATGAGCAAACAGTGCGACATCGTCTCATAGCGCGGCGAGTCCAGCAAATTGCGCAGACCGGCCACCGCCTCCGAAAAACGGGAGAATTTGTCCGAAATCAACGTCCGCGCCACACGTTCGCGCGTGCGTTGGCGGACATGCGGCAGCACGGCCAACACCTTGAGGGCAAGGCGTCCTTCGATATCCGAAAGATTGACTATCGTATCCTCCAGATTGTCCACCACGAGAACAAAGAGAAAGCCGAGCGCGACAGACAGGACGATGCCCGCGCCGAAAATGATGTAGGGATTGGGCAACACGGGCTTCTCGGGCTCTTCCGCGACGCAGCCGACACGCACCATTTCATTGTTGGACTCCTGCTCAAGACGCGCCTTGTTCTCGTCCAGGATAAGTCCCGTCAAGACTTCTCCGGCGATCTCGAACTCGCTTTCCATCGTCGACAGCCCGCTCTCGGCGAAAACGATGCGCTGCTCCACCGAGGAAAGCTCGGCCCGCAATTCCTCCTGCTTCTTGTACAGACTCGCCAGCTGGTTGCGCGTCACGCGCAACGTGGCGATGCCCGTCTGAAGCGCACGTTCCGTGGCGTCCAGGAAGCGCTGCCTGGACATTTCCAGCTCTTTCTTCTTCGCCATCACTTCGGGATGGTTCTCCGTATACGAAAGCTGCAAAGCCGCATACGCCATGGACGCGTCCTGGAACGCCCGGTACTCTTCGGCGATCTCCTGCGCGCGCGGAACGCCCGAAGCGAGCGAACCGAAGTTCTCCGGAGCCTTTTGCACGTCGCGAAGCGTCTTCTCCCATTCCACAAGCTGCGTTTCGGCCGTCTCGAGCGCCAATATGTCGGCCGTCGTCTTCTGCAGACTTTGCTGGATCGTGTCGCGGCGCGAACGCAGGTTGTCTACCTTGTTGAGCGTACGGAACTCCAGCAACTGCTTGGAGAGTTTCTCTTTCTCGCGGCGCTTCTTCTCGACCTGCGCATGGATATTCGCCACGGCCTTGTCGCAACGCGCCCGGTTTTCCTCGTCCGTGAAAGCCTCGATCGCCTGCGCGTAGGCGTTGGCGAGGTCCGCCGCCAGTTTGGCCGAGGTCGAACGCACGCTGATCGAAATAATGCGCGAATTGCGCTGCAGTTCGAGCTTGGAGTCGACAAGAGCCTCCATGATCTCCTCGTCGGAGGTTGTGGAGGCCGGATTGTTCGTGCGGTAAGCCTGGATAATCATCGTCAGGATCTTCTTCGAACGCCAGTCCGACAGGCGCGTATTGAAGACTTCCGTGTAGTTGTCGCCCAACTCGGGCATGGCCTGGTCGAGCGGCGAATTGCCGCGGCGGTTGCGCCCGATATCCATCGAGAACTCGCTTTTCGCCTCGTAGATGGTGGGCGAAATGCGGTAGATGGCAAAGGATGCGATCAAGCCCAAAAGAAGAAAAACGAAGATGGTGAGCCACCGTTGGGAAAACACGCGCAACATGCGCGCCAGCGTTATCGTGCCGACGATGGAGCCGTCCTCGCCGTCTCCACCGGACATGCCGCCGTAATTTCCGTAGGGGGAGCGTCCGCCCGCATAATATCCGACGGTCTCGCCTCCATAGGCCGGCGTCTTCGACGACGCGTAATAGATGGGTTCGGACGGTTTTCCGTAGTAGAGAGGTTTGTCAGACATGAAGAACTCCTGGATCCTAAGCTTGTTTTTCCGGCGGGCGCTTCATTGCATGCGAGGGCAGCGGGAACGCCTTCCCCCCGACAGCCAGCAAGGCACACGCGAGAACGTCGACTTCCGGGCGCGCGAGCGACGCCGTCGCAAAAGCCTCCGCCCATACGAGAGCAACGGCAAAAACGCCGAGGACGGCCGGCAGCACCGTGATGCGTCCCTTCGCGAAGGATGCGCACAAACGGCGCACCCACGTGAAAAGCAAAAATGCGGGCGCCAACAACATGCACAATAGACCAAGCACGCCGGTCTCGGCAAGAATCTGCCACCAGCCGTTCAATGCCGTCGTCTGGTCGGCGGGCAGAACGGCCCAATCCGCCGGAGTCGCGCCGAATCTCAAATCAAGCGCAAACGATCCGGCGCCGGTCCCGAACCAGGGAGCCGATTTCCACGCCTCGCGCGCAAGGGCGTCAAGAATGCCGCGAATCTCAAGCCAGTTCTCCGGAAAGAAACCGTCGCGCGCGAACACGGCTCCCCGCGCAGTCAGCAGATCCCCGGAAGCCATCCCCACAATGGACAAAACCGGCACGAGAGACGCCAGCAGCAAAACGGACAGATATTTGAACACGTCATTCGCTTTCCGCACGATGGCCAGCCGGACAACGGCAAGCAAGATCAGCGCCACCGCCGCGAGGAGATAAAGAAACGCCACCTCGAGGGGCATAAAAAAAAGAAATCCCGCCGCGCAGGCGCCAAGCGCGAACGCATTCAGGAAGATTCTTCTTCGCATGCCCTCTTCGAATGCCAATTCCAAGGACACAAGTCCCGCCAGAAAAGAGAGCGCGAAACCCGTGCCGGCGTAGGAGGACGCCGTCCACGCGCAAAGCACCGCCCGTTCGGCGCCCAACGCACCCGACGACCATGCCGCCAGGTCGGCAAGCGCGGCAAGACCCGAGAACAACGCGACGCAATAGAGAAACGTCGCGCGCGCCGAACGGCCCAAAGCCTGCCGGACGCCCGTCACGGCGACCAAAAGAGCCAGCGCCCCGGCGGCCGGCAAAGAACCCTGTCCCGAGACGGAGCCAGGCAGAAACGGCACAAACGCCGTCGCCTGGCGCCAAACCGCCGCTTCCGCATCGTACTCCATGCCTACGCCGGTGTTCAGCCAACCCGTCGAGGCATACAGCACGACGGCGACAAGAGCCCAGAAAAGCGGGTCGCACGCGATGCCCTGCACGACGCGCGCACGCGCTTCATATGATTGTTCGCCCTTCAAACGCGTCGGCGAAAACAGAATCCAAAACGCCGCGAAGAGCGACAGTGCGAACAGAACGCCCGCACAGTCCGACGCCCCGAAAAACGGGAACAGGAAGAGCGGCGCCACCGCCACAAGGGCCAGGTGCGCCGCCAATCCGTATTTCGCCAGAAAATCCTGCACCGTCCGCTCAGTAGGTCAAACGCAGACCGATCGTGCCGCGGAAACGGTTGAAATCGTACGTGCTGTCGCCCGCGTAACCGCCGCGCGAAGTGTCGTACATCTGGTACTCGAGACGGCCGTAGACGTCCATGTACCGGTTGAGCGTGTACACAAGCCCGAAGCGCCCGCTGAGAATATCCTCGTCATAGTTGCCCATCGCGTCGTTGATGTAGGAATAGACGCGGCGCTCCTTGCGGTAGGCGACGTCCAATGTCGCGCGCAGACTGTTGCGGACGAGGCTCTTGGCAAGACCCCAGCTCAAGTTGTAAACCTTGACGGCCGAGCCCGCTTCGCTTTCGGACGGCTGGTAGTAGCTCGAACCGAGAGCCATCATGCTCCAGGTCTGCGAGATGTCCCACTTGGCGGAGAGCTCGTAGGTCCAGCCGTTGATCTCCTGCGCATCGCCGTAGTCGAAGCGCGACCAGCCCGCCAGAATACGATAGGAGATGCGTTCCGTGGCGCGCGTCGAGACACCCGCCATCAGCGAGTAGCCCGAGGAGTCGCTCTTCACGCGGTTGCCGTAGATATAACCCGAATTGTCCTGGTCGTACCACATGTAATTCGCGTTCACGATGAAATCCGTCCAGCGCGAGAGCATGTACCCGGCTTCGCCGCCGACCGTCAGACGCTTCCATCCATAGAGATTGCCGTACTTCCTCGTGTCATTCTCGTAATCCAGCAGGTAGTAGCCGACCGTCGGAGCCGCATGGAAACGCTCGGTGATGCGTCGCTCGAGCGTGCCGTCGAACGTCAACTGCTTGCGATCGCGACCGAGACCGCGTCCGCCCGAATAGGTCATGTCGTCGTCTTCCGCGACTTGCTGGAAGCTCTCCGATATGAGAAGCGACCAACCCTGTTCGTTGGGGAGCGAGTCGGCCCATTTGAAGTTCAAGCGCTCACCGTAAGAGGACGAATTCTGCTGATCCGGATACTTGTTGTACGCATGGTAGCTGTACCACGCGCCGCCGACGAGAGACCAGTTGTCATCCGCGTAGATGAAGTTCAGGCCAGGCTGCACTTCCCAGTTCGAGCCCGCGTCGGCCTTGCGGTAGGAGTCCGGATTCGAGTCGTACGTATACGACAGCGAGACGTACGGGTTGAGCGTCAGCTTCTGGCCGACCTTGATCCCGCGGGAACGTTCCAGGTCGCCGGCCTGCGCCGCGAGGGCGCCCGCCAACACGAAAGACGTTGCAATAAGTAGATTCTTCATTTCTGTATCCTGTTCGGTGTATTTGTTAAAGGACCTGGTTCTGGTAGCCGCGCGGCTCCTGCAACTTGCCCGGATCACGCGAATACGTGCCGTCGGGTTCCCGCTCGATGCCGTCGTTCGGACCGACCCAGCGCGGCACACGGTTGATCCCCGAAGTCGTCAGTCCGTCCGATGCGCCGTTCAGACCGAACGCCCCGCCGCCGAATATCGCGGGATTGTTGATCCGTCCAGGCTGGACGTCCTTGGAAACAGGCGCGGCGAGCTCTGCCAGCAGGCTCACGCGACCGGCATTCGGACCCACGTTGAGGATGTCGACGGAAACAGGGGACACGACCGCCTCGACCGTGCCCAGCAACGGCGAGTAATCCTTGGGCTGATCCTTGCCCAACGCCGCCGGAATCCACTCCGTCTTCGCCGTCTGGCGCGCCGCGGCATTCGCGAGCCCGTCCACGAGCGTATCCGGGAGATTCGCCGGGGAGCCCTTGGAAGCGCGCACGAACATGAGGATCGCGAAGGTGTTGCGCGCATCCGCATCGCTCTCGCCTGCCGTGCGCTTCTCGATCTTGGCCATATTGGTCTTGGCGATCTTTTCAAACTGCGCATCCGTCAAACCCGAACCCGCCGAACGGCTGAAAAGTTCCTGCGCGAAGCGCTCGTTGATGACGGTCAGGGCTTCCGGCGAGACGGTCGCGAAGGTTTCCGCCAGCATGTCGGAGAGATTGCCCTTCTTCGCATTCGTCAACGCGGCTTTGTTCGCGGCGTAAAACTTGGCCGTGCGCTCGCTGTCCGATCCGGGCATCTTGCCGATCGCCTCGTTGACCTGCCGCAGAAAAGCCACCTGGTCGGCCGCATTCAACGCCGCGGTCGTCTCGGCCATGACCTTCGCATCGTTTACCGCCGCACCGATCTTGGCGCGCGCCTCAACCAGCGTCAATGCCTGCACCTGCACGAGCACCAAGCTCGAAAGCATCAACACGCCCATCTTTATTCTATTCATGATACTGCTTTCCTTATTATTTGTTTTTCGTTGCCTTTTCAGTTGCTTGCCCTGTTTGGCCACAAACCTTCTTTTTCACCAGCGTATCTCATGGCAATAGACAATGTCGCCCGGCTTGAGCACCAGGTCCTTGTCGATACGGCCCTTCTCGCCGATTTCCACCAGATTCACCATCGTGCGCGTCTGCGTACCGTCCTTCTCGCAGCGTGTCACCCGGATGCGCTCCCTGTCCGCGAACGGCTTGAGCCCGCCGGCCGCCTGGATGGCCTTCGTCACCGAAAGATCCATCGTCGGAGGCATGTTCACAGGTCCCGGATTCATGACCTCGCCCAGAACATTGACCGTGCCGTACGGGCTGACGCCCAGCCGCATGTCAAACGGCGCGAACTGGACCGAAACCTGCGGCTGGCGGATATACTCCTGATAGGCTTTCGTGACTTTCTTCTTGAACGCCTCAAGCGTCAGGCCGTCGCACACGACGGGAGCCTGCAACAGATACGGCAAGGTCACCTGTCCATTCTGATCGACCTGCGCCTCCATTACTATAGGCTTGTCTTGCCCGATGGCCGCCACTTGAACAACAAGACCCACGCCCGGACGAATACGCGGTCCATCCCACCATTGCGCGACTGCAGAGGTATCGATAGGCTCTTCCTCTTCGAAGAGTCGCGAAATCGTACTGCACCCGCACCCGAATAGGCACGCGCTCAGGGCCAGCAGCCTCATTAGTCTATAGTACACCGTCATTTCACCGCATATTATACCCTTTCTGCGTGTGGTTTGTCAATGCCCCTTGTTTGACTGGAGTCTCCCCGGAATTTTCATGTGTCGCGGTTCGCCCCGAGAATGGCACCACGGTGCGCTTCCCGGGCACATTTCCGCGACCCACGCCACGCAGCAGGGGAGGGCTAACGGGTTTAACACAGAGGCACGAAGGCACAGGGACACTGAGAAATGCATTTTAGACAGGATTTACAGGATTATTGTGCTGGCCAGGGTAAATGTTAGTATCAGTCGGCGGCATAACGGACTTC
>ERZ808246.1098-NODE-1098-length-20410-cov-5.394350_pt1 | contig 20410 bp, 8 predicted proteins | sample MGYA00521083_ERZ808246 | MGnify/ENA primary metagenome ERZ808246 (study PRJEB31516, sample SAMN03275577) | gut metagenome | biome: mammalia-associated habitat; material: feces | host: Papio cynocephalus | place: Kenya | collected 2012-07-07 ... | reverse complement strand
AGCTGATAACAAGCAATATGTCGTTTGATAACTATGTAAGAGCGTGGAACTCACCGCAGTTCCAGGTAAAATATCTTATATGGAACAGCTTGTATTATACAATTGCCAGCGTGTTTATAACACTGACAATATCATCAATGGCAGGATATGTGTTCTCAAGAGGACGTTTCCCGTTAAAGAAAGTGATATTCGCCTGCTTTACGGCGCTGATGTTCATTAACACGGGCGGTATCGGAATATATGCAACGTTTGAAATAATTAACTTTTTGCATATACCGCAGTCACTGCCGACATTGCTTTTGATAGGCTTGTTCGGAGTGCCGACGGTTAATATGTATCTTGTAAAAGGATACGTTGACACACTGCCGATAGAACTGAACGAGGCGGCAAAGATAGACGGAGCGTCATTCCCGAGAATATTCTTTACGATAATGCTTCCGCTTATCGTGCCGATAATGGCAACGATAGGAATACTGGCATTCAACGGCTCATGGAACAATTACCTTATGCCGACAGTATTCACATTAACAAGACCTAAGCAGAGAACGCTTATAGTCGGACTAATGGCGTTAAAGAACAGCGCCGGAGCGGCAACCCAGTGGGATTTGATGCTCGCAGGTTCTGTAATAGCGCTTATCCCGGTACTTTGCGCATACATATTCGCAAACAAATACTTTGTATCGGGACTTGCCGCAGGTGCGGTAAAAGGTTAAGTTATAAATGGGAAACTCCTCTCTCATTTATAATATAAATTAATTCTGAGGACAGAGAGCCTCAAAACGTTTTGAGCAGGAACTGCAATGCAGTTCCTGCAAAAGAAATCCCTAACTACGTAATTATAAAAGAATGTAAAATTGTTGTCGGATATAAAGGTGAAACAGTAAGAGGAAATAACGATGAAAAGGAAAAAAATTTTAAGTGCGGCTGCAGTAATATGTGCAGTGGTAACAGTGATTTCCATAGCGGGCTGCGGTAAAAAAGAAACCGTTGATAATATAACCAATGTTGAGGTCTGGTCATCTGACACGAGCAGTAAGCTTGTGTACACAACTCTTATTGATAAATATAATGAAGGCCCGGGAAAAGCGGCAGGCATAAAGATTAATTACAGAGTAATAGATACCGAAATATATTATCAGAATGTGGAGCAGGCTTTTGAATCGGGAAATTCCCCGGATTTGTTTTTTGCCGTATCATTAGATACTATGGCAGAAAAAGGACGTATTATGCCGCTTGAAGATATTCCCGGAATGGAGGAACTTATAGAACAGCGAAAACCGTATATGCGTGAGGTTTATAATCTATATAACGGGAAAATTTACTGCATACCGGTAAGCAGCAGAACTATGGGACTTTTATATAACAAGGAGATGTTTAAAAAAGCCGGTATAGTTGACGAAAAAGGAGAGGCAAAGCCGCCGGAAACGTGGGACGAATTCCGGGAGACTGCAAAAAAACTTACCAACAGGTCACGCTGTGAATACGGAGTTGTACTGCCGCTTAAATGGTCGAGGTGGTACGACTGTGATGTTGATTTAGCCGGAATGGCGAGCCTGGGGATAATAAAGGGATATAATCCCTCAACCGGCACATATGACTTTAGCGGATATGAGCCGATTTTAAACACTTTTATTGGTATAAAAGAGGACGGAAGCTTTCTTCCGGGTGCGGAAACGATAGATAATGATGTTGCACGTGCAAGGTTTGCGGAGGGCGGCATTGGTATGAAAATAGGCTTTTCGTTTGATGTCGGTGTTTTAAACGATCAGTTCCCAGCCAAAATCGATTGGGGCGTAGCGCCTATTCCCGTGATAGACAAAGATCATAAGTATATGCAGCATAATGATATAGGAAGCTCTTTCTCGGTTAATAAGAATACAAAAGTTGATTTGGAAAAGATAGCAACGGTTTTAAAGTTTTTTTCCGATGATGAATTTGTAATCGAACTTTACAAAAACGGAGCAGCAGTGCCTTATGACTCAAGGCTTATGGAGGGCGTGGAGACCGTAGATTCAAAAAAGAATTGGAAAGAGTTTTGCGATTTGCTTAAGATTTCAACTCTTATTCCGATAAGTGCTCCTACCGGCATAGATGATGAAGAACGTATAGACATTAATTTTGTAAATAAAGTATGGACAGGCGAGATGACGGTTAAGGAGCTTGTTGACAGCGAAACAAAAATATACAATGAGGGTATGGAAAGATACCTGAGTGCACATTCGGAAGTTGATAAATCAAAATACATAGATAAAAATTGGAACCCTGTAAGACAACAATAAATCGTAATTAATGCGCAGAGTGCCGCATTTATTATAAACACAACAAAATACTAATCGGGAGGAAAGGATATTAGTATGAGAACAAAATTTTACTCTATTTTAACGGCATTGACAATGCTGATTCCTGCTTTTGGAATAACCGTAAAAGCAGACGACGCCGCACCGGCGGCGAGCAGCGGCTATTACAAATTTCACGAGGATTTTTCCGAATATGATTCCACAAATGCGTGGACGGGAACCGATACTTCAAGCGGCTGGGCGGTAGGCGAGCTTGTAAACGGAGAGCCTAAGGTGATAGCGGAGCGTGCCGACGGAACAAAGTGGGTTTGTTCAACTCTGTACACGGGCGGACCGGAGGACAGACGAAATGCACGAGTATGGATTAACGAAAGCAGCGATACTCTTAATATGTGCGGCTGGGGCGACTGGACCGCAATGCTGAAGCTTGATATAGCGGATGAATTTGAAATAGGTGAAGTTCAGCGCATAAAGTTTACAACACAGCGTGGTCAGCGGCATCAGGGAATTGCGATGTTTATGAACGAAACGAGCAACAGCTACATATATTTCGGACAATCAAACGGCGAATATGCCGGACATTCAAACGGAGTAAAAAATGTTCCGTTTGTAAGAATGTTTATGGGCGGTTCAAGTGTTGCTTTGTACACTGATGAAACAAACGCCGGAGGTTTTACCGAAAATGACAAAACGCTTAACTGGGACATTGAAATAGAGGGAACTTTCCTCAGATGGACGGCAACTTCGGGTAACGGCAAAAAGTGGTCGGGAAGTGCGGACATTGATGAAAGCTATGCAAAAGATTATGAATACCTTGCAAGCTTTGTTGTAATGGGCGACCCTCCTGCTGCGGTACTTAATGAGTTTACATACGAAACGGGAAATTACTACAGCCCCGAAATGGGCGAGCCTAACGAGGTACTATACAGAGATGTATATGCCGATGCGGAGGACGTAACGGCAGAGTACGGTCTTGCCGAGGGCGATACTCATAAGATATACAAATTTAAGGATGCGTCAGTAATAAGAAGAATGGTATGTGCGGACAGATTTTCGGAAGTGGAGCTTTCGGAGGACGGCGTTGATTTTGACACCTTTGATTTGTCAGCTACGCCCAATCAGGTAAATACGGCTACATCAAAAGCATACAGATATTTAAGACTGCCGAAGGCGGTAAGTAAAAATTTCAAACTGTTTACCCAGGTAAACAACGGAGATACTCTTACATTAAGAAAAGGTAAAACCACCGATATATCATTATACAGAGCCGGCAGAAAGATGGCTTCGGCGGATTGGCAGTCGAGCGACAGCAATTATCTTGAAGCTGCCGCATCGGGAACGCTCACCGGTAAAAAAGAGGGTGAAGCACAGGTTTCGCTTGTAGGCGAAAAAGAGGAATATGTGATTAATGTAAATATCGAGGGCCCGCTTTCGGACGCCTTAAAGGCGCAGGAGGAGGGAGATAACGCTCCCATGCAGGCATATCTTGCAACGCAGCAGGCAATTCTCGATACACTGAATACGGCTGTTGCGGCAGGCGATATAGCGGCGGTGCAGACATTCTTCGGCACAACAGGTGCAAACACTCTTAACGATATGGATCTGATAGACGCAAAACCGTATACGGAGCTGAAGTTCAGAGACCCGATGAAATTCAGAGCATTTGCCTCAAGAATGCTCACATATACGGAAAGATTTAACTGTTCGGGCGGACTGGACAGTATAAAGCAAATAGGAAATAAGTTCTTAAAGGAGCTTTATGTAGGAAATGTCGAGGGACTTTCCGATAAAGATGCCGTAATAAGCGCACTTGAGGGAAACAATGATATTCTGGAACTTAATTTGAGCGACAAATATTACAAAGACCGCAAGTCGGATATTGCAGAGAATTTTGTGAACGCATCATTTACAAATTATGCGGACTTAAACAACAGAGTGTCGGAGGCAACCGTTATTGCAAATATCAAGAATACGATAAGCGCAAGCTTTGTAAATGAGCTTTTAAAAGATTATGCTGACACAATCGGATACAACAAAACACGCTACAATGCAATAACAAATAAAACGGCTTTCGGAAATGCACTTATTGCCAAAAAAGCAACGATGACGAATGCGGAAGCAGTTAAAAACTTTGTAAACACATATACCGAAACACCTGCCCCGACAACAAAGCCGAGCGGCGGCGGTGTCGGCGGAGGTATATCCGGCGGACACAAAACGCAGTATGTGGATACAAAAGGCGACGATTCAAAGGATACCAAACCGGAGGAAAAGCCGGCAACAGAGGCAGTGCAAATCTTTTCGGATATTCCGACAAACCATTGGTGCTATGAAGCGATAAGATATTTGAAAGCAAAAAATTCGGTAAGCGGATATGATGACGGAAGCTTCCGTCCGGACAACAGCGTTACACGTGCCGAATTTATAAAAATGCTTGTCGGTGTTTTTGCTCCCGATACGGAGATACCGGAGGATTTTGCAACAAAGTTTACCGACCTTTCAAGTGAGGCGTGGTATTATGACGCTTTAGCAAAGGCAGAAGTTCTCGGAATTTTACAGGGAACGGACGGACTCTGCAATCCCGAGGGAAATATAACACGCCAGGAAATGGCTGTTATTACGTACAGAATGATAGAAAAGACAGGCAAAACGATAAATCGTGAAAACACTATCGAGAAATTTGACGATGAGTCGGAAATAGCACCATGGGCGGATTCTATTGTTCTTAAAATGCAGGCAGGCGGAATTATAAACGGCACCGACGGCAAATTTATGCCGAACGGAACGGCAACAAGAACAATGGCGGCACAGGTTTTGTACAAAGCAGTATCAAGCTTTGAAAAACCTGCGCAGACAGATGAGGGTAAAACGGAATGATGAAAAAAAGAATAATTGCTCTTATTTTGGCGGTTTGTACCGTAACTGTGTCATTCGGCGCATATGCGTCTGACCATGACTATAATGCGCTTAAAAACGGCGTTCTCGAAAGTAAAAACGAGGGCAACTGGGGCAAAATCAAAAAGATAATAAATGAAGACTATCGGGATATTATTGAAGAAACCGATGAAATAACGGTAAATGTAAACGAGAATAATATCCGCAAACTGCATAAGGAAATGATGGGTGTGCAGTATGAGCTGGGCGATGAATACAGCACATTTATGAAAAACAGCAAGGAGTACAATGACAGCTATATAAGTGCCGCAAAGCGCACACGCCCGATTCCCGTAGTCAGACTGGGCGGAACCTCGTCAAATGCGGTAAACTATATCTTAAACGTAGGACCGCAGTCGGATCGTAAGGCAACGCCGGATAAAAGGCTTCCGCTTATGGGAGCGGTGCAGGAAGGTGCGGCGGCATATAAAATGGGACCTGCCGAGATTATAAAAGCTTTTAAGATAAATAATCCCGACGTTAAGCTTATGCCGTGTATTTCATATGTTATGAGCGGCGAGGACGCAAATCATCTTGCACATTATCTTTTTGACAAAAAAGATGAATCCGAATGGGGCGCAATGCGTGCCGCTGACGGTATAGAAGACCCTGTTGAGGTGTATTACTGGGAATTGGGTAATGAAATTGACGGTCAGAGCAACGAGATTACAAACGCCAGAATAGAAACATATACCTCATGGGCGATAGAGGTTGTTGAGGCAATAAAGAAGGATTTCCCCGACCAGAAATTTATCGCCTGCGGAAGAACGGCAAGCTGGATGGATTTCTTCCGCCCGGAGGACGATCCGCTGAACCGTATGGTATGGCAGAGGAAAATGTTCCCGATTTTAGCGCCGTATGTGGACGGTATGTCGTTTCACCCGTACTATGACGGATTTTCTTCGGAATATATGATGCGCCTTGCGGACGCCTGCAAGGAGGATATGGACAAAGAAGTTGAAAAACAGCAGATAAAAGACAAGGACGGCAATCTTAAAGAGATGGTTGTTGTTTCGACGGAAAGCTCAAGATTCAGTGACCTTAACATATCAAACTGCGATTTTGAGTCGGCTGTGTTCACTTCGCATTATCTGAACGAGTGTTTCCAAAGAGAATGGTATACGGGTTCAATGTTCCATAATGCGATAACCTCGAACTTCTGGTGTGCATATTGGGTAAACTATAACGGAATATGGCTTTCGCCTACGGTAAAGCTTATGGGAATGTATACCGATGAACTCGGCGACAGACTTGCCGAGGCTAAAATTGCCGAGCCTGAGAATATAGTGAATAACAAAAGCGAGCTTGACAATACGCCGATAGAGTATGCGGCAAAGGATTTTTCCGTACTGGTATCGCCTAAGGGTGATAATGAACTTAAAGTGTTTATTACAAACCGTAAAGCGTATAAACAGCGCAATATAAAATTCAATTTCAAAAACAAGTATAAGCTTGTGGAGGAAACGGTGTTCACCGCACCGAATATGGCGGTGGTTGCGTATGACGCCGCATCGGAGGCGCTGACGACCATTGAAAAGCATGAAATGAACGTTGACAATTTCAGCGAGTATCAGATGAAGGGACAGGGAGTAACCGTTCTCACATTGAAAACAGACTCAAAAATCCCTTACAAAACTCAGAACGGCGAAAGCGGCGGAGATGATATTACCGACGCACCCGAAACGGAAAGCAAATTTACCGATATTTCAGCCGCATATTCCAAAAATGAAATAGCCGCTTTGGCGGAAAACGGAATAATAAGCGGAAAATCGGAAACGGTATTTGCTCCCGATGATATTCTGACAAATGCGGAAACAGCCGCAATGCTTGTGAGAATACTTGGCTTAAAGACAGACTACAAGGGCAGCTTGTGGCAGGATGTTCCGCAGGGAGTATGGTACGAGGGAGCGGCAAACGCACTGTACGTTGAAAGACTTTCGGACGGCGAAAGCTTTAACGCAAACAGCGGAACAACCGTCCTTGAAATGATGAAGCTTCTGGGGAATTACCTAATTAACAGAGACGGAGTTTCCGTGGGCGAAATAGAGCAAAGCGGAAACGGACTTACTCCACAGGGAACGTATTGCGTAAGCAAAGGACTTTTCAACAAATATCTGCAAACTAAAGAGCTGGATACATCGCACGTACTCACACGTGCGGAGGCGGCAGATATTATGTACAGATTTTATCAGACGGCAAAGTAGGAGGTAACGATGAAAAAAATAATTGCACTTGCTTTGGCAATAGCCGCCGCAGTTATGCCGCTTGAAGCTTATGCGGCAGCACCGCCGCTTTCGGAGCTTAAAAACGATATGCTCACATATAAGGCGGCAAATAACTGGGGTTTGATAAAAAAACTTATCAATACCGATTACAGCGATGTAATAGAAGAAACCGATGACCTGACCGTAAATGTAAACGAAAACAATGTTCGTAAATTAAACCGTGAAATGCTCGGTCTGCAATACGAAATGGGTGATTTCTACAGTACATTTATGGCAAACCAGACCGATTTTAAGCAGGAGTATATCGACCTTGCAAAGAGATCGTCGCCCGTGCCGGTAGTGCGTTTCGGAGGCACGTCCTCAAATGCGGTCAACTATATGAATAATGTCGGACCGCAGAAAGACCGTACGGCGACCCCCGAAAAAAAGCTTCCTCTTATGGGAGCAACCCAGGAGGGATCGTCGGCAATGAAAATGGGCCCCGCAGAAATTATACGTGCGTTTCGGATAAATAATCCCGATGTTAAGCTTATGCCGTGTATTTCATACGTTATGAGCGGTGAGGACGCAAATCATCTTGCGCATTATCTGTTTGACGATAAAGATAAATCCGAGTGGGGCGCAATGCGTGCCGCTGACGGATTGGAGAAGCCTGTCGAGGTGTTCTATTGGGAACTCGGAAACGAAATCGATGGTATGAACAACGAAATAACGGACGGCAGACTTAATACCTATACGGAATGGGCGATAGAGGTCGTGGAGGCAATAAAGAGGGATTTCCCCGATCAGAAATTTATCGCCTGCGGAAGAACAGCAGGCTGGTCGGATATTTGGCGTAAGGAAAGCGACCCTCTGTACCGTCAGGTATGGCAGTGGAAGATGTTCCCGGTACTGGCACAGTATGTGGACGGAATGTCACTGCACCCGTATTATGACGGCTATCCGTCGGAGCATTGTATGTATCTGGCAGATGTCTGCAAAGCCGATATGGACAAAGAAGTTGAAAAACAGCAGATAAAGGATAAGGACGGCAAGCTTAAAAATATGGTTGTTGTATCGACCGAAAGCTCAAGGTTCAGTGATTTGAACATAAACAACTGTGACTTTGACTCCGCCGTATGCACATCGCATTATCTGAATAACTGTTTCCAAAGAGAATGGTATATGGGCTCAATGTTCCATAATGCGATAACCTCGAATTTCTGGTGTGCATATTGGGTGGAGAACGGCAGTTCGTTGGTGCAGTCTTCAACAGCGAAATTGTATAAGCTGTATAATGATGAGCTTGGCGACAGACTGGTTGAAGCAACGGTTGAGGACAGCGATAATCTGAATTACACAACAAAGGATGACGTAACGCTTGACCCCGTTGAATACAAGCCTAAGAATTTCTCGGTAATCGCATCGCCGAAAGGTGATAACGAGCTTAAAGTGTTCCTTACAAACAGAGTGACCTACAGACAGCGTAATATAAAATTCAATTTCAACAATAATTATACGCTCGTTGAAGAAACAGTATTTACGGCGCCGAACGCCGTAACCACGTCATATGACCGTGCAAGCGAGGATTTGACAAAGGTTGTAAAGAACGAAATGAACGTGAAGAATTTCAGCGAATATCAGCTTAAAGGCGAATGTGTGGTTGTACTCACGTTAAAATCGGATAAAAAGCTTTCATACGGCAGCGGCGGCGGAGAAGATACTGATCTTGACGCACCCGATGCCGGCGAAACTTCGTTTGCCGATATTGCGGACGTGTACTCAAAGAATGAGATTGCCGCACTTGCCGAAGCCGGAATAATAAACGGAAAGTCTGAAACGGAATTTGCTCCGAATGACATAATAAGCAAAGCGGAAACAGCGGTTATGCTTGCGAGAATACTGGATTTGAAAACGGATTATAAAGGCAGACTCTGGCAGGACGTTCCTCAGGGAATATGGTACGAGGGAGCGGCAAACGCACTGTATGTGGAAAAACTTTTTGACGGAGAAACCTTTAACGGAGCAGACGGCGTGACGATGAACAGCCTTATGCAAATTCTCGGAAATTATCTGATTAAAAAGGATAATGTAACGTTTGAAAGCATAACGAACAATAAATTTAATTTAACAGCGCAGGGCGCATATTGCGTAAATAAGGGACTTTTCCTTAAACTTCTGCAAAACGGAAGCATAGACGAGGCTCATAAAATGACGAGAGCCGAAACGGCAGACGTGTTGTACAGATTCTACAGACTGGTAAAATAGGAGGATTACGATGAAAAAAATAATTGCATTATTACTATCCGCAAGTATGCTTTGTACGGGATTTGCAATAAATGCATCAGCCGAGCAGGAGGGCGAGGACGTTGCATTTAAGCCGGGTATGGAATACAGCGGCGACGCATATACTCCGACCGAGGAAATAAATTATTCGGAAAGCACCGCAACAATATCGTACAGCGATGTGTCGGATTATACGGCAGTCGGAATACTCGGTGCACTCGGCATTATGAAAGCGGAGGAGGGCGGTCAGTTTAAACCGAAAGCATATATAAGCCGTGGAGAATTTGTCGAAGGTGTGTTAAAAACTTTCGGCGTCAAATACGAAGGCTCGGCTTTCGGAAAAGACGGAAGTTTTTATGATGTGGACGAATCACATCCGCAGTATGCGGCGATTGCCGCAGCGCTGAGCGCAGGGTTTATATCGGGTTATGAGGACAATACATTCAGACCCGATGAAGTAATGTCATACAATAACGCAGTTGCGTGTATTATGAAAGCGCTCGGCTTTTCGGACGATTATGACCAAAGCTTTGCCAACAATGCACGGGGAAAACTCATAAAAGGAATAGACGTAAAAGAGCCTAAAGCCATTACCAGAATGGAAATGGCACAGCTTTTGTACAATGCTCTCAATGTGCCTATGAAAAATGTTGCGCAGTTCGCAAACATAGGACTTTTCAGATATGTAGATGATGAATTTTATGAGGATTTAACAGATGAAACAATCCTCAACTACATCTGGAACATTCATAAAGCAGAGGGACTTTTGAGCGCAAACTATGTTGAGAGCGTAGGCAGTGAAGCCGCACGTGAGGGAAGCGTTGTAATTGACGGAAAGAGATACGAAACAAAGGATATGAATAACCTCGACTGGCTCGGAGTGTATGTAAACTATTATTACGATAAAGACGAAAATTTGGTTTATATGCATAAGAACAAAAAGGTTGATGAGCTTACCGTTGAGGCTGATGACATTATCGGATTTAATGCGTCGACAAGGAACTTCTCGTATTACGATAAAAATGGCAAGGCGAACAATGTAACTCTCGCCGATAATTACACAATCCTGTATAACGGAAAAATCCCCGAAATCAGCTATGACGAAAATATATTCAAAATAAAAGAGGGCAGAATAAGGCTTGTTGCAAACAAGAATTCCAAGTATACATACGTTTTCATTGACGAGTATAAAAACTTTATTTTGAATAAGTTTTCAATGGAGGATACTGAGCTGAAGTTTATGCTCGGCGAAGATATGGACTATTTCACTGTCGACACAAACTACACGTATATCGAAGCACATGATAAAAACGACGCAAGAAAAGAGCTTTACCGTGAAACTGCGGACGGAAAAGAAACGTTTGATACTTCGGTGTTTGAAGCCGATTCCGTAATAAGCGTGTATGCTCCGTACGGCTCGTATGACGCAAACGGCAAGCTTAAAAATACAGGCAACTATATAAAGATTGCCGTTTCACCCGGAACGGTCGAGGGAACGGTAAAGGGAATAATTAAAAAAGATACCGTAAAGGTTACAATAGACGATAAAACATATAATGTATCAAAGAGTTCTTACATAAGTGACGGCGATATACAGCAGGGAAGCATTCAGGCGTTTTATACCGATTTTTCGGGTGAGCTTGTTAAGGTAACATCGGCGTCGGGCGGCGACGGCTGGGATTACGCATATCTTGTTCATATCGTCTATGACGATACAAAGGATTTCCCGTCACAGCTTGTAATGTATAACAACTACGGCAGTCTTGAAAAGTACAGCGTAACGGAGAATTTGAAAATCAACAAGAAGAAAATGAAAGCCGGTGGCGCTCAGAAAGCGTTTGAAGCATCGGCTGCATTGATAGGAAAGCCGAATTTGAAATATCAGCAGCTTGTAAAGATTAAAACCGTTGAAAAAGACGGCGCAAAGGAAATAACCGAAGTACAGACTGTTTTAAAGGATTACGGTGTCACATCGGGATACTCCGAGGACTGGTTAAGCCGTGACGCAAGCGGAAAGTTTGTAGTTTATTCGGATTCGGGAAATGTGCTCTGCCCGAGTGATTCATCAAGCCAGATGAGCGCATACACCGCTCCGAAATACTTCTTCTCGGTTCCTGCAACAGAGGAAAAAGAAGAAAAATATTTCGATTTAAGAGCAATAGGCAGTTCAGGCTCTATGGATGTTGACTTGTATAACATAGATGACGGACTCACTCCGAAAGTCGCAATAAAATACGAATCCTCCGCCATAGACAAGCCGATAGAAACTTCTCACAGCGGCGGCGGTGCAACTCCGGCAATGATCCGAGAGGTATGGCACGATGTTGATGAGGACGGCAATCCTGTGCTTAAATTCTCTATCGCACAGGCAACCGGTATTGTGGAATACTATTCCGAAGACGAACATCTTCTTGACGGATACGTTCCGGGAGATTTGATAACGCTTTACGGTAACGGCAAAAAGGTAACTTCAATAAAACCGGTGTTGTATAACGGAAAGGTACTCGGTCCGAACAATCTCCCCGACAGCGTTGAGGATACGGCACAGCTGAGCCTTACAAAGCCTTATTTCGGAAATCCGTATTTCTTTGAAGTTTACAAAGTTGTATCATCATCGAGAGCAATTATACAGCAGGGAGCAAGCACAGAGAACAACAAGCGTGCCGTGCAGACAAGCATAACCGCACGTAATAAGGAATGGCAGAAAGGCGGACTTTTAAATTATAAAGAGGAAAACGGCAGAGTTGAGGTCAGCCAGGGCTCATTCGACCAGTGTGTCGAGGCGGAACAGTACGGCAGTGAAAAAGCAACAAAAATGATTGCATTTATTCAGGAGGGCGGAGCAAGACAGATAATTATGTATACGATTGATAAGTAAGCACGCCTGATAACACAGATATGAGCGGATAAGAAACCGTTTATATACATCAAATCTTATAACTTAAGGAATTGTTGTTTTCGGCGCATAACGGATATGTCCGGCCGAACGGAAAGTCTGTATGCGCCGTGAAACGGCAGTCACGAAAAACAAAAACATAAAAGGAGGAATTTTTAAATGCGAAAAGCAAACTTAAGAAAAGTATTATCGTCTTTTGTTGCGGCGGCAATACTTTCAAGTATGTTCACCGGGTTTGCGGTTACTGCAAGCGCAGAGGAAAGCCTTGCGGGAACGGAAACCTTTATGGAGGATTTTTCAAGCTATACGGCTGAAAATGTTGCAACAACCGTTACGGAAATGAAAATGGCGACGGCGGGACAGGTTGCGGCAACACACCCGAGCGGTGCACAGTGGAAAATCCCAACTACCGCAGCGGGACGGGGAAATGAAACAGGCGCAGACCGTGCCGGTAAATTTTTGTTCGATACGGACAATGACAGAATAAAAATGTCAGGATACGGCGATTGGTATTGGGGAACATTAAATCTCGATTTGGGCAATACCTTAAAGGTGGACAAAATCAAGAGATTTACATTTACAACAAGATCACAGGCAAATTCCGCAGGTGCAAGACTGTTTGTAAGCGGTGATGAGAGCAGTTATCTTGAATTTTCAATAGCAGGCAACAGATGGACGGGAACAGTCGGAGATGTACCGGCATATATGCCTAAGGTGGTATCGGTAAGCGGCGGAACAAGAACGGTATTGTTTAATGCCGGAACAGCGGTCGGCGACACAATCCAGGGTGCAAAGGACGGCTGGACCAAGACAGGCGCATGGGACTGGAAAGAATTAAAGTGGGTTGTTGATGTAAACGACGACAATTCAATATCATGGACGGTAACATCAATCGGCGGTGAATATGCAAACGGCGAAGCGTCAAGCTCGGGAACGATTTCCGCTGACATTGCGGAACCGCTTATTCAGTTCTATAAGTACCCGGCAGCATTAATGGCTGACGGCGATGCTGATAACTGGCTGACAAGCGATTTCGGCGGTTCGTATATTACGGGACTAAGTTTTGATTATATACCGGGCGGAACGGAAACCTTTACAGAGGATTTCTCAAGCTACACGGAGGAAAATGTTCCGACAGAAAGCACAAAAATGACAGCCGAAACGGCAGGACAGGTTGCGGCAACACATCCGAGCGGTGCACAGTGGCTTATTCCGACAACACAATTCGGACGAGGCGATAACGGCGGCAGATACCTTTTCGAAACTGCAAACAACAGAATAAAAATGTCAGGTCTTGCAGGCTGGGGAGAAGGTACACTGAATCTCAGCGTGGGCGACAGCATCAAATATAAGGAAATCAAGAAGTTTAATTTCTCGACATATTCGAGAGGTGAGTCGGCAGGCGTAAGATTGTTTGTCGATAAATCGGAAACGAATTATATTGAATTTGCACTGGCAGGAAACCGCTGGGCTTCAACCACAAGAGATAATACTCCGGCATATATGCCTAAGGTAACCGTTTCAAACAGCGGAACAAGAACGGTATTGTTTAATGCTGGAACAACAGTTGACGATACAACGCAGGGCGCAAAAGACGGCTGGAAAAACTCATGGGATAATAAAGCCGTAAAGTGGACTGTAACAATAAATGACGACGGCTCAATTTCATGGTCTGTAGTATCAACCGGCGGAATATATGCCAACGGCGAAGCAAGAAGCTCGGGAACAATCCCGGCAGAAACCGTTGAGCCGATTATAAGCAGTCACAAATACCCGGCGGCGTTAATGGCTGACGGTGATGATTACGATTCATATATAACCTCGTTCGATTTCAGCTATGTTCCCGATGAGGGCGAGACGTTTACTGAGGATTTCACAAGCTATACGGAGGAAAACGTTCCGACAACAAGCACAAAAATGACAGCCGACACCTCCGAAATCCCCGCAGCGGTGCATCCGAGCGGTGCGGTATGGAGAATACCGGCAACAGAGGAGGCAAGAGCAAGCAATAATGCGAGATACACCTTTGATACAGCCGGCGACAGAGTAAAAATGTCAGGCTGGGGAGATTGGAAAGACGGTAACTTAAATCTTGATTTAAACGGCGCAATAGCTGTTGAAAAGTATAAAAAGTTCAAATTTTCAACATATTCGACCAATGAAGGCGCAGGCGTAAGATTATTTGTAAACAGTGCCGAAAACAGCTATATCGAGTTTGCGGTGGCAGGATGGCGCTATAACAGTACAACACGTGACGGCGTGCCGTCGTATATACCTAAGGTAGTAGCTGTAAACGGCGGAACAAGAACAACACTGTATAACGGCGGAACAGCAGTTGACGATACAACACAGGCAGCAAAGGACGGCTGGACAAAAACCGGCGACGGCGTAAATAAAGCAGTAGACTGGACAGTTACGGTAAATGATGACGGCTCACTTTCGTGGACGGCAGTTGCCTCGGGCGGCGGATATGCCGCAGGCTCGGCAAAGAGTGAGGGAACAATCGCTGCCGACGTTGCCGAACCTATTATGAGCAGTCACAAATACCCGGCGGCATTAATGGCTGACGGTGACGACTATACTTCATACATTACGGGATTTAGCTTCAGCTATATCCCCGACAGCACATACACTGCTCCGAATTTCCACGAGGACTTCACCGAATATATTGCAGACGGCAATACGCAGACAGAAGTTTATAAGCTTAATCAAGGCGTTAAAACTCTTGCAACACACTCAAGCGGTGCAAAGTGGGTATCATCTGGCAAGTATTTCGGTCTTGCGGAAGGTAACGGACGTGCTTACGTAGATATTACCGGAAACAGACTCGCAGCAGTAGGCTGGGGACAGTGGAATATAGCGAAAATCAACCTTGACTATTCGGATAAGAAATATGATATTAACAAAATCAAATTCACATCACAGATGGGCAACGGCAGAGTTATCGGTCTTAGTATGTTTGTGGGAGGCGCTGATGAGGATAACTTCATCTTCTTCGGTCAGCTTACAAGCGAGGCAGTTGTTTTCGGTATCAAGGACTTTAAGGAATATGCTCCTGTTATCGTAAAACGTATAGACGGCGTTACAACCGTTCTTCAGATGACACCGAATACAGATACAACGTCAACATGGTCGTCGGGAGATAAGAATATTGACTGGACGATAGACTTTGACGAAAACCATAACATCACATGGACTGCAAAGGGTTCTTCAAAGGGAACGGCATCGGGCACAATAGAAAACGATGCTGACATTGCAGCGCTTATGACAAGAAACTGGTCATATCCGCTTGCGGCAACGGTAGTCGGCGATGATTATGCATTTATCAAGTCTGTAGATATGTGGACAAGCGAACCGCAGGAGGTTACATACGAGAAAAAGGCATACACACGCAGTGAATTTGAAGCACTTTATGAAAACGCACGCTACGGCAAAGGTGCCGACACAGAAAAGCTTATGAAGCTCGATCTCGGCGGAATAAACGAGGGAACGGCAAAAGCAGATGTAACTGTCGGAACGGGCGCAAAGACGGTTTCATCATCAGTATTCGGTTCGCATACCGAATACGGCGATTACAGCAATCAGAAAATAGTTGATGCAGATGGAAATCTTACCGACAGCTACAAAGAAGCCGCAAAGGAAATTGCACCTATAGCAAGCTACAGATTAGGCGGCGGCAGTGCAATGCAGAAGAATATGCTTAAAGACTTAAAGGATGAGGATTCATATTATTTAAGCGCAGAATATCTGCCCGCAGATCTTGCCGACAAGGCAGGCACTGTTTCGGAAGCTCATAATGCATATGATCTTGCAGTCCAGATAAATATGGCTTTGGCAAATAATCCGAATGCAACATTTAATCTGTGTATTTCACCGCTTACAACAACTCCGGAGGAGGTAAGCGAGCTTATAAGCATATTAACAGGATCGGATTCTTCGTACAGACGTGCATACGGTCTTTCGGAGGAGCCTGTTAAGATTGAATATATCGAACTCGGAAACGAGCTGGATGGAATAAACGCAGAAAAAGGCAAGGCAAGAAAAGACTGGTACGGCTCAAGAATACCGCTTTATATAAATGCCATAGAAGCGGCGGATTCGTCAATCAAGCTGATTGCAAACGGTGTAACATGCCCGTGGACAGGCGAATCAAGCTATAATTTCTGGCTTGATATGCTTACTGCAACACGCACGGTAAACGGTGCGGATTACAGAATAATCGACCATGTTGACGGCATATCGTTCCACCCGTATTATGCATTTGGAAATATGGGCGCAGACGGATTGCTCGGTACACTTGACAATATGAAAGCATATCTTGATAAGACCACTCCCGGAAACAACGTTAAGTATTGCATAACAGAGCATGCAACAGGCTGGCACGGCACAAACACAACAGATGCAGACGGAAATACCGTAACAACACATACGGCGTTTGATACGGCAGAAACATCATCGCTTAAAGCCGCACTCTTAGGCTCATCATTTATTTCGCAGGCGCTTAAGAGAGATTATATCGATACAACGATGTATTATCACGGTACGTACGGTCACATCTGGGGAAGAATGAACAATAATAACGGCGATATGCTTATCTCAGCAGTTGGTGACACATACAGCTTCCTGACAGACGAATGGAAGAACACCGTTCTTGATACAACAGTATCGGTTGAAGACGGCGTACTTAACAACTATGAGGAGGACTTTGCCGCAGTTGCCGTAAGAGGTACTGCAAACGAGCTTAAACTTATCCTCACAAATGCGGCGGCTTATAAAGATGTTGATACAACCTTCAATCTGCCCGCAAAATACACCTTGGTAAATGAAAAGGTATTCACAGCTCCCAATATATACTCAAGTGTATACAATAAGAACTGTGAGAACATTGCAAGTGCAGTTTCGACAGATTGTAATGTTGAAAACTTCAGCACGTACAAAGTTCCGAGCAAGTCGATAGTTGTACTTACATTAAAGACCGAGGACGGAAAATCAGAGCTTAGTGAAAACTTTGATTACAGCAATACAGAGGTAACGGCTGACTCGGTTAAAGACATTGCGGTAAACGCAAACGGCACTAAGTGGGTAACATCGTCAGTAAACAACGGTTTTGTTGATGCGGATTATGAAACAACATTCGAACCGACTTACGGTACGGTATCCGTTTCGGGCAAAGCGCTTGTAATTGCAAACGCAGCATCAAGCGATAAAAAGACTTCTGCAAACTGGGATATATCCGGACTTGAATCAAAGCCGGCTGATATAAGCGATATTTCGTTTACAATATCGGGCGCAAACGGCGGCGTTAAGCTGTTTGCGGACGCAGCCGAAAATTCGGCATTTGATTTTTCAAATGCGGCTGTCGGTTTAAGCGGTACGGTAAACTGGACGATAGCAATTGCGGACGGTACTCTTACATGGACGGCGTCGGACGGCGCAACGGAGAAAACAGGCACAATGAGCATTACCGATGCGGATATGACAGGCTATGCATATCTTGCAAGCGCATACCTTAATGAAAATGTTGCAGGCAGTGTATCATTTGATAATTTTTCGGTTCGCTACGGCGGCAGTACAGAGCCTGAAATAAAGGGTATTGAATACACCAACGGAACAAATACGATAGACATCACGGTTAATCCGTCGGCTTACGGTAAAGCTTCGGCAAGAATTTATGTCGGATATTACTCGGCAGACGGCACGCTTACAGGTGTAAACACCGCTTTGGTAAGCGCAGACGGCACAGTTGTAAATTCAGCAAAACCGTCATCGTACAGCAGTGCGAAAATTTTCGTGTGGGATACGGCCTCGCAGACCCCTCTTGCGGACGAAATTCCCGTACAATAAAATAGCATATGCGAAAGACGGCTGACTGTTGTCAGCCGTCTTTCTCTTTTTTATACTCCGAAACAGTCTGCATTTTGACGCTGTATATATCATAAAATTATAAGAGGTGTCAGAAATGGAGGATTTCCGTGTTGAATATTACATAGATAACGGCGGGCAAATTACAGACTTTTCAAGTATGAATGAAAAAGAAACGGAGCAATGGAAAAAGGATATGGAGGAACGTGCATTAAGTGAATATTATAACAAAAAAATAAAAATTAAAATTTGATTTTAAAAGCGGTTATGCTATGAATAGCTGTAAGGAGGATATTTGATGAAAGTAGCGGCAGCTTATATACGGGTTTCCACCGAAGATCAGATTGAATTCAGTCCGGACAGTCAGTTAGAAAAAATCAAACTCTATGCAGAAAAAAATCAAATTTTATTACCCAAGGAATTTATATTTTTAGATGAGGGCACAAGCGGCAGGAATACGGCAAAAAGACCTGCGTTTAATGAAATGATCGCTCTTGCAAAGCGCAAACCAAAGCCGTTTGATATGATATTGGTTTGGAAATACAGCCGATTTGCCCGAAATCGTGAGGACAGTGTTGTTTACAAATCAATGCTTAGAAAAGACCTTAACATTGATGTTGTTTCAATCAGCGAAGATGTGGGTGATGACAAAATGTCTGTTCTTTTTGAAGCAATGATTGAAGCAATGGACGAATATTACAGCATCAACCTTGCGGAGGAAGTAAAAAGGGGTATGACCGAAAAAGCAAAAAGAGGAGGAGTTCTTACAATTCCTGCATTCGGTTACAGGGTTGAGAATAATCGGTTTGTTATCGTGCCCGAGGAAGCAGAGGTTATACAAAAGGTATTTAACGATTATTTAAACGGCAAGGGATTTTTAGCCATTGCCAAAACTCTGAATGCAATGGGAGTAAAAACGCACAGAGGCAATAAGATAGAAAACCGAACGGTAGAATATTGGCTTAACAACCCGATTTATATAGGCAAAACCCGTTGGAATCCCGACGGTAAACTGCCAAGAAATTATACGGCTGATACGGTAATTATAAGCGAGGGGACGCATACCCCGATAATCGATACGGAAATATGGGAAAAAGTTCAGGAAAAGATGAAAGAGCAAAAAGCAAAATTCCGGAAGTTTTACAACCCTGACCGTAAAAATTTGTCGCATTGGCTTACGGGTATTGTAAGGTGTGAAAAATGCGGTGCGGTTTTATCAAATCAGGGCGGATTTTTCGGCTGTTCCAATAGAAGTAAGGGTACCTGTAAAGGTGTTGGATATATAAAAGCCGATAAATTGGATAAGATTATTTTCAAAACCTTGTCCGATGTAACACTCCCCGAAGTTATGCCCGAATTTGCCGAACCCGAAACCGAGGCTGAAACAAATACGGATAATGACAGAAAAATTATTTCCACGCAAATTCAAAGGCTTGAAATTCGCTTGGAACGGGTAAAATTGGCGTATGAGGACGGTGCGGATACCCTTGAGGAGTATAAAGCAAATAAAAGCAGTATTCTCTCCGAAATTGATGCTTTGAAAAAAATGTTAAGCACAGAAAAAATGCCCGAGGAAAAAATCCAAGTCAACAAAACGGAACTTCGCAGACTGACGGATATTTTGAAGGACGATACAATAGGCAATGTTGAAAAAAACAAAGCTGCAAGAACAATTTTTAAGGGAATCGTTAAGGGCGGAGAGGACGGAAAGACGCTCAGATGCGTATTTTGGAAATAAAAGCGCACTCAAACGGCAAATAAGCGGTCTATCAAAGCTATTGCCGCAACAGTGACAGGAACGGACTAAAGTATGCCGATAAACATTCCGCATCAGAAAAATCTTCCTCAAATTTCACAATGCAGTGCTGCGTTATAGCCGCTGTATTACAAATTTTAACGTTGACTTTTGATTTGATATGATATACAATATT